>Ga0182024_10017605_pt1 | contig 13390 bp, 11 predicted proteins | sample P32metaG_FD_120480 | JGI IMG/M metagenome (GOLD analysis project Ga0182024, IMG submission 120480) | Permafrost microbial communities from Stordalen Mire, Sweden - P3-2 metaG (Illumina Assembly) | ecosystem: Environmental > Terrestrial > Soil > Wetlands > Permafrost | place: Sweden: Stordalen...
ATACCGCAGCAGGCGACGGGGGCGTATGTGGGTGTAATCGGGAGCCTGGCGGTGTGGCCGGGGTGGATCGAGCGGCACTTTACTGCGTTGCTCGATGCGGCGGCACGGTTGATGGTGCCGGCATGAACGTCACGATGAGAAATGGGCTAAGACGTCTGCAAATTATTTGGAGCTCACAACTGGACGGCTCGCTACGGATGGGATGGACCGACGAAGGTCTTGAGACGGCGTCTGCTGGTGTCCGCTTTTTTCTAAGAACTCGATCACTTATGAAGGGTGGGTGCTATGCCTGATAAAGGGACAGAACAAGCTACTCCGCAACGGAAGAAGAAGGCGCGGGAGCAGGGCGATAGTGTTCATAGCCGCGAACTGCTCTCGGCGATGGCGATGCTCGGCGGGATCATGATGCTGGGAGCCCTGTCGAGCGGATTTGTTTCGAGTTGGGGCAAGGTCTATGCCGAAAGTCTGAGTTCCGCGATAGCGCATGCGAGCGGCCTCGATGGGCAAGGTGGGGAGCAGCTCTTGACCAGCGCGGTGCGACGGCTTCTTATCCCGGCGTTGCTGCCGGTAGGCCTGGTGATGGCGGCAGCTTTTACGGGTGCGCTGGTGTCGGGCGTGGCGCAGAGCGGTGGGCTGCAGATCCATCCAAAGGCAGTCGAGCTTAAGTTTTCGAAACTGAACCCCGTCGCGAATTTGGGGAATTTATTTAGCTTGAGGTCGGCAACTCGGCTGGTGAAGTCGCTGGTGCCGGCGTCGGTGATGGTGATCCTGGGGTGGGGCGCTCTGAAGACGTTGATGGTTCCGATGCCGGTGATGAGCTTGTTGCGGCTGCCGGCGACGTTCTCGGCGGCGTACGGGCTTGCGCTCGATGCGGCGTGGGTGACGTTGGTGTGGTCGGGGTTGGACTATGCGATCGAGTGGAGGAGTTGGAATCAGCGGCTGAAGATGAGCAAACAGGAGATGCGCGAAGAGATGCGGGATGCGATGGGGAATCCGCAGATCAAGGCGAAGGTGCGGCAGATTCAGCGGGCGATGCGCAAGCGCAAGGTGAAGGCGGACATGTCGCGAGCGAGTGTGGTGATCACGAACCCGACGCACTATGCGGTGGCCCTGGAGTTCAGCTTCGAGACGATGTCGGCGCCGACGGTACTGGCAAAGGGGCGAGATCTGCTGGCGGCGGAGATTCGCGAAGAGGCGCGGTGGGCGGGGATTCCGATTATTGAAAACCCACCACTGGCGAGGAGTTTGTACAAGATGGTCGAGCCTGGACAGTCGATTCCCTTTGATCTGTATGCGGCGGTGGCTGGAATTCTGGCCTACCTGTACCGGCAGAAAGTGGAGGAAAGGGTGAGGCAAGATCGGCAGGAAAGAGAAAAGGCACAGCAGGCAGCGGAGCGCGAGCGCAGGGTAGCGAAGGTGGGAACGATGGGGATGGTTGGCACGCGTGGTTTTGGAGGTGGGATGTGAGTGAGATTGTGATGAAGAGGAGCGACGGTTTCCAGATGGCGAAGCTGCAGACGCTGCTGCTGCCGGTGGCGGCGATCAGCATGGTGTTCGTGATGATAATTCCAGTGCCGAGCGTGGTGCTGGATATTCTGCTGGCGGCCTCGATCACGGCTTCGGTGATTGTGTTTCTGACTGCAGTGCAGGTTCGGCGGGCAGTGGACTTCTCCGTGTTTCCGACGTTGCTGCTTTTGCTGACGCTGTTTCGGTTGTCGCTGAACCTGGCCTCGAGTCGCAGAATTCTGCTGCACGGACAGGAAGGGACGCATGCCGCTGGCTCGGTGATTGAGGCGTTCGGGCAGTTTGTGGTTGGCGGGAACTACGTGGTTGGGTTGGTGCTGTTTCTGGCGCTGATTGCGATCCAGTTTCTCGTGGTGAGCCATGGCGCGGTGCGTACTGCTGAGGTTACGGCGCGGTTTACGCTCGATGCTTTGCCCGGCAAGCAGATGGCGATCGATGCGGACATGAACGCTGGTTTGATCGATGAGCAGGGCGCACGGAAACGGCGGCAGGCGATTGCGCGGGAGGCGGAGTTTTACGGCGCGATGGATGGCGCGGCGAAGTTCAATCAGCGCGACTCACTGGCGACGATCCTGATTACGGCAATCAATATTGTGGCGGGGTTGCTGATCGGCGTCTTGCAGCATGGCACGGACCTGGCTACGGCAGTGAAGACGTACACGATTTTGACGGTGGGCGATGGCCTGGTGACGATGATTCCCAGCCTGCTGGTGTCGATCGCAGGCGGTATGGTGCTGACGCGAGCATCGTCCGCCGGATCGCTGGATGAAGAGCTTGGAACGCAGCTTCTACGCGGAAGAAATACGCTTTGGATTGCTTGCGGTGTGCTGCTGGGACTGGCTTTGATTCCGGGATTGCCAAAGCTGTCGTTTGTGCTGATGGCGGTCGGCGTGGGATTGATTGCGCGGCGGCTTCCATCGGCGAAGGACGCTGCTGCTTTGGCGTTGGCCGAGGAGACTGCGGGAGCTGGGGCTGCGGTCGGTGACAAAGCAAAGGCGGCGGACGCGGCGAAGGGCGAGAATCTGGCTTCGCTCTTGAAGATGGATGAGTTGACGCTCGAGATCGGGTTCCAGTTGATCTCGATGGTGGACGAGAAGCAGGGTGGGCAGATGTTGAACCGGGTGCGTGCGCTGCGACGGCATCTTGCGACCGAGCTTGGCTTTATCGTTCCGCCGGTTCATATCACGGACAATCTTCGCCTGAAGCCACGGGAGTATGTGGTCAGCCTGCGCGGTATCGAGATTGCACGCTGGCAGACCGAGCAGAACTTTCTGCTGGCGGTGAACGCGGATCCGAAGGCGCGGGTGCTGCCGGGGATCGAGACGAAGGAGCCGGCGTTCGGCGTGCAGGCACGATGGATTCAGCCGGGGCTGGAGGAGCAGGCGCTGGCGGCGGGCTACTCGGTAGTGGACCAGACGACGGTGATTGGAACGCATCTCGGTGAGCTGATTCGGCGACATGCGCATGAGTTGCTGGGGCGGCAGGAGGTGAAACGTCTGCTGGACAGCATGAGTGAGGCTTATCCGAAGCTGGTGGAGGAGCTGGTGCCGAAGCTGATGACTCTGGGCGAGGTACAGCGGGTGTTGCAGCAGTTGTTGCGGGAGCAGGTGTCGATCCGTGACCTGGGGTCGATCCTCGAGGTCCTGGTGGAGGCGGCGCAGCAATCGAAGAACGTGGTGCACCTGGTAGAGACAGTGCGGCAGTCGTTGGGGCGGGGACTGGTGCATCCCCTGCTGGATGGGGACGGCGGACTGCGGGTGTTGATGCTGGAGCACTCTCTTGAAACGGAGTTGCTCCACACCTTCGATCCGCAGAGTGCGGGATTGCTGCTGGGGGATGGGGCGCGACCGGCCGGGATGCCAACGGACTTTTTGCGGCGGCTTGTGGAATCTGTGAAACGCCTAACCGGCGGGGCCTCCACCTCGGCACTGCCCGTGCTTCTATGTCCGAGTCCGGCCCGTTATCACGTGCGGCGTTGGCTGGAGCCGTTTCTGCCCAAGGTAACGGTACTGGCCCCGGGTGAGATTCCACCGGAGATCAGAGTGCGAAGCATGGGGACGGTTGGTTAGATGCGGATTGGTTCGGGAACGAGAGATGTGAGCGGTTCGTGAAGACGAACACATGGAGGCAGTGATGGGCGCAGAGGGTTCGATTCCGGTACAGGTTTTTCAGAGGTTGTCGAAGGGCAAACTGTTTGGCGAAGTGGAGACGTCGTTTGACGATCTTGCTCTGGCTATGGGCGCTGCGTCTGGGAAGACGGCCGCCGCGTTTGTTCCGTTCACCCAGGAGCGCAGTACGGAGGGCAAGATGCTGGAGAGTACGACTGCAACGGAGCGTGATTTGCTGCTGATGGAGCACCTGCCGACAGTGCGCTACCTGGCGCGACGGATCCATGAAAGGCTGCCGCAGCATGTGGAGCTGGACGACCTTGTCTCGGCCGGCGTGGTTGGGTTGATCGATGCTTTCTCGAAGTTCGATCACAACAAAAAAGTACAGTTCAAGAGCTATGCGCAGTTCCGAATTCGCGGTGCGATTCTCGATTCGCTGCGGACGCTTGATTGGAGCCCGCGGGAGTTGCGGCGCAAGGGCAGGGCGGTCGAGGAGGCGATACGGTCGGTGACGCAGCGGGTTGGCCGCGCGCCATCAGAGCAGGAAATTGCGACGGAGATGGAACTCAGCCTCACCGACTATCAGGGACTGCTGGGCGATCTGAAGGGGCTTGAGATCGGCAGCCTGCATATGGAGCGGTCGGAGGATTCAGGAGATGAGGAGCTCGCGTATATTCCTGGATCGCCTGAAGATGACCCGCTGTTTCGTTGCTTGAAGGGCGAGATGAAGCAGCGGCTGGCCGACGCGATCGACGAACTGCCGGAGAAGGAGCGGATGGTGTTGACGCTTTACTACTACGAAGAACTGACGATGAGGGAGATCGGGCTGACGCTGGGCGTGGTGGAGTCGAGGGTGTCGCAGATTCATTCTTCGGCGGTGCTGCGGTTGAGGACGGCGCTGGCAGGGCTGCGCAGCGGTTCGTCTGGAAACGTCAAGATTGCCGTTCTGAAAGCGAAGGGTTCGGCGTCTTAGACGAAGTGGGTTCGGGCATGGGAACGATCGATTAGCCAAGAAGGGTGATGCATGGGAAAGCAACTTGGGCAGGGCGATATAGATGCATTGTTTGCGGCGGCCGGTGCGAGTGCCTCGTCGCAGGCAACTCCACAGGCCGGCAAAGCGCTGTTGGAGAGCTATAACTTCAGCAGGGCGGGCCAGATCAGCAACGACCAGATGCGGGCGATCAGTTCAGTGAACGATCTGTTTGCGCGCAACCTGATGCATACGCTGGGAGCCTGGTTGCGGACGCCATTCAAGATGAAGCTCGTTGCAGGCGAGCAACTGCCTTTCAGCGAGTTTCTGGAACGGTTGTCCACGCCAACCTATGTTTGTTCGATACGATTGGAGCCTCTGGGAGCGGTAGGGCTGCTGGAGCTGGAATTGGCGCTGGCGGCGCCTATTGTGGATGTGCTGCTGGGTGGTGTGGGGCGAGCGTGGCCAACGCGGGAGTTGACCGATATAGAAGAAGACATTCTGACATCGGTGGTGCAGATGGCTGTGCAGGAGTTGAACCTTGCATGGCAATCGGTGGGGTTGGAGTTTGTCTTTGAGAAGCGCGAGAACGACGCGGCAGTGGCGCGGATGCTGACCGCTGGAGAGAAGACGCTGTGCGTTAGCTTTGAGGCGAGAATGCCGGAGGCGCAAGGAGCGATGAATCTATGTTTGCCCGCAGTGGTGCTGAATGCGATTTTGCGGCGGCTGATCTCCGAAGGCGACCGGCCACGGAGACGATCCAAAGAGGCGCAGGCAAGGATGCGCGAGCTGATGGGGGAGGCGAAGATTGGTGCGCTGCTCCAGTTTCCAACGATGCGGCTGCGGGCAAGCGAGTTGGCGGCGCTTACACCGGGAATGATCCTGCGGCTGCCGCTGGCCAGACATGCGGCCTCGGAGTTGCGGGTCGGTGGGCTGGTCTTTGGACGCGCGCATCCGGTGCGGACGGGTGAGCATCGCGGGGCGCAGCTTGACGGCGATATTGGTGGGGAACATCTAAATGAAGCTGTGGGCAGCCAAGTGGTTCCCGACACACTCAGTGTGAACTGAGAAAGGAATGGGGAATGGAGAAGGTGATGGATTTGGGTGATAGTGGCGGGATTGAGCCGGGCATAGGCCTGCTGTGCGACATCGAGCTAGATGCGACGTTACAGTTCGGCTCGCGCGAAATGGCGTTGCGCGAGGTGCTGGAGCTTGGGCCTGGCGATGTGGTCGAGTTGGACCGGCATGTGTCCGAGCCGGTGGACCTGGTGGTTGGCGATCGAATTGTGGCGCGGGGCGAAGTGGTCGTGGTGAACGGCAACTTTGCTTTGCGCGTTACGGAAGTAGCAGCGCCGCAACTGAGATTGGAGAGTATTCGATGCCTTTTCTAGGGCGAAGAGCGGTTCATTCGGAGGCCGATGTGCTGCTGCGAGGCGCGTTGCGAACAGCGAACGGAGCGATGTGGGGCGGCGATGAGTATAGGCCGTCGGCGCGCGTCACCGGCATGGATGGGGTGGGGCTGCCCGCCTCGTTCACACAGATGCAACAGCGCAGGCTTTGCGGAAATGCTGAGTGCGCAAATGGATGGACTGCACCGTGGCGCAATCGCCGCCGTCCGATCTTCGAAGGTCAGTGGGGTTGCAGCGGTCGATGCGTCCTGGGGATGACGCGGGCTGCGGTGCAGCGCGAGCTGGGAGAGGGAACGGAGGCGGCGGCACCAGCGCTACACCGTCACAGGGTCCCTTTGGGACTGCTGATGCTGGCGCAGGGGTGGATCACGCATGCTCAACTGCGGAAGGCGTTGGAGGCGCAGCGTGAGAGCGGAACAGGGCGGATCGGCGACTGGCTGCAGAGCGAGTGCGGTCTGGAACCTGAGCAGGTGACCCGTGGACTGAGCATGCAGTGGGGCTGTCCTGTGTTAACGACAGAAGGCTTCTCTCCGGAGGCGATGGCGTTGGTGACGCCGAAGCTTTTTGTAGAGAAGTTCGGATTTCTGCCTTTGCGCGTGGCGGGGTCACGCATCCTTTATCTCGGCTTCGAGGAGCGGTTGGATGCCTCGGCTGCGTTCGCCATGGAAAAGATAACGGATCTTAAGGTAGAGAGCGGATTGGTGACGGGAGCACAGTTTCAGTCTGCGCGCAGCAGACTGCTCGATTGTGATGGGGTAGAGATGAAGTTGGTGACCGTGGCGGATAAGGACGTTCTGGCGGCGCGGATGACGGCGATCCTGGAGCAGAAGCAGCCTGTGGCCTCTCGGCTCGTGCGGGTGCATCGGTACTATTGGATGAGAATATGGTTGGAGAACGGCGCTGTGGGTAAGATGGGCAGTCTACCTCGGACGGGTGAGGATGTGAGTGACCATATCTTTATGATCGGGACAGAGGGCATAGCATCCGAGAACGGCGACAGACACCGTAGCTGAAGAGGTAGGCCACTGCTTTCTGATTGAGACATGGCGGGAAAGCTTCTGCGGCTGCAGGGCATGAAAGAAGAGAGAGGGAAGACGGGCCTTTCTCTCTTGGTTTACAGCGAAGTCATTTTTGCATGAAGCTAGCGGCGGAGGATGCCTGTTGAGCGGCAACCGCCGAGGTGGAGTTGCTCAGCTCAGAGTCTTGATTTGGTCCGAGGCCCAGCTTGATGATGGCGCGTGAGTCTGGGATCAGCTTGGTTTGCCAGCCGTTGTCGCCTTGAAATTTCTGCATGGCTGCTTGCGTCTGGGAGTCCCAGTGACCGGAGGCTTCGCCGGAGAGATAACCTGACCTGATAAGTGAGGTCTGAATCTGGGTGGCGCGTGTGTCGTCGATCATGTGCTGGCTGGCTGGTTTTGACGGCGATTTCGCCCGCCTGCCAAGTTTTCCAAAAAGTCTGGGAGAGGTGGGGCCACGACGGGCATGCGTCATCGCTGAGCAGGGTAGGGCCGTTGCGAGAATCAGAGCGGAGCTCAGGAGGTATGTACTAAACCGCATAATAGGACGTTACCTTAAAGTTATTATCGACGGCGAATTAATTGTCTCTGCTGATCGTGGGTTAGAGTACCCCGAAAGTAACTGTCAGGGCAATTATAAGGTGCTCACTCAGCTACATCTTTTGTGGGAGGAGACAATTTTGATCGCGTGATGAGAGCGGTAGATGACAGGGGGACGCGAATTCGGGATTCGCGTCTCCCGCCTGCAAGTGAAAGTTCTATGGGAGTGTGCCGCCCACGTAAGAGTTGAAACCTTTTTGAGTGGGAGATTGAATCACAAAGACGACATCGTCTTTGGGTTTGAGAGTGGCGACGATGGCCCTGTAGCTGGCCTCATCGGTTACTGGCTTTTTGTTGATCGCCGTGATGACGGCAAGTTTGCTGAGACCGATCTCATCGGCAAATGAGCCGGGACGGACGGAGGTGACGATGACGCCGTTCTTCGTGCCTATCTTCGAAGAGATCGCGGGCGGGATGGCTGAGACGGTGATGCCGAGCTTACCCTGACCGGCGTCTACCTCCTGCGGGGATGTGGTGTCGTCGTCTTCGCCGGCTATGGCGGCGTAGGTCTTGGCGCGATCGCCGATGACGACATTGGCGGTTTCCTGCTTTCCGTCGCGCAGGTAGCCGAGCTTGACGGTTGAGCCAACGCGACGGGCGGAGATGTCGGCGACCAGATCGTCGCCGTCCTTGATGTTGCGGCCGTCGATGGAGACGATTACATCGCCGGCTTGCATCCCGGCCTTTGCGGCACCTCCATTGGAGGTGACGACGCCGACGATGACTCCGTTCGAGAAGCCATAGACGCGGCCAACAGCGGAGGATTGCGCGACCTGGAACTGAATGCCGATGGAGCCGCGAACGACTTTATGTTCAGGCCCGATGAGCATGTTATAGACAGAGGCGATGGTGTTGGCGGGCATGGCAAAGCCAACCCCCTGCGAGCCCATAGACTGGGTGTAAATGGCGGTGTTCATTCCGACGACCTGGCCTGCCATATCGACGAGCGGACCGCCGGAGTTGCCGGGGTTGATGGCGGCATCGGTCTGGATAAAGCGCTGGAACTGACCGCCTGCAATGCCGTTGGCGCCGGGTTCGTCGATGGAGCGGTTTTTTGCAGAGATGATGCCGGCAGTAACGGTCTTCGAGAGATTGAATGGGCTGCCGATGGCGAGGACCCAGTCACCAACCTGCGCACCGTCGGAGTTGCCGAGTTTGATGGCAGGCAGAGACTCTTTGGTTTCGATTTTGATGACGGCGATGTCGGTGTCTTTATCGACGCCAACTACGGTAGCTGGACGGCCCGGGTCGGTCGCGTCGTCGGAGTCCGTAGAGAGCTTGACATAGATCTTGTCGGCTTTGTCTACGACATGATTGTTGGTGATGATGTAGCCGCGAGGATCGACGATGAAACCGGAGCCGAGAGCTCGGCGATCTCCGCTTGCGCCGTTGTCACCATCGTCGTCACCGCCCTGGCCGCCTTGACCGCCGAAGAAGCGATTGAAGAAGTCCTGCATGTCGCCGGGTGTCTGCTGCTGACTGTCGTCGTCCCCGCCGCCCTGGCCCTGGTGTGGATCTCGCTGTAGACCACGCCGGCTGCGCCGATTGGTGGACTGCTTCGGCAGTTCCTCGGTATTGATGTTGACGACGGCTGGGCCAACCTCTTTGACGATCTGGGAGAAGCCGTTGGAGAGAACTACCGGGGAAGGAATGACGAGGGGCCTGGCGTCGGAAGAGTTCACGCCTGCCTGCTCTTTTCCGCTGACGTTGCGCGTGAGAACGGAACCGGCGAGGATGCCGATGGAGAGCGTGGCAAGGAGCGTAAAGGTCGTGGTCAGCCGCCGGCTGCGAATGCGTTCGAGCAGAGTGGGAGGAGTGTTCGTCGCTGTGTCCATTAGTCGGTCTTACCTCATTCTTGTGCGTTACTGTGCGCCGGACTGCGTTCGCGGCATGAATCTTAAGTATAGTCGCTGTTCTACGTTGTCGTTTTGATGGTGGCTGGTGCGCCTACACAGAGTGGTTAGACGCAAAACGGGGGGAAAAGCTTCGTGGAGTTCATTCGGGGTGGACGGGGAGTGGGGATGCGGTTGCGAGGAGTTCGATGGAGGCGATGCCGGCGAAGATGAGAGCGGCTCCGCAGAGGGAGCGGCGGCCCAGGCGCTCATGCAGGATGAGGAACGAGGTGAGGCAGGCGAAGACGGGCTCGAGAGTGAGAAGGATCGCGGTGTGGGTGGCGGGAAGATGCTGCTGGGCCCAGCTTTGGATGGTGAAGGCGGCGGCTGTGGCTAGCAGGCCGGTGACGGCGAGCGCAATGAGGAGGCGTGGCGTGATGGCCAGGTGTGGGCGGCCGCCTAGCGGGAGGGTGATCGCCATGAATGCTGCAGCCACTCCGATCTGGAGAGTGGCGAGTTGGCCTGTGGGGACTTGGGATGAGGCGTGCGACAGGGCGATCAGGTGGCCGGCGAAGGCGATTGCGCAGGCCAGGGTGAGGAGGTCGCCGAGGCCGATGCTTGCGAAGAGGTTGTGCCAGGAGGTTCCGGCAGGAGTGGTGAGGAGAAGGAGGCCGGTGAAGGCCAGGAGAGCGCCGAGGGCGGTCGCCCAGCGAGGGGCCAGTGTGTTGGAGGAACGAAAGGCTGGGACGATTGTAAGCAGAGGAACGAAGACGACCACCATGCCAGTGATAAACGCGGATTTCGCAGGAGTCGTGAGGGCCAAGCCGGCGGTTTGGAACTGGTAGCCGGCGGCCAGGAAGAGGCCGACGATGAGGCCGGAGATCAGGGCCCGGCGTTTGATGTGGCGAAGCTGGCGGCGGTTCACCACGGTCAGAGCGATGAACGCCAAGGTCATGCGGAGGAGGTTGAAGAGAAGGGGCGATGCGTCGTGGAGGGCGTCTTTGATGAGGACGAAGGTGGTGCCCCAGACGATGACGACCGCCAGCAGAAGGAGGTGGGCCAGAGTGGAGTCGGAGAGGCGGCGGGGCATTCGGCTAATTCACCGGTGCGGCTGAATAGACTACTTCGCCATTGACTATGGTGCGGAGGACTTTCGTGCTGAGGAGTTGCTGGGGCGTTGCGGTGGTGATGTCGCGGTCGAGGATGACGAAGTCGGCGAGGTAGCCGGGTTCGAGGCGGCCCTTTTCGTGCTCGCGAAACTCGGCGAAGGCGGAGGCCTGAGTGTAGGCGTAGAGGACTTCGTTGAGGGTGATTTTTTCCTGGGGCTCGTAGGTCATGGTGCCAGCTTCGTTCTGGCGGGTGATGGCGGAGTAGAGGCCGCGGAAGGGGTTGATGGACTCTACGGGGTAGTCGGTGCCGACGGCGAGGGTGACGTTGTGGTCGAGGAAGGACTTCCACGCGTAGGAGTACTTTGCGCGTTCGGGGCCGAGGCGCGCGGTCGCCCAGTTCATGTCGGTGAGCAGGTGCGAGGGTTGCATGGAGGCGATGACGCCCTCGCTTGCGAAGCGGTCGAAGTCGGCGGGGAGGAGGACCTGGGCGTGCTCGATGCGGAAGCGGAGGCTGGCTGGCGTGGGTTCGGCTTGCGGTGGCGTGGTGACGATTGCGGCGTCGGGACCGCGTTGGGCCGGGTGCGGAGCGGGGTTGGCTACCTGTTCGGCGGCGGCGAAGGCGTTGAGGGCCATGCTGTTGGCGCGGTCGCCTATGGCGTGGAAGCCTAGCTGGAAGCCTGCGGCGGCGCGTTCGGAGGCCATTTGGTTGAGCTTGGCCTGGTTGTAGCGGGGGAGGCCGGAGTTGCCGGGGTCGTCGGTGTAGGGCTCTTCGAGGGCGGCGGTGCGGGAGCCCAGGGAGCCGTCCATGAAGCCTTTGAGGAAGCCGATGTGGAGGAGCGGGTCGTCCGAGGGGTGGCTGGCGCGGCGTTGCTTGAGGACGGCGACGGGGAGGTTGAAGTCGATCCACTCGCTGAAAGGGAGGTGGAGTTTGCCGGTGTGTTCGAGCTCCTCGAGGGCGAGGAAGTCTTCCCAGTCGGAGTAGTCCTGGACGCTGGTGACGCCGTGGGAGAGGGCGTCGGCGATGGCTACGTTGAGGGCTGCGCGGCGTTGTTCGAGAGTGGGAGGGGGGATTTTGCTGAGGATGAGGTTGAGGGCGGCGTCTTCGCGGATGATGCCGGTGGGGTTGCCGGAGGGGTCTCGGTCGATCTTTGCACCGAAGGGGTCGGGGGTGTCGGCGGTTATGTTGGCGGCGGCGAGGGCTGCAGAGTTGACTACGGCGATGTGGCCGTCGGTGCGGAAGAGGATGGCTGGATGGCCGGCGGTGACAGGGTCGATGTCGTCGCGGGTCGGGAGTTTTTTGCCAGGCCAGATGGTATGGTCCCAGCCTGCTCCTTGTAGCCATGTGTTGGGCCTGGCGGTGCTGGCGTAGGTCTTTATGCGTTGCAGCATCTCGGCGAGAGACTTTGTGTTGTCGAGGTCAATGGAGAGCTTTTGCTGGCCTGCCGAGGCTATGTGGGTGTGGGCGTCGTTGAAGCCGGGCATCGCGAAGGCGCCGTTCAGGTCGATGATCTTCGTTTCGGGAGTCTTTGTTTTGAGCAGATCGGCGTCGGTGCCTGCGGCGAGGATTTTTCCGTCGGCGATGGCCAGGGCGGTTACTTTTGCCGGGGTGGGTGAGGGGTCGTTGGGGCGGAGGTGGGCGCCGGTGAGGATGTTGCCGTGGATATAGATGACGGTTGGGGAGCTTTTTTGTGCGTGGGCTAGCGCGGTGAGGAGGATGGCGGTGAGGGCGTATGGTTTCACGAGACGGAGTGTATCAAGCGGCGACGCCTTGCGGGGGGCGGCTGCATGCTTTCAGGGAGTTCAGTTGATGCCACCCCCTCCACCCTTATGTTGCGCAAAGTCTTCTATTCATTGCAGATAGCTTTGTACTTCGTGTGGCGGTGGCGTGCTTAATTTGCAAAGTATTCAAAACACAGGGGATGCTGGGTATTGCTTGCTAAAGTATTCATTCTAAACGGCATGGTTTAGAGACGGTCTGGTTTGATTGTCACTATGTTAAGCATAGCTGATCGGGGGTAACTGGTGGGACAGGTGATTCTTCCTTGATTGGCGCGGGTGTTTGGTGATTTGGGGCTTGACAGGATCTTCGGCGGCGAACTAGCAACAAGTACAAATACGGGGGTCTCTCCACTGCGGCGGCAAAGTGCGCCGCCTTCGGTCGAGATGACGTTTTTTGGGTGGGTTGGAACAGCAACGACAACGGCAAAGGCAAGAGCAACGACAACGGCAAAGGCAAGAGCAACGACAACGGCAAGAGCAACGACAACGGCAAGAGCAACGACAACGGCAAGAGCAACGACAACGGCAAGAGCAACGACAACGGCAACGGCAAGAGCAACGACCCAAGCGCGGTTAGGGGTTAGGGGTTTGGAGTTGGACGGTGTCGAGGAGGGTTAGGAGGATGCGGCGGAGGGCGGTTTCGCGGCCGGTGGGGTCGTACCACTCTTGTAATGTGTGGATGCCGCCGCCGGTGCCACCTGTTCCTATAGCTATTGCCGGTATGCCTCTGGAAAGAGGGATGTTGGCATCGGTTGAACCGAGGCGCTGCTCGGTGCGGATGATGAGGTGGCGGTCTACGGCGCGGAGGGTGTGGAGGAGCGGGGAGTCGGTGGGGAGGGTGGCGGCGGGACGATTTCCGATGGTTTCTATGTGGAGTGTTGGTGGTGGGGTTGTGGTTTTGTGCGTGGTGAAGGTGGTTACTGTTTCGTCGAAGATGCCTTGTACGGCTGTGGCGGTGGCGATGAGTTGGGTGGGATCCGTGGAACGGAGGTCGAGGAGCGCGGTGGCGGACTCGGGGATGGAGTTGATGGAGGTGCCGCCGG
>Ga0182024_10017606_pt1 | contig 13390 bp, 13 predicted proteins | sample P32metaG_FD_120480 | JGI IMG/M metagenome (GOLD analysis project Ga0182024, IMG submission 120480) | Permafrost microbial communities from Stordalen Mire, Sweden - P3-2 metaG (Illumina Assembly) | ecosystem: Environmental > Terrestrial > Soil > Wetlands > Permafrost | place: Sweden: Stordalen...
CCCAGTCAGAAATGCATATTGGGCAAAAGCAAGCACAGACATGATTGGTGATTTAGAACAAATCACTGGTTTTTCAAATGCTGCGAATTATCCAGATACATCTGACTTGCTTGAAGCGGAATGGTGTGCGATCGGTAACTTGAGATTCTTGTTATCATCTGTATGGCCAGTTTCTTTGAATGCCTCTGCATTAGGAAACAACGTTGAGAATATTATCGTTCAAGGTCAGGAAGCAGTTTCTGAAATTGATCTAGATGGTTATTCAGCACAATACCGCTTTACACCTCCACGTATTGCTGGTGGGCCTCTTTGGTTATATGGCACTAGCGGATACGTTTTCGCACAGGTTCCTCAAATCACTAACTTTACTTGGATCTACAACTTACGTTGTACTCTAAGATCATAATAGGAGGAAAATATGAGCGGTAATTTATCTAATACAGATTATGGCTATTTCGTCTCAACAGGCGCACCAGTCATTATCCCCGTAAGATCAGATTTAGATCATTTTGATCTTTTGGACTATACGCAAATGGCAGTACCTGCATCTGGCGCAGGCGCACCTGGTGGATATGGTTATGTCTATGCGTTGATCCCTCAAACTGTAGCAAGCTATACAGCACCTGGAACAGGCGAAGTATTGTTTGATGCAGTTGGACCATTGTCTGGCGTAACAGCACCACTTGGACAAGCAAATATTACTGTTGCTAATGCAGGAACATATCTTGTTACATTCCAAGTATCAGGTACAGGAGATAGTCAATTTGCTATCTTTGTTAATGGTGCACCGCAACAATCCACAGTTGGAGGTTCAGGTGCAGGTACACAGCAAAATAGCATAAGTTCGCTATTAACATTGCCTGCTGGAGCCGTAATTAACCTCGTTAACTACGTAACTGGTTCAGGTGTTGGTTTAGCAACTACTGTAGGTGGTACACAACCAAACGTTACAGCCAACGTAACAATAACTTCAGTATCACCTGCATCCGCAGGAGCTGGAAACATTGTTGAATCCGCTTGGCAACGTGGCTTCCCTGCTGGAGCAGCTTTAGTTGAAGAAAAGACAACAGCAAGTGATCTTATCAGTGAAACTATTATCACTGCTAATGGTTATACTTTGGTAGATACTAGTAAGCAAATATTTGGCCCAGCAATTGCATATTCAGGAATAACTAACGTTATTGATCCTGTAGTTGCAACTTCTAATACAACAGGGCTAATTTCTGGAAGTACAGTTGTTAGATTGTTTAATCCTCTAGCTTATCAATTAGCAGGGATGGACTTTACCGTTGGAACAATTGTAGCTAACACAAGCTTTACTTTAGATTATATGGGCGTAGCACCTGGTGATGCAGCTCCAGGGGCAGGAACATGGGAAGTAATTACCTATGATCCAATCTATTACCCACGCCGAAGATTTATTACAAATATTATCTTGGGAACCACAACTCAAGTTCAAATGTCTGTAACTTCTGGATATAATGTAGGAGAGATCGTTTCTTTTGTAGTACCAAAAGCATTTGGAACAATCGAAATGAATGGTCTTCGTGGACAAATCCTTTCAATCAATGCTTCAACTAATACAATTACATTGAACATTGATTCAAGCGGTTTCACAGCATTTGCTTTTCCAAGAGCAAGTCAAGTGCCGTTCACGTTTGCTCAAGTTATTCCTCAAGGAGAAATCCCAACATTGTCGAATTCTGCAACACAGAATAAGGCTGTACTCGGAATCCTAGTAGGAACAGCAGTATGCGGAACAATAGGCGATGTAATGTATTGGAGAGCTACAAAAGCTTTCAGATACTCAACTTCACTTAACACACAATAGTTTTAATTATGACCATATCGAGGATATCCTCGATATGGTCAATGTAAAGCCAGCTTTACATGGTTTTAGTGTCCAATGTAAAGCTATAAACAGGAGGCAATATGCCTAGAGGGAGACCTAAACGTATGAAAACACCAGTATCAATAAACAGTGAGAATGTTGCCGTATTAGAATATAATTTAGAACAAAGTGTTCCGCTTAATTCTGATTCATCAGATCTAGTTGATCCAAGAGATGTTCAAATAGCAGCACTAGAAAAGAGACTCAAAGACTTTGAAAATCGGATCGCCAATAAAGCCTCTGGTATTGAATCAACTCAAAACATGCCATTACAAAAAGCTAAACCTATTGAACCATCAATACCTTTAGCAGTAACTGTAACGGCAAGAGATTTATTTGAAATAGAAGATAGAAAACCTGTCACTGGCATTTTTAGAATGAATAACAAAAAGCCAGGTGAAAAGGGAATGATCAAGATTGGTTGTATGCGAAAATACAAAGGCGATCATATGCATCCATGGATTTTTGAACATGGTAAAACGCATACTGTGCCTAAATGGCTAGCAGATTGGCTCAATGGTGGTAATCCTGACCCTGATGCAATTGTTAAGTCGCCTGGTTGCAATATCATTACGCATAATGATCAAGACAATAACTTACAAGAAAAGCGTATGTTGGAAAAACCAACAATGCACAGTTTATATAGCTTCTCTCCAATAGCAAAGTGGTAATATGACATCACCTGAAAGTGGCCCTACATCACCTCAAGCAGATGCAGCTAGTGTTGATTGGTCACCTAGGATTAAATTAATATCTAATATTACGAATTCAGCAAATGCTGTCGTTACTACTACTTTTGATCATCATTATAAAACTGGAATGTATGTTTTGATTAATGTACTTCCAATATATGGAATGCAATTAAATGCAGTAGTAACACCAATAGTTGTTATTGCTATGAATGCTTTTAGCACAAATATAAATACATTAAATCAACCTTCTTTCACTCCTCCTGTGCTGACGGCCTTTACGCCAGCACAGGTCTCGCCTATAACGGGACATTTCTTTAATTCTACGCCAGGATCACCACAAGGTAATCCGACAGGGGGAGTGCAATAATGGGAACAAGACAAGATATTAGAAATAAGATAAGACAATTAACAGGACGTAAGAGTCAAGTTCAATTATCTGATGCTGAGGTCGACTTTCAAATTGATAGTTATTATGAAGGAGAATTCCCCTTACAATTTAGATCAAGTGATCTAAGACAAGAATTTTCAATGACATTGATTCCAAATATAGATGTTTACACAGTCGATGCACAATCATTTCAATCTATAGAGCCTGTTTGTTATGTTGAAGGTTACCCGACATTATTTTTAGAAGACCGATCAACTTTACACAAACTTTTTCCTGATATTAGACAAGATGTCCTATTGGGTTTTGGCAATGGTGGAACATCTTATACATTTATGTTAAATGTTTCTACAGCAACACCAATATTAAAAGGCACTGTCCTTGTATATTCTGATACAGGATTTAGTACTAATACAAGTGTTGTCGATGATAGCCAGGGTAATCTAGTCGATTTGAATGCAGATGGAACATTTGGGACGATAAGAGGAACAATTAGCTATCAAACAGGTGCAATTGTAATTACATTCGCTACACTTATACCTCAAGGCAAGGAAATAAAGATTCAGTCGAGGCAATATGCTTCGAATAGACCAACAACTGTTTGGTATTGGGTATCTGAGCAAGAAACTGGTCAGCTTACTTTCCGTCCTGTGCCTGATAAATCTTATAATATTAGAATAATAACTTATAATATACCTGTTCTAGGCACTTCTCAAACTGCTGTCCCCACATTAATACAATGGTGGGAAGCGTTGGCCTATGGTGCTTCTATGAAAATCTTTGAAAATCAAAAAGATTTACAATCAGCACAGCAAATGGAACAACTATTAGAACGTAAACTTAATTTGCTTGGTCGTCAACAGTGGTTCCAGTTGCGGACTCAACGCACACAAACAATATATAATACACCAATGAATGGCATTAGCCCTGGTGATGGTTACTTTGGTTTCTTTGGTAATACGTGGTAAGGAGAAATAATGTCGTCATTTTTCACTGTAAATATTCCATTAGGCACTGACCTTATAAGTTCATCGCAGCCACTTATTGAAGGTAATTTCAACGCATTATATGCATGGTCAAGTGTCGATCATACTGTCTTAAACGGTACGGTTTTGCCTTCTCAACCACAAGGAACACATCAAGCCATACGCTTTGAGCAACAGGCTGGTGATCCTGTTACATCATCAAGTCAACTTGGCTTCTATAATAAATTAGATGTAAATAACATAAATCAATTATGGCTAAGGCTGATAAGCAGCGGTGCTGTCTTACAGGTAACAGGCCCAGTATCTATATTAGGTGCATTGGGCCCACCACCAACATATGGCGGACAAACAATGATCCTTGGTGGAATTATTGTTAAATGGGGTAATGCTGTAGTTGCAAGTGCAAAGACAATAACTTTTCCTGTAGCTTTTCCTAATAATTGTTTTGGTGTTGTAATTTCTATTAATAATACAGGGGCAGCAACTCAAACAATAGTTACTGATGGATATCCTTCAAAGACTGCATTCTTAGCAAGATTAAATCCTTCTGGAACGCCATTAAATTGCTTCTGGATAGCATTGGGCAATTAATTATGTACAAAAGCCAATTACTCTGGGAGTTTAAAACTGGTCTTGAAAAAGACAAGATCCCTCCATTGCTTCCAAATGATGCTTTTGAGTTATTAGAAAATGCTTATCTCTATAGAAAAAGGATTAAGAGGAAACAAGGTGCTGGATTTCTAGGTAGATTACAACGTAGCTTTACCAGCGTAAGCATAGGTACAAGTCCTGCAAGCGCTACTTTTTCTTTTAATCTTTTTACTGCTTTCAATACAAATAATCCAACAATAATAATAAATGAAACTCCACCTCAAGCACAGATCAATCCTGGATCAGTAATTATAACTGATGGTACAGACACCTTTACAGATCAGGGAAATGGATTCTTAAAGCGTCAGGATGGAGACTTAACATCTACTATAAATTATTCTACAGGTGCAGTTACTTTAAATAGAACAATAGATACAGCAATTCCATTTACTGCTTCTTTTGGTTACTTCCCTGGTTTGCCTGTCATGGGTATGCCTACACAAGAGCTTGTCGCTATTAATGCTGATAGATTAATAGATTTTGATATGACTTATGCCTATCAATATAGCAACTCATTGAATGCTTTCCAAGAAACGCCTTCTATAATGGTTGCAAGGTGGCATGGCTCTAATTCTAATTTCTTTTGGGCTGAGAATGCGTTTTCGAATAATGCTGGTACTGGAACGTTATTTGTTACTAATGATACAGCAGCATTTCAGGGGTATAGAGTAAGTAATGTCACTATAGTAGATGCAACACATTTTGACGTTACAACTTCTGGCGCAAACATCATTCAAGTTGGAGATTTTACATATTTTGATCAGATGGCAGCAGGAACAAATCCAGCCTTATTCAACGGAATTACTGGCACAGTAACAATAGCAGGTAATCCATTCACTGTTCTTGTCCCGGCGACAGCAGGCTTTGTTTATGGTGGTGGTCCTCCTAATGGAGTAGTAATAGATCAAAATAGGGTAATAGCTACATCTGGGGATGGGATTAGATGGTATGATGGTGTTACATGGTCTAACTTTCAACCTCCAGTTAATGCCACAAACTTCCTTATAGGTTGTTTGATTATATTCTATTATAGAGATAGACTAGTCGTGTTCCAACCTATCGAAACCACACAAATTGGTGGATTAGGTGCAAATACTTTTTATCAAAGGGGTCGATGGTGTCAAAACGGAACTCCATTTTATGCATCAAATCCAATTCCAAGCGGACTATCGTCACAATCAAACGCTTGGAGAGACGATGTACCTGGAAAAGGGGGGTTTGTAGATGCTCCGACCACAGAAAGGATAATATCAGCCTCTCTGATAAAAGATAATATGATCGTTCGCTTTGAACGATCTACTTGGCGTTTTAGATATACAGGAAATGAAGAATTACCTTTTCAATGGGAAAGAATAAATGCGGAATTCGGTGCTTCTAGTACTTTCTCTGGTGTCAATTTTGATGTGGGTCCTATTGATGTGGGGAGCCGTGGGATTACACAAACTGATGGTATCTCTGTTCTCAGGATAGATAATATAATTCCTGATGAAGTATTCGAATTTGAGAATGAAAATGCAGGGCCACAAAGAATCTGGGGAATAAGAGATTTTGATGAGCAAATAGTTTATTGGAACTTTCCTAATGATGTTGAGAATGGTATTTTCCCTAATAGAATACTTTTATATAATTATAGGGATACAAGTTTTGCTGTATTAATAGATAGTTATACAGCATTTGGTTACTGGCAATCATTTAATGATTTAGTTTGGCAAGATGCGAAATTCTCCTGGGAATCAGCAAACTTTGAATGGGATTCAGCGACAAATCAAGCTTTATATTCTAAAGTTGTTGGTGGTAATCAGCAAGGTTATGTGATGATCTTGCAAGAATTGGCAAGCAATCAACAAAGTCTGAGAATAGAAAATATTATTCAAGGTGTAAATTCTGCTCAAATACAATCTACAAACCATAATTTATCTAATACAGATTATATAAAACCTCAAGGAATATTGGGAGCAGGCGCATTCCTTAATGGAATTGTATATGCAGTGGTTGTGATTGATGCGAATAACTATTATTTATATCAATATAATAATTTAACACTTCTATTCGATTCACCTGTTGGTGGTGTCACTGGCACTTATTTAGGAGCAGGAGAAATCTGTCGAGTAGATAATTTTAGAATTAGAACTAAAAAGTTTAATCCGAATATTCAACAAGGAGCTGCGACACGACTAGGTTATGCTGACTTCTATATTGATGTAACCGAACAGGGGCAGTTTATCGTTAACTATTATGTTGATGACAATGATTCTACTCCTGTTAATCAACCTCCATTAAATCCTGGCAATGACCCACTAATCAATCCAAATTCAAATGTAGTAGAGACATATTTAAATGCTTTTGAAACTAGGGGACAAAATAGAGTTTGGCATTCTCTTTATGATAGTTGCATAGGTTCATTCTTCCAATTAGAAATGACAATGTCACCAACACAAATAAATAATCTAAGTATTGTAAATTCAGATTTTGTTCTACATGGAATAAATTTATGGACAGAATCAGCTAACGAGAGATTATCATGACTTTTGCGCCTAAGACTACAAAAGCTTTTTATCTCGATCCACAAATTATTTTTCCTGATGAATATAAACTTTTTCAGCAAACATTGAGAGAGGCATATTACAACATAGCTGATTGTGTTAATGCAAGAGAAATAAGTTATTATGGATTGGTAGAAACTGTTTGCGGAAAATATTATTACACAAGCGGAAATCCACAAAAGTTTAGAACAACATTTAGAAAAAGTTTTCAATTACCAGCAACAGCCCCAGGGGCAACGACTACTATATTGCATGGAATTGATTCTATAGTGGAGGGGACAGTAATTACAGGGGATGCGATTACAAGTATAGTAGATTATAGACCCATTCCATATATTGATCCATCATTAATCACTAATGGAATTGGGGTAAGAGTTGATTCTACAACGATATATGTAATGAATGGTTCTACGGCTCCTAATATTACTGGCGGAACAATTACAATAGAAATCTTGAAAGTGATACAATAAATTTAAAAGTAGGTGACTCATGAGTTGGATAATGGATATGTTTAACAAGATACAAGACCCAATAAATAAATTGGGTTTTGGAGACAAAGATACATTTCAACAACTTGGAACACAAAACCAAAATCAACAAGGTTATCAAAACAATATTTTTTCTGGTTTACAAGGTGGACAAAGCAACATTCCTGGTATGGAATATCTTCAAAGCCTTTTCTCGAATAATCCTGATGCATTTAAAGATTTTGAAGCTCCAATGATGAGGCAATTTAATGAACAGACTATTCCAGGAATAGCAGAAAGGTTTTCTGGTATGGGTGCAGGCTCACGAAATAGTTCAGCATTTAATAATTCGGCTGCAATGGCTGGTTCTAGGCTTTCGGAGAATATGGGAGCACAAAGAGCAGGTTTACGGTCTGGTGCAATGAATCAATTGCAAAACTTTGGAAGAATGGGAATGCAACCTAGTTTTGAAAATCTTCATATACCAGGTCAAGGTGGTCTTTTGAATGGCCCTGGTGGTGCTGGAATAATGCAACTTCTCTTAAGCATGTTGGCAGGTTAAAATGGTACAAACTATCACTCGCTTCAATCCCTATGAATCCTTGTCACAAGGAATCGGTGATTACGCTAGTAATCGAGCTAATTACAATATAAAACAAAACCGTTTGAATAAAGGTTTAGAAGCTCTATACGATCCAGAATTTGAAGACAAACCATATACGCAACAAGCTGCTGATTTAATGAAAGCATTGCTTCCAAATGGGCCAGAAGGGGCGCAAGCTCTTCAAGATATTCTTCCTATGCTTAAGCAACGACAAAGTAATAAAGATCAAAATAAACCTCCTTTAGCTGGAACAGGGCCAGGTTTAGCAGGGGCAGGCGCAGGAGTGCCAGAAAAAGCACCTGAAATGCCTTGGATTCAAAAGGGTCAGTCAATAGAAAAGAATCCTAAGTATGTCAAACCTAAGAAAGGTGAAAATGGCGGGGCTCCATCTAAAAACGTAGGACTACAACAAGAAGGTCAACAAAATCCTTATTATCCCAATAATATAGGAATACAAGGGGCACATACGGGTGAACCAAAGAAAAGTGTAGGTAATCAACCAGAACGTAATCCTACAAAACAAGAAATGTTTGAAGCTGCAAAAGCAAGAGTTGATGCCGATACAACAGGTAAAACAACTCTAAAAGATGCTTTAAGTATAGAATCAGAATTTGCAAACATCGGAGAAAGAAACAATCAAACTAGACTTAATGAACAAAGAGAAGTTCGTGAAGTCAATTCTAATATTATAAAAGAAGCTAAAACATTATCTGATTCTATTGCTGGAAAAGATTTTTTCAATCCTACTGAAGATGCTCATATTGCCGATTGGATGTTAGATGCAAATGCATTTACAGATAACAAAGCGGAACAAAATAAAATTGTTTCAAAAAAGATTGAAGCATACAAAGATGTTAAAACAAGTATTAAAAATAAAGCTTCAAGACCTAGTTGGTTAAATGATATGAGTAGAAAATTAGAAGGTTCGTATAAAGATGCGGATTTAGCTAAAAAAGAATTAAGAACTATGGTTCAGCCAATGTTAGATTTAGGACTTTATGATGAAGCTAGAGAATTAGTTTCTGATAATGATTGGGGGCCTATTGAAACTGAAGAAATTATTTCAGATTTATCCCCAGAAACTATGAGTTATGTAAAGAATTTACCTAAAGCAATTCAAAATGAAAAATATAATGGCCCAAAAAAAAGTGGCATGAATCTTTTAGGCGAAGCTACAAAGAAAGCTTTAGTCGCTTCTAACCCTCTTTCTCCTATGCATAATCCTGAACAAGCAAAACAAAGCATTGAATTCACAAAAGAAAATCTGTCTAATATTTTAGAGCGAGATCCATCAGTAAATCTTGTTTTGTTGCGTGATCAATTTGAAAAGAAAGGTGTTAATTGGCAAGAATTTTCTCAAGCATTGAATGAATATATCGAAGAACAAAAAAATACAGAAGAAGGTCAAAGACAATTTCAGCTTACAGGAGATCAAAGAAAGCAATTGAATAACAATATGACTCAACCACCACTTAAAGGGTTGTGGAATAGATTCGAAAACCTAATAACTGGCAAACATTAATTATGTCGGCAATATTACCATTAATTCAGCAAGCTTTATTTTATGGATATAATGCTATGCAAATTATTGGAATGTTGCAAAGCAAATTTCCTCATTTGAAAAAGCCTATTAGTGGATCATTGAGTTCTGGTTTTACTCCCGAAAGTGTATTGGAGTTCTTATCTAAAGGACAAGGTGCAAAACTTTTTAAAGCTAAAGATGAAAAAAAAGCTGAAAAAGATAATGAGGAATTTAACTCTTCTTATGATAAATATTTGCAGAATGTTGGATTATCCCCAAAAGAAAAAAGACAAGGTAAGATCGGAAATGTTTTTGGAGATACAATAAAAGACATCCCTAAATATGCTACAATGGCTTTATCGGCTTATAATGCTTACAAATTTGGTAAGCCATTATTACAAGCCATGATGGGTCAAGCTAATGCTGCTAGTTTAGGTAATGGTCCTTTATCTCCAGGTGGAGGAGGCCCACAAGGCCCACAAGCACCAACAGGAATGCCACCAACTCCTGCACCATTGGGAGGGCAACAAGCTCCTAATCAGCCAACTTTGCCGTCACCAGGAACACCACCAACACAACCACCGCCATCAACGCCAATAAGCACTGGACAGAATCAAACTGAACCTCAAGCATCTCAAAGTCCTCCTAAATCAAATATCACTACTAGATCGGACGTGTTATGGGATGCGTTATCGAAAGGTAAAGTCAATGGAGCCGATCCCGAAACAGCTGCATTTTTGAAAGTAGCAAAACAAATCAAATCAACTGGTGGCTTAAATACTAAAGAAGAATTTGATAAATTTCATCAAATATTTGAAAATAAACGTCATTTCGGAATGTCTGTTCCTGAATTGGCTAAAGAGATGTTTGCTACTTATGACCATATGTTTGGGCCTAATGCACAACAACCTCAAACTAATGCACCAACAAATGAGGATGATGCACAACAAAAACAATCTAATGAACTACAGACAGAATCTATTGAACCGACGCAATCTTCTGAAAGTGTGGAAAGTGCTTTGCCTGAAAGAGAAAATCCAAAGACTGAGCAAAACAATCTTTCAAAAGAACCAGAAGTTAATAAACCACAATTCGCAAAGCTACCTGATGGAACAATTGCAGAAATTAAGTCCGAGAAAGGTAAGGTCTATAGAGTTGACCACGCAGGTAAAGAACGCTTAATACCTAAGAAAAAGGCTGAATTAGAACCTCCATCAGTTTCTAATTCTCAAGTAACTTTTGATCTAGCTAAGGTTCCTGAGGCTGATAGATCGGCAGCACTTAGTTTTGTAGAAATGCCTAAGTCAAGAAAAGATGCAATTATTAAATTCGGATTGACTGAGGCTCCGTATAGATATTGGCGTAAAGATGGACAACCTATAGATGAGGACATCGCTAATAGACTAAAAGAAGGTGTTACTGTCCCAATTACTGACGGTGATGAATTCATGGGTGCATGGAATTCAGAAGAAGCCACTTCTAGAGGCACAGTATCTTCAAAAGAATTTATTCAAGGTTCTCAAGAAGAAGGAACAGAAGATGATCCATCCAAACCATATTGGTTTGAAAAGTTAGAATCGGTTTTCATTCATGGATACTTCAAGCAATTCTACGATGAATTAGGCGTTAAAAAAGAAAACTTTGATCGAGATAAAGCGCAAAGGAAATTAAATGAAGGCACAAGAAAAAAAGCACGCAAAGAAAAAGATATCAAGCGACGGTATGAATAGATTGAAAGACTTAGAATTTCTTTTAGCGAAAGTGCTGCATCATAATAAAAAGAGTACAAAAAAAACCAAAAAAGGTTAAAGTAAACTTTTAAATTTACGAGGTAAATATGTCTAGAACATTTGTTGAACTTCAAGATGAGTCTAACGTTCAAAATTCTTTGAATACTGGTGGCACGAGTTTTGCAACTATTCCTGCTGGTATAAATGCAAAAAGAGCACCAACTGTTTCTGATTATGCGCCACAATTTACACCTTGGAGTAATACAGTCACCAATGTTGTTTATATGCAAAATAAGGTAGGACAGTCTTCTAATTGGGTTATTTTGGGAGCAGGTATAGCAGGAACAGTAAGCTCGTTGACAGGGACAAGTGGAGGAGCCGTTTCGCCTTCGGCAGGAAATATTAATATTCTTGGGACTGCAAATCAAATCCAATTCGTTGGCACACCAAATACATTAACAGCATCTTTGATTGGCCCTTTTACACCAGCAACATTCACAGCACATGGAGTATTGATTGGTGAAGGTTCATCTTCAATTGTTGCATCCGCAGTTGGTACAAATGGACAAGTTTTAACTGGTAATACAGCAGCCGATCCAACTTTTGATGCAATAGGTACACTTTCTGGTTTAACAGCGCATGGTGTAGTTTTAGCAGAAGGCGCAGGGGCATTTGTTGCATCAGCAGCAGGAACTAATGGACAAATATTTATAGGTTCAACAGGAGCCGACCCAGTATTTTCAACTTTACTTTTCGGCCCTGGCTTATCTGGAGTAACGGGTGCTGGGACTTTAACTTTAAATGTAGCTGCAGGAGGCTTGGCTGTTAATTCAGTAGCAGGAACTTCACAAGCTATTGTAGCAGGAAATTCTTACATATCTAACAATGCAGGTTTAACAACATTTACATTGCCAGCAGCAGCAGTTGTAGGAGCTACATTCCGAATTATAGGATCTGGCGCAGCATTCTGGACTATAGCGCAAAACGCTGGCCAAGAGATTAAATATAATGCAGTGGTAACCACTGTAGGTGTTGGCGGTTCTTTAACATCCACACAAGCAGCTAATACTATAGAAATCATGTGTACTGTTGCAAATACTACTTGGACTGTGTTGAATGCATCTGGAGCACAATCAGCCTATACAATTGTTTAACTTTTATTTAATAGGTTTATATGTCTGATTTACTAAATCGAAGAGTATTAACTTTTATAGGATCTTCTTTAACAACTTCATATCAAAATATTGGTTCTATTGTAACTATATCTGCATTAGAGTTAGTTATTGATAATGGGACTACAACTGATATACAGGTTTCTGATGGCTCTACAAATGATCCATTTTATGTTTGTGCAGGTCATATACAAACATTTCATCAAACTATTCGTGGCTCTGGAATGCAGCAATATGCTTCTGTACTCGTAAAAGCTCAAACACAATATCAAGTTAGTTTACCATCAGGTGGAACTGCTGGGACAGGGAATTTATCCATAACTATTTTAGGTAAATAATATGGTTGCAAGAAATCAGGTTGGGATAGATCCACGCCAAGTTTTAGATTATGTGGGAGCCCAGTTTTCTTTCTTGCCATGCTTTCAAGCACCCCGTAGACCTACAGTAACAGATATTAGACCACAATTTTCTTTGTGGCGTGTGGGAACTAATTCTCCTTCACAGGTGCTTTTAAATGGTGTTATTGGTGAATTCTGGTATTTATCTTATTATAATACTACAGGTCAAGCAATTTGGCTGCCGATATCATCAGGGACTAGTGGTGGAATATTAGATATCGCTGTTCCTAATGGAACAAGTCCAGTATTTCCTACTGGATTAGGTACACTTTCTTTTACATCTTCTCTTGGAACAGTAATTATCACTGGTAGTGCAAATAACATTGACTTCAATGTAGTTACGGGAACC
>Ga0182024_10017607_pt1 | contig 13390 bp, 13 predicted proteins | sample P32metaG_FD_120480 | JGI IMG/M metagenome (GOLD analysis project Ga0182024, IMG submission 120480) | Permafrost microbial communities from Stordalen Mire, Sweden - P3-2 metaG (Illumina Assembly) | ecosystem: Environmental > Terrestrial > Soil > Wetlands > Permafrost | place: Sweden: Stordalen...
AAACCACCACCTCGAACCCTGGATCCACCAGTACAACTGGCATCGACCTCATGCTAGCCTCAACCAAATGCCACCCATCAGCCGATCAGGTCTCGATGTCAACAACCTCTTGAGACACCACATCTAGCCCCTGGGGTATGCCTCTTGTCCCCAGCCCCAAGACTCAAAGCGCCGCACAGCCATTCGTGAGACGCTATCTGGCTCCGGGTCTTCTCTTCCTGCTTGCCAACCCTTCCTACTGCAACAGCGCCACAGCCGCGTCCGTCATCACCGTCACACCGGTTCGCAACGTAGGCTCTGGCAGCGGAGCGAAAAAAGGCGAATGCGGCGAAGGCAGCGGCACTCCTGTCTTCTCGCTCTCCGCCACCTTCGCCGGATCGTACGCCCCCAACCAGAACATCACCGCCGGGATCTTCTGTCCCAGGCTAAACAGCCCAAAGTCCTCGCTCCCCATAATCGGCTTCCGTTCAATCACATTCGCCGCACCCAGCTTCGCCACAAAGATCTTCTGCAATCTCGCCGCCAGCGCCACATCGTTGATCGTCGCCGGCGTCGACTCGTTCTCCAGCACCGTCACCACCGGCATCCTGTCCTCCGGTACGCCCCCGACGATTGCGATCCCCCGCGCCGTCCGCTCGACCCCATCGATGATCGTCCGCCGCACCGCCTCGCTGTAGCACCGCGTCGTCAGCTCCATCTTCACCTCATCGGGAATGATGTTCCGTTTCGTCCCCCCATGAATATCCCCCACCGTCCACAGCCGGCTGCTGCGGAGGCACCGACCGGCTCACCACCGTCTGCAGCGCCACTACAAACTCGCTCGCCATCACGATCGGATCTTTCCCAGCCTCTGGCGCCGCCCCGTGGCTCCCCACTCCACGCATCACCACGTCGATCGAAGTCGAACTCGCCAGCGCCGGCCCCGGCACCACCGACACCTGTCCCGCCGCGAAGTTCGCGTCATGCAGCGCAATCGCCATATCCGGCCTGCCGAAGCGTTCATACAGATGATCCGCCAGCATCGCCTTCGCCCCATCGATCGTCTCTTCACTCGGCTGCCCGATCAGCATCAGCGTCCCATGCCACTGGCTCTTCAGCGCTGCCATATTGCGCGCCACCCCAATCATCGTTGTGACGTGAATATCGTGCCCACAGGCGTGCATCACGCCCACATCCTGTCCCGCCGGATTCGTCGACCGCACCGAACTCGCATACGGCAGCCCCGTCTTCTCGGTCACCGGCAGCGCATCCAGGTCCGTGCGGACCAGCAGCGTAGGCCCCGCGCCATTCTTCAATATCCCCACCACGCCATACGCCTGCGATCCATCGGGATACCTCCCAACCCGTTCGGTCACCGTGTACCCGGCCTTGCGCAGCTCCCCCGCCAGCAGCGCCGACGTTCGTTCCTCATGGTGCGACAGCTCCGGTGCAGCATGAATCCCCTTATAGGTCACCAGCAGCCCCGGCAGTTGCTGCTCCACCAGCGCCGGAACCTCCTGCGCGGCCCCTGTCGTCGCCATCGTCACCGTCATCACCGCCGCACTCATCCCGCAAGCTGCCATCCGACGCCATCTGTTCATCGCACTCTCTCCGGTTGTTTTCGCGTTCCAACTATAACTCCACATAGCCCAAAAGAACCTCACGATAAACTCCACCTATCATGAGCATTTACTTGCCTGCCGCCATCGGCTTCTTCTTCGGCTTCTTCTTTGGAGTAGGCAGCGCCCTCGCCGTCATGTACTCCATCTACATGGGCGGCTACCGCGCTGCCGTCCGCGACTCGCAGCTCCCCGCCCCACCCGAGCGGTATATCAATGCGCTGAAAAAGAACTCGTCAATCAAATAAACATTCCTCTCGATGCCAATCTCCCGAACAGATTCGCTCTAGCCTATCGCGTCGCCAGCTCGGCGCGCATCTCCTTCACCTCCCGCCTCAACGCCTTAAGCACGTTCATCATCTCTGCCCTCTGCGCATCGTCCCCCTTCTCTTTAATTCCCTCCATGTAAAAATTCCCATTTGGTTCAAGTACGCACTTCTCCACTTCTTCAAACTCGTTGAAGCCCTGCTTATGCAGCACAGACCGCAACTCAAGCTCCGTCAGCGCCTCCTTCTTCGCCGCCTCCCAGTCGACGACCCCGTGCCGGATCAACACCGTCGCGTTCCCCTCGAGAACGTTACTCAGCGTCGGCGAACGGAACAGCACCCGCGTCAACACCCAGTTGATCGTCAACAGCGATAGAGCTCCAATCACACCACCCGACACCGAGTTGTCGTCTCCGATCATCGCGTTCTGCACCGTGTTCGAAAGGCTCAGCAACACGACCAGATCGAACGGGTTCAACTGTGCCAGCTCCCGCTTGCCAAACAGCCGCAGAAAGACAATGAGGAACAAGTAGACGATCATCGGTCGCAGGATCTTCTCCAGCACCGGGAGTTGAAGGTGAAACATACTCTGAATCAAGAAGGCCTCCTTGTACACCGGCAAATCACCACAAACTTACGATACCCAACCGCCCCAAAAATTCCGGTTCGCGGCCAGCGATACGCTCTCAATCACGCATACCGCTGCTGATGCCACTCCCATGCGCTCGCCACAATCGCATCCAGGTCCGCGAACTTCGGCTTCCATCCCAGCTCAGCCTTGATCTTCTCCGAGCTAGCCACCAGCACTGCCGGATCGCCCGCCCGGCGCGCACATTCCTCAACGGCAATAGGCCTTCCCGTCACCCGCCGCACCGACTCGATCACCTCAAGCACAGTAAATCCCTGTCCATTGCCGATGTTGTAGATCACCTTGCTCTTTTCTCTGAGCGCTCCCAGCGCCAGCAGATGAGCCTCCGCCAAATCGTAAACATGGATGTAATCCCGCACACACGTTCCATCTTTCGTCGGATAGTCCCGGCCAAAGATTTTGATATTGGCTCGCCGCCCCAGCGCCACATCCAGAATCAGAGGAATCAGGTGAGACTCCGGTTCATGCGCCTCGCCGTACCCTTCGATCGCTCCCGCAACATTAAAATAGCGCAGACTCGCATATCTCAACCCATGCGCGAGATTCACCCACCGCAGCATGTCTTCCACCAGCAACTTGCTCTCTCCATACGGGTTGGTTGGTTGCAGCCTGGCGTCCTCAAGAATCGGCGTCGTCTCCGGCTCCCCATAGCAGGCCGCCGTCGAACTGAACACCAGCCGGTCATGCCCCGTCGCCAGCATCGCCTCCAGCAACGTCAGCGTCGCAGCCGTGTTGTTTCTAAAATAGATCTCCGGCCGTTTCATACTCTCCCCCGCTTCGATCAGCGCGGCAAAGTGCATCACTCCGTCGAAGCGTCCCGCACTCAGCGTCTTCTCCAGCAGCGCACGATCCGCCACATCGCCCTCTACAAACTCTGCCTGATCGGCCACCGCTAAACGCTTGCTGTGGCAAAGGTTGTCATACACCGTGACGCTATGTCCCCTGGCCAGCAAAAGCCTCGTCACCGTTCCGCCGATATACCCTGCGCCACCTGTAATCAATACCTTCATCTACTCGCTCCTCAAGTCCTCTTTCTTGGATACCACAGAAGTACCAGTGTCAATCACTTACGCTTACGGCACTATACTTACAGTAGTGAAGGGCAGAGCCCCGGCACAGGAAGAAGTCATTGCCCCCGATGCGCGGCGCCTGCTACAACCTTTTTCCTTCCCGGTTGCGTCTGTCTTATAAGAAGCCAGAACGGTCGCGACCTCTTCCGACGCAAATTGTCGCGTTAGTCGAATTATCAGCTCGATCTTTCTAGGCGCTCCGGCAGACAAAACACACGGAGTCATATTCTCTCTGCACTGGTTCGAGCACGATGGCCAGAATCAGTCTCACTCACTCCGCCTCTGTTGCAACAAGAGGCCCTCAAGGATTTTTATGGCAAAGCCGCTTCGCAGTGATGATCCCAATCCGCAGAGTATGCAGTTCGCACATTTCGGCGTCCTCAACGACGGCAGCCAGAGCAAAGGTTCGCTCTTCACCTCCATCACGCTCAACATCGTTCTCCTTCTGTGCGCCATCATCATCGGCGCGGCTGCCAAGAAGACCATCGATAACCGGCACAAGCTCACCGAACTCACCGAGCCTCTCCCCATCAAGCGACCCGAGCCGCCCGCCGTCAAGGTCAAACCCCCGAAACTGCCGCCGCCGCCCAAGATTGCCAAAATTGAGCCGCCAAAGATCAAAATGCCGGAACTCAAGCTGCCCGACGTCCCCAAGCCGCCAACGATTAAAATGACGCAGCCCATGCCCGTCGTCCTTCCCGCGCCGCCCAAGATGGTTCAGCCACCACCTGCGCCTAAGGTTGTGAACCTCGCCCGCGCCATGCCGGCCTCTCTCGTCAATAACTCTCCGCACCCCACGGCAGTTGCCCTGGGCTCGACCACCAATCCCATCGCTGTCTCGAACCGCCCTGCGACCATGTCCATTAACCTCGGCAACAAGGGAATGGCAGGCATGCCGGCATCAAATACCGGCTCGGGAGCAAATTCAAAGGTTGTCAATCTTGGTTCCGGTTCTGCAAGCAGCCAGAACATGAATGGCAGAGATAATGCCGCGAACGCCGTAAGAGGTGTGAAGCTGGGGGTCACCGGTGGCACAGGTCCGATGAATGCTCCTGGACGCGTTGCTGGCCCTGTCAATCTCGGCCAGAACACTCCGCCGCCCATGCCAAAGCCGGCAGGTCCCTCCAACGCCTCAGCCAGTGCTGCACCCAAGGTTCTCTTCAAACCCCGCCCAGAGTACACCGCGGAGGCCATCAAGCTTCATGTTGAAGGCACCGTCACCGTGCGTCTCAGGGTCTCCTCCTCTGGCGCCGTTCAGGTCCTCGGCGTCGTCAGTGACCTCGGCCACGGCCTCGGCGACTCCGCCATTCGTGCCGTACAGGCGACTCGCTTCAAGCCTGCCACCGATGCATCAGGCAATCCAACCGATTGGGAAGGCGTTGTAAATGTCGCTTTCCAACTCGCCGGGTGAAAAACAAAACTTTGTCCTTTAGCCGCCCCATGAAATAGCATCTAGTCCATTACCAGGCTGACCTAAAGGTCACCGCAGGAGCCGTACATCATGATTTTTGGGAAACAGTCTACCGCCGCTCTGCTGATGGCGCTCTTCGTCGCCACAACACTCCCCATCCCTGCCGGAGCAAGCATCCTGCATCCCAAAAAGAAGCAGGACGAGGACATCGCGTCTGACCGCAAGCCCTCTCCATCGCAGAATGCCCTCATCGACAAAGCCATCGTCCGCGAAAAAGTGGTCGTCAAGACCGTCAAGGATCGCGCCCCGTTGGTCGAGACCTACATCCAGAACATGAGGCCGGATCCAGTCCTGGGCCAGGTCCCCGAGTCGGACCAGCACTTCCTCGCGCGCGTCGCATTCAAGAACGTCATCGGGGACACCTCCTACGCCGTCAATAAGGAGACCTCCGAGGGTGCCCCGAGCGGAAAGTTCGGATTCCTGAAAAATTCCGTGTCCTACATCGGCGGCCTCGGCGGAAGCCTCCATCTCACCTTCCATGAGGCCGGATTCGTCCAGATGCTCCTCATGGACTCCAATAGCTTCGACCGTCAGCACTACAAGTTCGGTTATGTGCGCAACGACTTCCTCGGCAATACCCCCACTGCCGTCTTCGACGTCACCCCAATTACAGAAAGAAAGGACAGAGGCCGCTTCTTTGGCCGCATCTGGATCGAGACCCGCAACGGAACCGTCGTCCGCTTCAACGGCAGCTTCGCCGGCTCCGAGAAGGGTTACGCGGAGTACTACCACTTCGACAGTTGGCGCACCAACGTTCAGCCTGACCTCTGGCTCCCGACCTCGTTCTACGTGGAAGAGAGTGATCCCAGGAGCGTCTCCCGCACCCTGAAATTCAAAGCGATTAACCACATCTGGGGTTATGTCCTGAAGGTTCCGCCAGCCGAGTCTGAGAACACCTCCCTCGATGTCGTCGGCGCCACCGACGTCAGCAATGACGCCCAGGATGTCAGCCCCCTTGGTGCCCAGCGCGCCTGGGTCGAGCAGGCAGAGGACAACGTCGTCGAACGTCTCTTCCAGGCTGGCCTTCTCGACGCGCCAAGCGAATTTGACAAGACTCTTGAGGCCCTTGCCGGCAACATCCTGGCCTATAACAACATCACACTCTCCAGGCCGATCCGCTGCCGCACATTGCTGACCGAGCCCCTGGAGTCACTCGCCATTGGCAACACCATCGTCATCTCCAAGAGCCTGCTCGACACCACCGGCGTCGTCACCCAGGACGGTGCGCAGCAGATGGGCAACCTCAACGCGATCCTTGCATTCCAGATCGCTCACATCATCCTCGCGCACCGGCTCGATACTAAATACGCGTTCAACGATCGTCTTCTCTTCCCGACCACCTCAGTCTTCAACCGCATCCCCATGCATCACACTGATGCCGACAACGTTGCCGCAGCCAAGAAAGCGATGGAGCTGCTCAGCGCCAAGGAACTTGAAGGGGGACAGCAGTACTTCGGTCTTTACCTCCAGCAACTGCAACAGCGTGTCAAAGCCCTCAAGGCCCTCAACGAGCCTATGATCGGCGACGGCCTCGTCAAAAGCGATACAGACCCCACCTTCTGGATGCAGGCAATCATGGCCAAGGGAACCAAACTCGACGTGAAAGATCTAAAGCAGCAGGCAGCTATGCCGCTTTCGAGCTTCCTCCGTTTCGATCCCTGGACCGATCAGGTCATCGTCCTCCACTCCGCCTTCGAACCGCTCCTCAGCGCAGCCGACAAGATGCCCTTCGAGGTCGAGCCGGTGTACCTCAAGCTCAGCTACTACAAACCGCCCGTGGACGCCTCAGCAGTCCCCGCCGCACCGAATGCAGCCCCTCCTGCCGATAATGCTGCTGCTCCAGCAGGAGCCGCCCCGACCTCGGCGACTCCTCCACCCACACCACAAAACTAAGGAGAGATTTGGGTCGAACACATGCGATAGACTGACCCAGGGACTCAGAGGGAGAAAATTGTCCCTCAGAAATTCGTCGTCAGTGTTACAAGCAAGTGTCCTCAGGAGGCAAAGGATGTTGAAGCGAAATACCTTTATCGGCTGTTTCGCCCGCGCAATCAGCCGTTCCCCGGGCCTCCCTTGCGCATGGGCGCTGTTCCTTTCGATTGTCTCTCTCTTCGGCTTGGTAGGCACCTCCCATGCCCAGGCTATCCCAACCGCTGAAAAGAACGGACAGCTCGACGCCTTCGGATTGCTTAGTATTACATCCCCGGACTACGCTCCCGCTAAGGACGTGGGAGCCACCATAGGCGGCGATTTTCTGATGAGGAGCTTTATCTTTGGCCAGCCGGGTATCGCGGCCCGATACACCTACGTGCACGGTCCTACCGTGAACGAAACCTTCATTGGCGCCGGTGTGGAGTTACATTACCGCTATCGCATGCTAAAGCCGTATGCAACTCTTCTCTATGGCGTCGGAGGGCTGGCTATACCAGCTGCTGCTAATTATTACGATTCCGGAAATACATTCTTAATTGGTGGAGGAGCTGACTATCCTGTGAGCCGCCGATTGTCTGCGCGCGGCGAGTTCACCTATAGTTTTGTAGACATCACGGGTTACCACAACACGCCCGTAGGGGCGATCAGCCTGACCCCTTGGTCAATCAACCTCGGTGTCGTTTATCACATTAGGTAATTGCGTTCCCTGGAGTCCGGCACACTCGTTCTGTGCCGGACTTTTGTGTGTGTCATCACCGTTTACAAAGCGATTTACGGCAACTCAGTCAAACAATATCGGTATTAGAAGCCACTCTATTCAACCGTTCAGGGGGACGTACGTGTTAGCAAGGACGCTTATCTTCATCGGCATGCTGAGTGGACCCTCCATGCTATTCGGGCAGGCCTCCCCAACCGCAACGCGCGCCCTCGATCTGGAGATCGGCGGCGGCTTCACAAGCCTTTCCCCCGCTACCGTATCGACACGCTTCAACGGCGGCACGGCTTATTTCGACGCTAATTTCAGAGCGCATTTCGGGGTCGAAGGCGCGTTCCGCTTTGCCGCCGACTCCGCTGGAACAGGCCAGTACGAGAAGACCTACGAGATTGGTGGGCGCTACTTCCGCACCTATGGCCGCTTCCTTCCCTATGCCAAGCTCATGTACGGTCGAGGCGTCTACAACTTCACTGAACCCTATCAGGCCACCCCGCCATCCGGCCCCACCGTCTATCAACCCGTAGCCAACCTCGCCTACAACTTGCTGGCTGGCGGCATAGGGGTAGACTACGAAGTTCTGCCCCACGTCAACGCTCGTGCGGACTGGGAATACCAGCGATGGTTGAGTTTCGAGGGCTCCAGCATCGGACCGAATCTATTCACACTCGGCGCGGCCTATCACTTCTAGTCTGAAAGTTCTCTTGTTACAGCAGCCTGCCTGTTAGAAGTGGTAGGCAATTCCGATTGCTGGCGTCGAAATCATCTCATACCGGTTCACATTGAAGGTGTTGCCCGGAAGGCCGAAGGCCGGAGTCTTCACGATAAAGCCACGATACTCAGCACGAATATCGAAGCTCGGGCTCAGTTCATAGGCCACGCCTCCTCCAACAATCCCGCCAATGCCCGTGGTATTTTTCGCATCGAGAACCGAGGTTCCCGCGTCGTTTACCTTGTCGAACAGCATTGCACCGGGGCCCGCCTCAAGAAAAGGATTGAATCTCTTGAAGTTCAGGTTGTACACGTACGCCACGCTGATCTCCGACTGCACCACATGGATCCCGCCTTGCAGCTTCCCCGAAACCGTATAGTAATGCGTGTTTTGCTGGTAGCCGTAGTTCGCCTCGAGTGCGCTCCGCGGTGTCAGCATGTAACGGTAGCTCGCGACAAAGCCCAGAGTCATGCTTGTATTCGTCTGTACGCTGTTCCCCGTGATCTGGGGGGCAAACGGTGCAGTAGCGCTTATGCTCACGTCCTGCCGGCTCTCCTGCGCATAACCGGACGCCCCAGACAGTAGCAGCGCACCCAACAACAACATCGTCTTCTTCATTCTTCTTGAGATCCCTTCGAATTCGTCCGTAATGTCTTACGCCGTCCCGCAGGCAACGCGTTTCGACACTCACGGTGCGCCGTAGTTACTGTCCTTCATTGTAACCGCAGCGGCGTCCATCGTAGGGAGCGCCACGCAAGAAGGCCGGAGGATAATGCCACCCTCCGGCCAATTCCCTGCATCTCGTCCTTACTGTTGCGGCGGCGCAGGCGGCCCGCCCTGTCCACCTTCGTGACTTTCACGGCGCGCCTTCATCTCTGCCTGCATCGCGTCGTACTTCGTCTTCTGGTCGTCGTTCAACACCGCCCGCACCTTGTCCTGCGACGCCTGATGAATCGCCATCATCTTCGCGCGCCTGTCAGGTCCGGCAACGGAGCTGTCATTGCGCAGAGCCATCATCTGCTGCCGCGTATTATCGTCGATAGCCTTCACCTGCGTCACCTGGTCCGGCGACAGGTTCAGCTGCTTCGTCATCCTTTCCAACTGATGCTCTTCCCCGTGCCCGTGACCGTTCCCCATCTGACCCTGTGGCGGTGGCGGTGCCGCGTTATCCTGAGCCACCATCGGCATCGTGCTCAGTGCGAGCGTACAGAGCGCCAGCGTGGCCGCCCCAATCATCGATCTACGAAACGTCATCATCTTCATCGGATTCTCTCTCCTACTATTCGCCGGACGACTTCCTCCGGTGCGAACGTCTACCGGTACAGACGCACTTTCCTGAGAAATGTTCCTTGATCCATCAATATTCTCGATCGAACCTAGACCCCGCGTTCCGGCTGAAAGCAGTAAGGATCGCCATGCGCCGCCGCATACGCCTCCACAACTTTCAAAAACGCCAGCGCCGCATGCGACAGGCTCGCCTGCCTCCGATACACCAGCCGCAGCTTGCGTTCGATCTGCAACTCCGGCACCGGCACCCGCACCAGCGCGCCGCTCTCCAACTCCGTCCGCACCGTCAGCCCCGGAACCAGCGCCACCCCGTTCCCCATCTCCACAAATCGTTTGATCGCCTCCAGCGACGGCAGCTCTACTCCCATCTGCAGCGGAGTCTTATGCCGTTTAAAAGTCTGAATCACCTTCTGCCGCTGCGGTGAAGGAATGTTGTGCGCGATAAAAATCTGCTCCCCAAGCTGCCGAATCGAAACCTTCGCCGCCCTCGCCAGCGCATGCCGCGGATTCACCACGAACGCCAACTCATCCCGATACACGACCATTGACTTCACCTGCGCGTCATCCGGCCGAAACGACAGCACTCCGAACTCCACCGAATGCATCAGCACCTCATCCGAGATCCGGCTCGCCAGCGTCCGTTGCACCGCCAGTTTGATCCGCGGATTCTGCCGTCGAAACTCATCCAGCAGCGGCAGCAGATACAGACACGTGTACTCATTCGCCGCCAGGTTCAACCTGCCCCGATGCAGCTCTCGCAGCTCCGTCAGCGCCCCCTCGGCCTCGCCCCTCAGGTTCAATAATTTGGCGGCATACTCCCGCAGCACCTCGCCTGCATCGGTCAGCGTCCCATCCCGCGACGACCGTTCAAACAGGATCTCGCCCAGCTCACCTTCCAGCTTTGCAATTGCCTGACTCACCGCTGGCTGCGTACGATGGAGTCGTGCCGCCGCCCGCGAAAAACTGCGCTCCTCCGCCACCGCCAGAAACGTCTCCATCTGGACTAAGTCCAATCTTCACCTCCAATGCGCATCATGCCGTTGCTTTTGCCTCTGCCGTTGCATCTAGGTACCCCAAGGCTTCAGCCTTGGGTCTCTCAGAACTTCCACAAAAAGAGGCTTTAGCCTCTGGGGTATGCCTTCTTTACCGACCGTACAAAAGACGGCCAAAGCCGACAGTTCCATACGCAGCATCCAATTCCCAAGCCGAATACAGCAATTAGAATTACTGATACACCTGCAAACCATCATAAGCATGCATTATGATTAACGCCAGATCGAGAGTGCCAAGTCCTATGTCCTCTAACCAGATCGTCTTCTTCGACACCACCCTTCGCGACGGCGAACAATCTCCCGGCTGCACCATGCATCACGCCGAAAAGCTCCGCATGGCCCACCAGCTCGCAGCCCTCGGCGTCGATGTCCTCGAAGCCGGCTTCGCCATCGCCAGCCAGGGCGACTCCGACTCCATCCGCCAGATCGCCCGCGAGGTACGCGGCACCCGAATCGCCTCCCTCGCCCGCTGCAAGCGAGAGGACATCGAAGCCGCCGCCCGCGCCGTCGAGCCCGCCGAAAAATCCCGCATCCACACCTTCCTCGCCTCGTCCGACCTGCACCTCGAAGCCAAGCTGAAGATCACCCGCGCCGAAGCCCTCGACCAGGCCGCCGAATCCGTCCGCCTCGCCCGCACCTTCGCCGAAGATGTAGAGTTCTCCGCCGAGGACGCCACCCGCACCGACCCCAACTTCCTCGTTGAAATCGTAACCGTAGCGGTCCAGGCCGGAGCCACCACCATCAACATCCCCGACACCGTCGGCTACACCACGCCCGAAGAGTACGCCGCCACCTTCCGCATGCTCATTGCGAAGGTCCCCGGCATCGAAAACATCATCCTCTCCACCCACTGCCACAACGACCTCGGCATGGCCGTCGCCAACTCCCTCGCCGGCATCCACGCCGGCGCCCGCCAGGTCGAGTGCGCCATCAACGGCATCGGCGAACGCGCCGGCAACGCCGCCCTCGAAGAGATCGCCGCCGCCCTCATGGTCCGCCGCGACCAGTTCCCCTACACCAATAACATCAAGCTCAACCAGCTCTACCCCACCAGCCAGTTACTAGCCGAGTTCATCAGCTTCGGCTGCTCGCCCAACAAAGCCGTAGTCGGAGCCAACGCCTTCGCCCACGAGTCCGGCATCCACCAGCACGGCATGATGGCCAACCCTCTCACCTACGAGATCATGACGCCCGAATCCGTCGGCGTCCCTGCCACCAACATGGTGCTGGGCAAACACAGCGGCCGCCGCCTCCTCGAGCAGCGCCTCACCGAACTAGGCCACCCCTTAACCCGCCAGCAGCTCGACGACGTCTACCACCGTTTCACCGAGCTAGCCGACCGCAAAAAATCCATCTACGACCAGGACCTCCTAAGCCTCCTCCAACCCGACAAGTCCGCCCCCGTATCCACCGTCCCCTAACCCCTAACGCTAACCTCACCTACGCGTCATTCTGAGCGCAGCGAAGAATCCCCGCATTTGCTTTTGCCGTTGTCGTTGCTCTTGCTGTTGTCGTTGCTCTTGCCGTTGTCGTTGCTTGTTTCACGCCGTCATCCTGAACGCAGTGAAGGATCACTGTATTTGTTTTTGCTGTTGCTGTTGCTGTTGCTGTTGCTGTTGCTGTTGTCGTTGCTGTTGCCGTTGTTCGTTGTTCGTTGTTCGTTGTTCGTTTTACGTCGTCATCCTGAACGTAGTGAAGGATCCCCGCATTTCCTTCTGCCTTTGCCTTTGCTTGTCCTTTTGTTTGTCATCCCGTAGGGATCTGCTGTTGCCGTTGTCGTTGCTCTTGCTTTTAGGATTAGCAGTGGGCTTTAGCCCACTGAACCAGCCACAAACAAAAAGGGGCTTTAGCCCCGGGAACTTAAGAGAAACCCAATGCGCCTCAAAATTGCAGTCCTAGCCGGCGACGGCATCGGCCCCGAAGTCACCCAGCAAGCCACCAACATCCTGCGCGCCGTAGCCGAACTAGGCGGCCACGACTTCACCTTCGTCGAAGCCCTAATCGGCGGCACCGCCATCACCCAAACCGGCTCCCCCCTCCCCGCCGCCACCCTCGACGCCGCCCTCGAATCCGACGCCGTCCTCCTCGGCGCCGTAGGCGACAACAAGTTCAACTCCCTCCCCCCCGACAAGCGCCCCGAAGCCGGCCTCCTCCAAATCCGTCAGGCGCTCGGAGGCTTCGCCAACCTGCGCCCCTCCATCGCCTACGCCGCCCTCGCCGACAGCTCCCCCCTCCGCCCCGAGGTCACCAAGGACGTAGACATTCTCTTCGTCCGCGAGCTACTCGGCGGCCTCTACTTCGGCAAACCGCGCTCGTGGGACCGCGAAACCAACGAAGCCATCAACACCATGCGTTACACCAAAGCCGAGGTCGTCCGCGTAGCCCACATAGCCTTCGAACTCGCCACCAAGCGCCGCCAAAAGGTCACCTCCGTCGACAAGGCCAACGTCCTCGAAGTCTCGCAACTCTGGCGCGCCACCGTCACCGAGGTCGCGAAAGACTACCCGTCAGTCACCCTGGAGCACCAACTCGTAGACTCCATGGCGATGCACATCATGAACACCCCTCGCAACTTCGACGTCGTCCTCACCGAGAACCTCTTCGGCGACATCCTCTCCGACGAAGCCGGCGTCATCACCGG
>Ga0182024_10017608_pt1 | contig 13389 bp, 6 predicted proteins | sample P32metaG_FD_120480 | JGI IMG/M metagenome (GOLD analysis project Ga0182024, IMG submission 120480) | Permafrost microbial communities from Stordalen Mire, Sweden - P3-2 metaG (Illumina Assembly) | ecosystem: Environmental > Terrestrial > Soil > Wetlands > Permafrost | place: Sweden: Stordalen...
AAGACGAACAGCCGCGATGCTTCCGGCCTGACGGCTCTTACCCCCCAGATGACCTGAGTTGGTACGCCAACATCCCCGTGCCGACGAGCTACATGATCGCGCGTACGGCGGAGGATTTCTTTGGCGGTTACGACCATGCGGCGCAGGCCGGCGTTGTGCATGTCGCCAACCACCACATCTCTCCCGGCAAGAAGCAGTGGACCTGGGGCAATCACGAGTTTGGTTACAACTGGGACCGTTGCTTGACCGATGATGACGGACCGTATATTGAGTTGATGGCCGGCGTGTACACCGACAACCAGCCCGATTTTTCGTTCCTTGCGCCCGGCGAGACCAGGACGTTCAGCCAGTTCTGGTACCCGATTCGAAGCATCGGTGCGCCGCAAGCCGCAAATCTGCGGGCGGCCCTCAGTTTGCATGTCGAAGGCAGCGCCGCCCACATCGGTGTGTGCGTGACGGAAGACCTCTCGGACGCGTGCGTGGCGTTCTGCAGCAATGGCGGCCTCATTGCCGAGTGGCGCCAGAGTATTTCGGTGGCCGAACCGCTGGTTGCAAGCCTTCCTATCCCCGTTGGCGTCACGGAAGAATCGCTCAGCGTAACGCTGGAACACGAAGGTCGCCGGATGTTGCATTACACGCCTGGCGAAGTGCGGCCCGCACCTGCGCCAGAAGCCGCGACCGAGCCGCTGCCGCCAGAGAAAATTGCCAGCAATGATGAACTCTATCTCTCTGGCCTGCACTTGCAGCAGTATCGCCATGCAGCGCGCAGTCCGGAGGCTTACTGGCGCGAAGCGATCCGTCGCGATCCCGGCGACGCCCGCGCCAACACCGCACTTGGCGCTTGGCACCTGAAGCGCGGCGAACTTGCCCAGGCCGAGGCACACCTGCGCACTCGCGAGGTGCTTACCCTCGATCCCAGCCATACAGGCGCCGCCGACCTTCTCCATCGCCTCACCGAGCAAGCCGCGGCTCCGGCCCGGGGAGCAGCGTAAATGGCGATCTCGATCCCCACATCCGTAGATCAGTCTGCAGCTCCCGTGCCGTTTCGCCCCATCTACACAGGCGTAATCGCGTTTGTAGCCGCGCTCGGCGGCCTGCTCTTTGGATACGACTGGGTCGTCATCGGCGGGGCCAAGCCGTTCTACGAGGTCTTCTTCCACCTCGCTTCCGCGCCAAACTCCGACCGGCTCATCGGCTGGGCCACAAGTTGTGCGCTAGTCGGCTGCCTCCTTGGATCGGCAGTCGCCGGAGCCTTGAGCGACCGCTTTGGCCGCCGCCCGGTTCTGCTCACCGCCGCGATTCTCTTCGCCGCTTCCTCCATCCTTACGGGCTGGGCGCACGTGTTCGCGCACTTCATCGTATGGCGCATGACCGGCGGCGTCGCGATAGGGCTTGCGTCTAACGTTTCGCCGATTTACATCTCCGAGATCAGCCCACCGCATTGGCGCGGTCGCCTGGTCAGCCTCAACCAACTCGCACTTGTAGTCGGCATTCTTCTCGCGCAGATCGTGGACTGGCGCATTGCCGTCTTCGCCGGCGCGTCCAATACTGCAGCAGCGCTCGCGTGGAATTCGTGGGCCGTGCAATACGGTTGGCGCTGGATGTTCACGGCGGTCGCGATCCCCTCCGCCGTATTTCTCATCACCGCCCTGCTCGTGCCCGAAAGCCCTCGCTGGCTCGTCGCCCATGGCCGCATTCCGGCAGCGCGCCGCGTGCTTACCCGACTCGCCGACGCCGCGTACGCCGATCGTGAAGTCTTCGCAGTGCAGGCGTCCATCACCAGCGAATCGCAACTCGCCAAGGCCAGCGTGCTGGAACTGCTTTCGCCCGCGCTGCGTCGCCCGCTGCTGATCGGCGTCACCCTCGCCGTCCTGCAGCAGTGGAGCGGCATCAACGTCCTCTTCAACTATGCCCAGGAGGTCTACCGCGATGCCGGCTATGGAGTTGGAGACATCCTGTTCAATATCGTCATTACCGGTACGATCAATCTGCTGTTTACGCTTCTTGCCATGACGCTGGTCGATCGCATCGGCCGCCGCTCGCTGATGCTCTTCGGCTGCCTCGGCGTCGGGGTGGCCCACCTGCTGGTCGCTCTCGCATACCATCTCCATCTGCATGGACTACCCGTGCTCGTCTTCACCCTCTGTGCCATCGCATGCTACGCCATGTCGCTTGCGCCGGTCACTTGGGTCATCATCTCGGAAATTTTCCCCAACCGCATCCGTGGCATTGGTGTTTCGGCCGCCGTCTCTGCGTTATGGGCCGCGTCGTTCGTGCTGGTCTACACGTTCCCGTGGATGAGCCGTGTGCTTGGTTCGTCCGGCACGTTCGTTACCTATGGCATCGTCTGCCTCGCCGGCTTCTTCTTCGTGAAGACATCCGTGCCCGAGACAGGCGGCAAGAGTCTTGAGGAGATTCAAGCGTTCGTTGCATCCAGCTAAGCTGGGGGCTTCTGCGGGGAAGTGCGCCGTCTGGCTTGATCGCTCTGCTGTGGCTGGAGGAAGTCCGGCTACATCAACTGTTGTAGTGCGGAGGTGAGAGGAGCAGAGGCAGTGCCGTTCCATGAGCTGTTCAGAACGCCATAGGTTTCCACTGCCCCATAGGTGCGGCCGCTGCCTGTGGATTCGGTGCCGTTGATGGCCCAGTAGGGCCAGTCGAAGCTATTCTGCTGAATGTACGTAGTGAGAAAACCGAACCAGAATCCGTTATCGCCAGGACTCGAACTGCTGACGCAGGCGCTCGACGTGTTGCAGGTGCCGAATTCGCCGATCCACAGCGGCTGCGGATTGCTGCCAGTAACGAGATAGCCCCAGCGGCCATTAATCTGGCTTGCCCATGAGCGGTAACTGGTGAGGTTGGAGGAGTCGAAGCCTTAGTCGTGCGCTTCATAGATGAGTTGGTTCGCAAGGCTGACCTGGATGGGGAGAGATGCTGCGCCGGAGAGATCGAGTGCATAATTGACGCCTTCCACAAAGATGAGGAGGTGAGGGTTGACGCCGAGGACAGCGTTGCCGCCGCGCTGGGCTGCGGCGTGCCAGTCGGTGGTGGAGCTTCCGCCCCAGGTAGCGTTGATGCGCGGCTCGTTACGCAGATCGGCGCCAATGACAAGTCGCTTCCTTTCTCAATAGGCCCGGACTTTGACTTTGAGGGTCTGACCGTGCCCTGGCAGCGTCACGCCAAAAGCGGTCTCATCGCCGTTGAGCAGACGGTCCATGTGCCACGCACCCGCATCGAAATGACCTTCCTCCACGCGGACAAGCATGGCCTGCGTAGCCGTTGCCCCGAGCCTGGGCGCCAGGATGATGTTGGCGTTCATGCCGGCGATGAGAAACTCATCCGGGCTGAGTTGACCCACGAGGACGCGTCCGTTGCGTTGTGGATTGCCGCGGCCGCGTGGCCCGCCGTAGTTGCTGAGAACAGGGCCGAAGCGCACGGCGACATCGAAGTCGTCGAAGGTCAGAGTTGGGTTGGCAAGGCCTTCCTCTTCGATGGCGGCCTGCATATGGCCTGCGTCGCTGAGCGATCGCCACAGCGAGGCTGCAGGCCCGAAGAGCGCGTAGTTCATGGCGATCTCGCTGGCCCAGCCTTTGTACGCTTTCAGGTCGTCGGCGGAGAGACCGCCGTCGACACCGAAGGCCGAGATGCCCAGCGAATTGATTGAAGCAAACGTCAAGAACATGTTCTTCGCATGGTTGATAGAGCCGCCGGTTTCGGGCACGAGCAGCGGATTGTCGGGACGGTTGTAGAGCGCGAGAAGATCCCGGTAAGAGTCTTCATTTTCGTCGTAGATGTCGGGCGCGATGATGTCGATGTGCGGGGCAAGGCTCTTCCACATATCCAGCAGCCACGCGACCGCGCCGCCGCTGGGTGAAGAAAATCCGGGGCGCAAAAGTCCGGGCTGCTCCCGTGGCCAGACGTTGATATACATGGGCAGCGGATAGATCGCTTTGCCGGCTTCGGCGACGGAATCCATGTAGCGCGCGGTGTAGTACGCCGTGAACGCTTCGGGCGCGCGTTCGGCAAACACCTCTGTCCAGGTGCTGCCTGGGGATGCCTGCTTGTTCATGGATGCAAGGACTTCGCGCGGGACAGGGCCATGAAAGCTCGCGGTCGCCTGCCCGGAGTAGTCGCGGTCGGTGCCGAGAACCCCTGCTTCGTTTTCCACCTGGATGAGGATCACCGTGTGGGCTATGCCATCCAGCTGCTTGAGGTGACGCATGAAGGCGGCAAAGGCTGTGCGATCAGCCTCGCGGCTGGCGTCAGACATGGGGCTGAGCGCTTCGACGGGGTTATGCGCGGAGTCCAGCATGAGCGGATAGGTCGAAGGATTGTCCTTCACCCACGAGGGCACGTACGTCATCGCGCCGTTCTTCCATGTGCCGAACCAGGAAAGCGTAAGCCGCAGTCCCTGCGCGCGGGCTTGCTGGATGTCGGCGTCGACGGTGGCAAAGTCGAAGACCCCCTGCTTCGGCTCGATGGCCTCCCAGTAGACGGGCACCATCACCGTGTTGCAATGGACGGCGTGCAGAACAGGCCATGACGCCTCTAACGCATTGGGCCAGCCACTCGAGTTATGCACCTGCGCGCCGAGGATGTAGAACGGCCTGCCATCGACGAGAAGATGGTAGTGGCTGCCGTCTTTTTCCAGCCGAGGCATCTCCGATGACTGCGCCCTGAGACCGGGCACGGCAGAGGCCATCACCAGGGTGAAAGAAATGGCGCGCGCGACACGCCTCTCCCAGATGCGCCGAATACATTCGCGGATGATGCTGGTCATAACGGTCCTCAGGATGCGGCCCCCATTGGCGGCGCGCTCGATGGAACGGCAGGCGGTTTGTTACATGGAAACAAGCCCCGATGGCGGGCGGTCCGCGGGTGCGGTACCCCATTCTTTGTTGGGCGACGGGCCCATCTGGAAGCGCAACTCGCCGCCGCCGGTGACTTGACTATACGACAGCCACGAACGGGAAAACTCCTTGCCATTGAGTTGGACACGCTGAATGTAGACGTTCTGCGCAGAGTTATTGTCGGCGATGATGGTGAGTTTCGTGCCGGTCAGCGGATTGTGGATGGCGGCGCGATTGACGATCGGGCTGCCGAGAACGTAGATGCCGTTCGCAGCGTTTACTGGATAGAAACCGAGTGCGGCAAAGACGAACCAGCTCGCCAACTGACCACAGTCGTCGTTGCCCGGGATGCCTGCGGGGGTGTTGTTGTAAAGGCCTGCGACCTTGCGGCTCCAGTACTGCGTCTTCCAGGCGGCGCCGGCGAAGGAAAAGAGGTAGGGGTGATGATTGCTGGGCTCATTGCCCTGCGCATCCTGTCCGACCATGCCGGTGACGTCAGGACGTGCGCCAATGACCAGGGACGGTGCCGTGAACAAGCCTTCGAGTTTGTCGATGAAGGCAGCGTCGCCGCCATAGAGATCGATGAGGCCCTGCACGTCATGTGGCACGCTGAAGCTCGCCTGCCAGGCGTCAGTCTCGACGTAGTCATCCGTCTCCTGGTCGGGGCGAAAGGGGCTGCGCCATACTCCGTCCTTCGTCTTTCCCTGCATAAAGCCGGTCGCGGAGTTGAAGACGTTTTTGTAGTTCTGGCCGAGGCGGAAGAACATCGTGCTGTCCTCGGTCTTTCCCAGCAACTGGGCCATCGCGCCGGCGCACCAGTAGTCATAAGCCAGGTCGAGCGTGCTGGAAACGCCGCCTCCGTGAAGATCGTTGGGGACATAGCCGTATTGGCGGAACATCGCTTGCAGCGCGCGGTTACCTTTGGTCATGGCTCCGTTGAGAGCGGTGTCACGAATGGCGGCGTAGGCCGCGTCAACGTCAAAGTCGCGGAAGCCGCGAACGTACGCGCCAAGAATCATTCCCGCGGCGTGGAAACCGATCATGCTCCAGGTTTCGTTGCCCCACAGAGGCCACATCGGCAGTGCGTTTTGGCCAAGCTGCTGGTAGTCGAGCACGAGGGTGCGCACGATGTCGTTTACGCGTCGCGGTTGCGTGAGCATGAGGAACGGAAACTCGCCTCGATAGATGTCCCAAATGGAGAGCGTGGTGTATTTGGTGAAACCAGGATTGGGATGGTTTTGGCGGTCCTGTCCGCGGAACGCGCCATCAACATCGCTAAACGTGGCAGGAGCGACAAGCGAGTGGTAGAAGTCGGAATAAAACGTCTCTTCGACGGCCCGGTCGGAGAATTGCGCATCCAGCGCGGACAAAGCATCCGTCCAGGCTTGGCCAGTCTGATGGAGTGTGCGGTCGAAGTCCCAGCTTGGAATTTCGGCATCAAGGTTTTCGACTGCGCCTGCAACGCTAACCGGGGATATACCCACGCGGACGAGGAGTGGCTCCGCACCGGACGCGCGCGTGAAGATGACTTTGATCTCTTTGCCGGAGTGGTGACCGCCGGCTGCCGCTGTCATGATCGTTCCGTCGACGCTGACGTCGATGGAAGCGGCGGGATGCGATAGCTCCAGGACGAAGTAGATGTCGCGATTAGCCGCCCAGCCATGCGTGGCGCGGTGGCCTGTGATTCGGCCGTTGCTCTCGACGGTCAGTTCCGAAGCGTAGACGCGGCAACTGAGACCGTGAACCAGGTCGACGATCAGTCCCTGGCGTCCGGATGCGGATGACGGATAGATATAGCGGTGCAGGCCGCAACGCGTGGTCGCGGTGAGTTCGGCATGAACATCCGGCGTTTCAAGGTGAACGCTATAGTAGCCGGGGCGAGCGGTTTCGCGATCATGGGAGAAGAAGGAGCGATAGCCGAGCTCTGACGGGCCGAAGACGATGCCTGAATCCGTGCCAATGGCCTCGATCTGCATCTCGGTGAGGACTTCCACCTTGCCGGTTTCCCAGGACCAGTTCCTGCCTTCGACAATGGGCATGACCAGAATATCGCCCAGGTCGATGCCTCCCGCGCCTTGAATGTGAGTGTGGCTGAAGCCGTTGATGATGTTGTCGCGGTAGTTGTAGCCGGAGCAGTGCTGCCACTGATACCAATCGCCCTGAATATTCCAGTTCGCATCCGGAGGTCCGCTCGTGTCCGGGCTGAGTTGGACAAGGCCGAAGGGCGCGAGCGCCCCCGGAAACATATGGCCGCGCCAGCCGGTGCCAACCATGGGATGGGCGCGGTCGAGAAGATTGCGCGAGACCGGCTTGCTGGTCGAAGTCTGTCCAAGCACGGGGCCGGCCTCAAGACAACGGAGAAAAGCGCCGCCGGACAGCGCCGAGGAAGCGGCTGCAGCGCCGCAGGTCTTCAGAAACGAGCGCCGTTTCCAGTACGTGGGCGAATCGGACTTCATCAACGACATTCCTCCGGGCTGGATCGGCGGCCCAGCGGGTTACTGCGACATCGGTTTCCCCAGGCTGGACGGTCAGGGCGTGTTACTACGGTTCCCAGAACAAAATTATCGCGCCGTTTCGCAATTTGGACATATCGTGCTTATTGCTTAGACCGCCTCCGTCGAGGCCGCCCTCGCTGGGGTGAGCGGCCTCGACGTTTGTGCCCTGGAAGACCGGCACGGGCGAGTTAGAATATATACTTCCCTGATAGCTGGAACGTTCGTGCGTCGATGGTGTTGGTCTGGTTGAATCCCGTTCCGGTAAGCGAGACTGAGTTGGTACCTATATTCGTGCTCTCGTTGCTAGGCTGGCCGAAGCTGGGATGGTTTAGCACGTTGAAGGCGTCGGCACGAAACTCCAGGTACTGCTCGCGCCAGGTTCTGAAGTCCTTGAACAGCGAGGCGTTCAGTCTCCAGTTGCCCGGCCCGGAGACATCGTTCTTGGTGCTACCGAAGAAAGGCAAAACATTGGCGTAGCCCGTGACGTACGGCACTCCTGTGGGGAATTGGGCGTTTGGCGTCCCGTTGGTATTGAATGCTCCGTCGGCAAGCGCCGAATCGGCACCGATGGCCGGCGAATAATAGCTGAAAGAGCCGGTTGCGTAGGGTGCCAGCTCAGCCGCTGCAGCCGCGTTGTTTGAATTCAGCACACCTAACGGGTCGGCAAAGGCGCACGGGTTGAACCAGCGCGTCCTCGTCCTGGTTTGCCCCGCGCAAACATTCGCGGCTGTATTCGACGGCGTACCTGCGGTGATGCCACTCTGCACCGACTGCTGGGCATTAGTGTAAGTGACGCCTGAGGCGGTCGGATTTGGGGCCGGCAGGCTAGTTGCGTATGGGTTGGCAATCTTGACTGCGCTGTTGCTCAGGCCGCCGTTGGCATTCCCCCAGCCCGAGATCCTGCTGATGCTGACCGTAAATGGTTGACCGGTCTGGCCCGAAAACTCCATGTCGGTCTTCCATCCGCCGATGATCTCGTCCAATATGCCGGGATGGTTGACAAACTGCTGGCCCACGCCGAACGGCAGGGCATAATCGGTATTGACGACGAGGCGGTGCCGGATATCGTAGCCGGACTGGCCCCATTCGTACCTGATAGGGATGAGCGCGGCCTGCTTGTAAGCGCCGTAATCTCCGCCCAGCAAATCGATGGTGTTATCGAACGCGTGGCCCCAGGTATAGGTGGTCAGGAAGGACAGCCCGTGACTATAGCGCTTCTGAAATACAGCCTGCAGCGCATTGTAGGAGCTTGCGCCTGACCACGTCATCCACTGACTCCCGGTGAAATGCGGCGCCGGCGTCAGGCCATTGGACTGTTGGCCCCCAATGGTAATCGCCTGCGGCATGTCGGGGTTGTTGATCAGCGTTACCAGATGGCGTCCTTCGCTGCCCACATAGCTCAGCGTCATTGTGGCGGTGGAACCAAGTGATTGCTGCACGCTCAGGTTGTAGTTGATGGTGTATGGCATGTGCATCACCGGGTCTTCCTCGACGGTGGTTGGGAAGGCGGCATGGTTGGCGAGTCCGCCCGCCCCCGTGAACTGGGTGAGACCATTCTCTAATGTATCGCCGAAGGCATATTGCGATTCACAATAAGTTCCCTGCGAGCAGCTCGGCAGGGCCGCCGTGCTTGCGTTTACGATGAATGGCGGATTCTGGACATTGGCCGAGCCGCCGCCCGGCTCAAAGCCTCCCTTGAAGATGCCGCCGCCGATGCGCCACACCGTCCCTGGATGAAGCTGGTAAGCAGCGCCGATGCGCGGCGACCAGTTGGCCGCGGGGAAGGACGACAGGTATGGGTTACCCGTGTACACCACGCTGATGTTATCCGCGTTGAGCAGCGCCACAAGGTTGGGTGCAAGCGTTTGGTTCTTGTCCACGTTCGGGAACACCAACTCCGCCGATCCGACCCCGCCGTTCGAGGTCATGGATGAACTCTCCAATACATAGTCATCCAACAGGCCGGCCTGCTCCCGCTTGGGCGTGAAGTATTCGTACCGGAGACCAAGGTTCAAAGTGAGCTTCGGGGTCACCTTCCAGTCGTCCTGGATGTAGGCGGCCATGTACTGTTGTACGAAGTGGGTGTATATGAAAGAGCTCTGGGCGCCGCTGGCCATGTTATCGGTGGTGCTGTATCCGCCGCCTGGCAATGTGCCCAGGGCGATGAAGTCCGCGCCGCCATTTCCCGAGGGGCCCCCTAACCCAGTCACTTGGGTATATGCGCCGCTGTAGCTGTAGCTTCCGCGTGGGTTCCCGGCGTTCGTGGAGTACCAGCGCTGGGGATTGGCCACGAAGCCCACCTTCAACGAATGGTTGCCAAGCACCTTGGTGACGTTGTCGATGATCTGGTAGACGTTCTGGCCCTCGTGTGTCGGGTCGTTGGCATGGGCTCCAAAGGTGGTGAAGCCGTCGGCTGTCGAAGGCAGGCCGCCGTTCTGCGGACCGGTGCTGAACGGAACGCCGCCCAACCCGAGGGAGGCCGATATGTTGGCGTTATAGTTGTACTGCAGGTTCTGGTCGTTGCCGTAATTGAAGCCGAAGCGGAATTCGTTGATCAGCGTGGAGGAGAAGGTATGCGTCTCGCTGAGCATGAAGTTCTCGCTCAGGTAGCTCTGGTTGTGACCCTGATTGCTTCCGGTTCCATCGAGGATCGGACCCAGGGGCGCGACGAAGGTGTTGATGGCGTGCTGATAGTCGAAGCGGAAAGTGGCTAGGTCTTTGCCGCTGATATTCCAGTCGAGTTTCTGATCCACATTGATCGGATCCGAAGTCGAAGTCAGGTCCGCCTGGTAGTTGCTGGAGGTCGGTCCCATGTCCGTGTCGGTCGCCGCGTTGCAGTTGCCCGAAGTCCATCCGCCATTGGGCTTCCCGTAATTGGGCTGGCCGGCGGATGCGTAGTTCGGGCAGGGGTAGAGCTGAAGGAGTTTCTGGGCTGTCTGATCGAGTTGGCCTGGTGCGAAGACGTTCTGGCCGGGGGCGAACGTATAACCGTCATACGTATATTGGGAGGTGCCGAACTGTTGCAGCGTGCCGGTCGGCCCCTGTGATACCACATTGCTGGTGCATTTGTACGCGCCGGTGTTGGTGTTGGGCACGTACAACACCGTTGGGCAGGAGCCGCCAGTCCAGACCGGATTGAGAAGTTCGCTGAAGTCGCCCTGGCGCTCGCGCGGCGTAGGCACGCTGTAGGTGCTGGGAGTCGCTCCATTTACGTAGCGCGATGCCTGAACGTCGCCAAAGTAGAACAGGTGATTCTTGATGATCGGGCCGCCAAGGGTAGCGCCAAACTGGTTCAGGTGGAACGTCGCGGGCGACGAGCCCGGGGCCTGGGTCCACACCAGCGCGTCGAACTTCGTGTTTCTTACGTACTCCCAGACATCGCCGTGAATCTGGTTGGTGCCCGACTTGGTGGTGGCGTTGAACACCGCGGCGTGGCCGCGCCCGATCTCCGCGCTATAGTTGCTGGTCTCGAGCTTGAACTCGGCGATGGCATCCGGCGGAGGCGCGAGGTTGTAGCCTGCCCCATTGACATAGTCGCTATTCACCGTGTTGTTATCCACGCCGTCGAGCATGTAGTTGTTCTGCTCGGCATGCTGGCCGTTCGAGGAAAAATCGCCGTTGCCGGATCCGCGGCCCACCCCGGGAGTTACGCCCGGCGCTTCCTGGGCGATGAAGATCCAGTTGCGATTAGCCAGCGGCGCGTCGTTCAGAAATTTCGAGTCGATGTCCACGGCAGCTTCCGCGGTTTGCGTCTGCATCAGGGGCGCGGCCGAGACAACATTGACCGTCTCGGTAACTTTGCCCGGGGTAAGCTTGAAGGAAATATTGAGGCGGTCGGTGACGTGCACCACTATGTTGCTCTGCACCGTAGTTTCAAAGCCCGGTGCAGACACACTGACGGTGTAGTTGCCGGTCTTGATCGGCGAAAAGAAGTAATCGCCGCTGCGATTTGATTTGGCCTTTAACACCAGGCCGGTGTCGGTGTCGGTCAGCATCACATCGGCAGAGGGGATCACCGCGCCGGTGGAGTCCACCACGGTTCCGGTGATCGCGCCTTGATCCATCTGGGCGAAGGCCGGATTGGCGCAGAGAGTGGCCAGCACAATACCCGCCATGAGGAAGAGCAAGAGCGTGGACCGGATGTGGCCATAGAGAGCGGACGCAGCTTTTCCGACGCCCCGGCTGGTCACTTTCGCCGGCTGGTAGATTGCAATCGATTGGTTGGTCATTACTTCTCCTCTCTTGAACTTGCGGCGTGTCCTTTTTCGGTTGTGGGCGACATATTAGGGAATTTGGATTGCCTTTGTCAATCTTTTTTTAGAGAGCGGTCTCTAAAAATATCTCCTTATTCATCTATGGGTTACGCATGAGCGGTATTGCTCCTCAGAAAACGGGTGCTCGACGATCCGTTGATTTCTTCTCACCTCCGGGAGCCGACAAGTTTCTTCATCGTTGGGGCGTTGTTCCCTGCGCAGCGTCGACTTTTCCATTTTCACCTTCATTTGAAGCGGACTTTGGTTCCTGCCAAATGCTTCGATTGATGTCAATCGTTATCAATCGATTGACGGGGTTTCCAAGCCTGCTTATATTAAGCGGTGGCCCGGTTTTTTCTGACGAGCAGATTCTGAGGAAAGAGGCGCGAACCTTATGTCGATGAAGCTGTCCGCTGGAAAGGCGGAGGGGCTTAAAGCCGTTTCGGACGAGCGCGGCGTGATTGCCGCGGCTGCGATGGACCAGCGAGGGTTGCTCGAGCAGATGCTGGCACGAGCACTCGGAGGCAGGAAACCGCCTGCGGAGATGATGTCGGAGTTCAAGGAGATCGTCGCACGAACCCTGACCAGACACGCATCGTCCATTCTTCTCGATGTTCAGTACGGCCTTAAGGCGACCAGGAATATCAACGGCAAAGGCCTGCTGTTGGCGTACGAGAAGGCGGGATATTCTCCGGATAAACCGGAGAGACTTCCTACGCTGTCCGAAGGGTGGTCCGCGCTGCGGCTGAGGGAAGCTGGAGCGGACGCGGTAAAGATCCTGGTTTATTACACGCCGTTTGAAAAGGAGTGGGTGAACGACGAGAAGAAAGCCTGGATCGAACGGGTTGGAGCTGAGTGTCAGGCGATCGATATTCCTTTCTTTCTCGAGTTTCTGGGCTATAGCGTGCATGGCGAGGACGAAGCGGGACCTGAGTATGCGAAGCGGAAGGCCGAAGTTGTGATCAGGACGATGGAAGAGTTCACCCGCGACCGCTACGTTGCGGACGTACTGAAAGTCGATGTTCCAATTCAGATGGCCTACGTTCAAGGAACAGCGGCGTTCAAGGGCCAGGCGCTGTATACGCGCGAGGAGGCCAAGGCGTTGCTGCTGGAGGCGGCCGAGAAGACGGAGCGTCCGATTGTGTATCTTTCGGCCGGAGTCAGCAGCCCTGTGTTTGTCGAGACGCTGGAGCTGGCTGCCGAAGCTGGAGTACATTTTCACGGAGTTCTGGGCGGCCGAGCGACCTGGCAGGACGGCGTTCCGGTTTACGTGGAGAAGGGCGCTGCGGCGCTGGAGGAGTGGATGAATTCCACCGGTGCGCGGAATATTGAGAACGTCAACCGCGTGCTGCGGCTGGCGCATCCGTGGTATGAAGCGAAGAGCATGCGGGGTTGAAGCCCGGTTTTTCCATGCTCGGCTGACCGCTTGAGACTCAGGGCTGCGAGCCCGCTGCTACTCCGAAGGGCAAATGCGGGGATTCTTCGCTCCGCTCAGAATGACAACTTACAAGGCAATCAGTAACGTTGAGTAAGGCAGCGAGGAAGGTTCCGGTTTGCGCGAAGAGACACCGATGCTGGTTCCCGAGCCTCGCATGAGCCGGCGCCGTTGGGTGATTCTGGCGCTTCTGTTCCTGATTACGGTCGTCAATTTCATTGACCGGCAGACGCTTTCGGTGCTGGCGCCGGTGATTCGTGCCAGCTTCCATCTTTCCAACACGCAATATGGACGCATTGTGTCTGCATTTCAGTTCGGCATGATGTCGGGCGAGATTCCGATGGGCGCCATGATGGACC
>Ga0182024_10017609_pt1 | contig 13389 bp, 13 predicted proteins | sample P32metaG_FD_120480 | JGI IMG/M metagenome (GOLD analysis project Ga0182024, IMG submission 120480) | Permafrost microbial communities from Stordalen Mire, Sweden - P3-2 metaG (Illumina Assembly) | ecosystem: Environmental > Terrestrial > Soil > Wetlands > Permafrost | place: Sweden: Stordalen...
ATAAGGCCCTGATCGTGATACATGCAGAGTACGGCATCAAAATCACCTTTGGCCGCGCGATGGAAAACTGTGTCAGGGGAGACAGGGCCGTGAAATGACGAATGACGAATGACGAATGACGAATTGAGTTTCTCGACGGCGGGGGCGATGATTTCGATTTCCTCGCGCCCAAGAGCGCCGGATTCGCCGGCATGGGGGTTGAACCCGGCCACGGCAATGCGGGCATTTCCTCCCTTTTGCAGGATGACAAACTCCGCAAGCAGTTTTCCCACGCGGATGATTTCGGCTTGCTTCAACAATCCGGGCACCTCTTTCAACGGCACATGCGCCGTCACCAGCGCCACCGTCAGCTTCCCCCCCGTCAGCAGCATTGCAAAATCCTTCGCCCCCCATCGCTCCGCGAAAAACTCCGTCTGCCCCGGAAACGCAAACCCCGCCGCCTGCATCCGCGCCTTGTGGATCGGCCCCGTCACCACCGCCGCGATCGTCCCCTCGCTCGCCAGCCGCGCCGCCTCCTCCAGCGCGATCAGCGCATCACGCGCCGTCTCCGGCGTCGGCTTCCCCGGCGTCACCCCGTCCGCATTCCCCAGCACGCGATATTCGTAATCCCCATCCAGCTTACCGGATTCCAGCGCCCCCCGCACAACCTCCGGCCCCACACCCGCCGCATCCCCCAGCGTGATCCCGATGATGCGGCTCCGTTCAGAGGACATGATGGCAAGCGCCCTGCCAGCCGGGCCGGTTCAATTCGTCTGCGGAGTTTCCGCCGCCGTCTTTGCCGATTGGCTCCCGTCCTTGTCCTGCCCGTCGATCCAGATGTACGCCTTCTCGCGCAGCCCTGCGATCCACTTCTGCTGCGCCTTCTGCCGCTCATCCTCCAGCAGTTTGTTCTCGATATCGTCGTGCACTTCCGCCAGCGCCTTCGTGGTCCCGCTTTTCTTCGCCTCCACGTACAGCAGGTAATAGCTCCCCGCCAGCTCCGTCACCTCGCTCACCCCCCCCGCCTTCAGCGAGAACGCGATCTTCGTCAGGTTGTCGTTCAGCGTCTTGCGGTCGATCCATCCCCAGTCTCCCCCATTGTTCTGAGTGGAATCCTCCGAGTACATCTGCGCCAGCTTGTCAAAGTCCGCCCCGCCCAGCGCCTTCTGCCGCAGCTCCTCCGCCATCTGGCGCCCGCTGTCCCCGTTCTTTTTGATCACGATCATCCGCAGGTGCACCTGCTCCGGCGTGGAGAACTCCTCCTGGTGCTTCTGGTAATACTCCTCGATTTTTCCCGGCGCGATGATCGTCTGGTTCTGCACGCTCCGCTGCCGCATCGCCTGCACGATAATCTCATCCCGCACCATCTTCCGGAAGCGATCCATCGACATCCCCTGCGCCTCCAGCGTCCGGATGAACGCCGCCCGGTCCCCGCCGAATTGCTCCTTGATCCGCGACTGCACCTGCTCATCCACCACGTAGTCCGGGATCGTGAATTTATTCTTGGCAAACTCCTGCAGGATCAACTGGTTGTCGATCAGCACCTGCACCGCCGAGAGCCTCAGCTCCTTCACCTTGTCCGCCAGCTCCTGCCCGGTATACTGCTCCGCCATTGTCTTCTCCCGCGTCCCCACCAGCTCCTGCACCTGGGAGAATGTGATCACGTCCGAGTTCACCACCGCCGCGATCCCGTTGAGCACCTGCTCCTCCGCCCCCAGGCACAGATTGGCAAACGGCGCAAGCAACACGATGAGAAGGGCTACAGCGGGGCGAAGGCTCATGAGGAAAAAAAGATCGTCTGGAGAAAAACCGCCGCAATTTAGGAGGCCCCCCCCGAAAGTCAATGTGAATCCATACGCCCCGTCCCGCCCCGTGTCCCCGTGCCCCGCCCTCATTCACCCCGCCCCACGCGCAAACCGCCCCGGGCTTCCGATACCTTTAGCAAATGAAGGAGGTGAAAACACTATGTTATCATGGGCACTGACATTCCTGGTCATCGCATTGATCGCTGGCCTATTGGGCTTCGCCGGCATTGCCGGAGCGGCCGCTGGAATCGCTAAAATCCTGTTCGTTGTATTCCTGGTGCTGTTCCTCGTCTCGCTCCTGGCGGGTCGACGGGTTCCCCCCGCCTAGCACGCCAATCCATCAGGGATACAATTTGGAAGCAGACTGGATCTGAAAGGGTCCAGTCTGCTCTTTTTTTATGCCTCGGAGCTCTACCTCCGCCTTCGATCACGAGGTTACCCGCGCAATCAAAAATCCATCATACCCCTTCTTCCCCACCGTCTGGATCACCGTCGCGCTCAATCGCTGCTCCGCCGCCACCAGTTCAATAAACTTCCGCACCCCGCGCACATTTTCATCCGTGCTCTCCGCATCGGCGACCTTCCCCTGCCGCACCACATTATCCCCCATGATTACCGTCCCGGGCCGCGAGAGCTTCAGCGCCCACCCCAGGTAAACCGGGTACCCCGTCTTGTCCGCATCGATGAAGATCAGGTCAAACGGCCCCCGCCCCTCCCCATGCAGCCGCGCCAGGCTTTCCGCCGCCGGCCCCTGGATCACCTCCACCTTCTCCGCCAGCCCCGCCCGCGCAATGTTCGCCCGCGCCACATCCGCGTGCTTCGTGCTCAATTCCAGCGTCGTCAGCCGCCCATCCGCCGGCAGCGCCCGCGCCAGCCATATCGTGCTGTACCCGCCCAGCGTGCCGATCTCCAGGATGCGCCCCGCTCCCTGCATTTGCGCCACGAGGGAGAGCAGCTTCCCCTGCAACGGCGATACATCGATCGCCGGCAGGCCCCCCTCCGCGTTCGCCGCCAGGCACGCATCCAGCGCCGCATCCCCCGCGCTCAGGACTGCCGCCAGGTACTCATCCGCCGCCACCCAGGTTTCTTCATTCATTGGGGTTTGAAATGCCAGCGGATGCCCCGCCGGTCAATTCCCGCCGCGGCCCTCCCGGTGAATTCCGGCGCAAATGTTTGACACCTTCAGGCGCTGGTGAGATAGAAAATTCTCCGCACCATATGGCTGACGAAGACCCCTCAGATACTCCACCGGCGACCGGCTCCGCCTCTCCCAAGAAGGAGACGGTTCGCATCACCCTTCCGCCCAGGCAGGAAGACACTCCCATGCTCAAGCGCGAGACCGTCCGCATCAACGCGCCCGGCATGGCTCCCAAGAAGGAGACCACCTCCCTTGGCGCCGCCACCCCGCTGCCCAGCCCCAGCGCTGCGTCGCCCGCGCCTCCCCCTTCCGCCACCCGGCCTTTGATGCCGCCCCCGCGCCCGCCGTCCGCCCCTTCCGTGCCGGGCGCACCGCGCCCCCCGGGCGCTCCCGCCGTGCCCCCGGCTGGCGCAAAGCCCGCTGTCCCGCCCGTGGCGCCCCGCCCCGGCGTCCCGCCTGCGGCCCCGCCTCCCGGCGCGCCAAAGCCCGCCGCCCCCGCTCCCGCGCCCGCCACGGCCACCGCGCCTGTCACGCCCATCAGGGCCGCTCCCAAGAAGGAGACCGCCCGCATCCAGGTTGCTCCCAGCCAAAGGCTTCAGCCCAGCGGCAGGATCTCCCCGCAGACCAGCCAGCCCCTTGCCGCCGGCCCCGCTCCCGCCATTCGCACCGCCGCTTCCGCTCCCGTCGCCAATGTCGAGACAGGAGATGACCCCATCGTCACCTACCTCAGTTGGGCGGCCCTCGTCGTTGCCCTGGCTGCCGCCGTGCTCAGCTACCTCGCATTTAGCGCTTAAGGAAAGAAAATCCCATGTCCGATTCCCTTACCACCTACCTCAGTTGGGCGGCCGTCGTGATCGCCCTGGCCGCCGCTGTGCTCGGCTACCTCGCCTTCAGCGCCTGATTTCTTCCCTCCATTTGCGCCGGCCCTCCCCAGGACGCCGATCCACTGCCTAACCTATGCCCAGCCCCAACGTTGTTGCCGTCAATGAATCGAATTTCGACGCCGAAGTCGTAAACACCGACACCCCCGTGCTCGTCGATTTTTGGGCCGAGTGGTGCGGCCCTTGCAAAATGATCGCCCCCATCCTCGACGAGATTGCCAGCGAGAAAGCCGGCGCCGTCAAGATCGCCAAGGTCAACGTCGATGAGAACCAGGGGCTCTCCTCCAAGTTCGGCATCCGCGCCATCCCCACACTGCTCTTCTTCAAGAACGGCTCCGTCCGCGAGCAGATCGTCGGCATGACCAGCAAGCGCGACCTCATCGCCAAGCTCGAAGCCCTCGCGTAATCCCGCTTCCCGCGCCCAAACGAAAAAGGCCGTCCCCCTTAAGGAACGGCCTTTTCAATTTCTTGGATTGCGCGGTCAGAGCGTCCGGCAAAAATCCTCAAACCGGTCCATCCCCTTCTTGATGATATCGAGGCTCGTCGCATAGCTCAGCCGGATCGTCCGGTCATCGCCAAACGCCGCTCCCGGCACCACCGCCACATTCGCCTTGCTCAGCAGCCGGTCCGCAAAATTCTGCGACGTCAGCGAGAGCCGCGAGATATTCGCCAGGATGTAAAACGCCCCCAGCGGCTTCACCGCCGTGATCTGCGAGATGCTCGAGAGCCGCCCATACATGTAATCGCGCCGCACATCAAACTCGTCCCGCATATCCGCCACCGGCTGCTGGTCGCCCCGCAGCGCCGCCAGGCCCCCGTATTGCGCAAACGAGCACGGGTTCGACGTGCTATGGCTCTGGATCGAGTCAATCGCCTTCGCGATCCCCTCCGGCGCGCCCAGGTACCCCAGCCGCCATCCGGTCATCGCGTACGCCTTGGAAAAACCGTTTACCGTGATCGTCAGCTTGTAAGCCACGTCCGAGAGGCTCGCCACCGATACGTGCGACGTGCCGTCATAGATCAGCTTCTCATAAATCTCGTCCGAGAGGATCAGGATGTCCTCCTCCGCCGCCACTTCCACGATCTTCTCCAGCTCCTCCCTCGTATAAACCGATCCCGTCGGGTTCCCCGGCGTATTCAGGATCACCATCTTCGTCCGCGGCGTCATCGCATTCTCGAATTCCTCCGCCGTCATCTTCCACCCGTTCTGCTCCTTGGTCTGCACGAACACCGGGTCCGCCCCCGCGATTCGCACCATCTCCGGGTAGCTCAGCCAGTACGGGCTTGGGATCACCACCTCGTCCCCAGGCTCGCACGTCGCCAGGATCGCGTTGAAACACGACTGCTTCGCCCCGGTCGATACGATCACCTGGCTCGCCTTGTACTCGATCTGGTTATCCGCCGCGAATTTCTCCGCGATCGCCTGCCGCAGGTCCGGCATCCCGGAGCTTGGCGTGTACTTGGTAAAGCCCTTGGCCAGCGCATCGGCCGCCGCGGCCTTGATGTGCTCGGGCGTGTCAAAATCCGGTTCGCCGGCTGCGAATCCGCAGACGTCGAGGCCTTCGGCTTTCATGGCCTTGGCTTTGGAATCGATGGAGAGGGTTAGCGATGGGGTCAGGCTGTTCGCTCTTGAGGAGATGGAGGACATAAAGGGTGCGTTCAAAAAAACAGGTTATTGATGATCAGGCAAAGTGCGCCTCGATCAAGGGTTTGAAATTATTTTCTTCGATCTGAACAATCTTCATTTCCCGCTCCGCGTTCTCGGGCGAGTCCGATGCATGCGCCGCATTCACCATGATTGTCGAGCCAAACTCCCTCCGGATCGACCCGGGGGGCGCCTTCGAGGGGTCCGTCGGGCCCAGCACTTCGCGTATCTTCCGCACCGCATCCACACCTTGATAAACGAGCGCGATGCACTTCTCGGTTCCCGGTTCATTGCGCCGGTCCGCAGGGCACTCGCTCGGTTTCATCCCCGACATGAAGTTCACGATCGACTCCCAATGCTCCCGGCCCGCCAGCGGCCCCAGCAGGTCCCCCAGCCGCCGTTGCACATCCTCGCTCAGCGGAAATCCGAACTCCCGCTCGAAGGCCATCTTAGCCCGTATCCCGCTCGGCTCCTTCAGCTTATCCATCAGCACATCCAGCACCGGCCGGTAGAATTCCTCCGCCTGCGCCACGCTCATCCGGTGCACCTTGAACCCGATGATATACAGCCCCGTCCGCGAGAAAAGATCGATCACCCCGCCCGGCCGCGCGTTCGGGAAGCGGAAATTGTCCGGCTTGATCAGCACCAGCGTCTTCTGGACGTTCCCCCCCTGCGAGAACTCGATCGCGTCATCCAGCAGCCCCCCATCCTGGTCGGAGTACGCCGCCCACAGCGTCAGGTTCTCCCGCGCGCTCGTCACATCCGGCGGCGCCAGCACCGCCGGCTCGAAGTAAGTCACCTTCCCCGTCTTGTCCGCGATATAATCGCCGTACGTATCCCGGATCGTCTCCCCGCTCGTCCGCTCATTGACGATGTGCCCCACCACCCCCCGGATCTTCGTCACCGCATCCTCCCCGCGGAAGACCATCATCAGCACCCGCGGTTGATACCCCGCCCCGTCCGGCTGGAATTGCTTCAGCACGTACTCCTTGATCAGCTCCTGCGTCGCCCGGTGCCGCGGCTCCGGGTCGGTGATCATCGTCGCCGCGTACTTCTCCGTCAGCTCCCGCCCGGGCGCGAACATCCGCGCCCCCACGATGTCCAGCCCCGTCCTCGAGATCAACCGCGCGATAATGCCACCTGTGCGCGATTTGCGGATCGAGTATGGGGTGACGATTACGTACGATAATTCCTCTGCCATGACGAAAAATGTCCGGCAGGTTAAGAGCGCCTCCCGGGTGCGTCAAGAAATACACTGGGAGCAATTCTCAACACTTTTTTACCCCGTCTTGCCCCTCCCCTTCACGGGCGGGGCAAAGGGCGCGCTCAGCGCGGAGACCCATTTCCCCTTTTTCACAACCCGCTCAAATCGAACGCCCAGCGCCTGGAATGCCGCCAGCGTCCCGGCCGCCTGCGCTGCCAGCATCCCGGAGAGGATCAGCCGTCCTCCCGGCTTTACCGCCGCCGCGATCTTCGGGCTCACCTTCACCAGCAGATCGCTGAAGAGGTTCGCCGTCACCAGGTCCCATTGGCGTGCCGGCGTCCACGCCGTCACATCCACGCGCCTCGCCGGCACCCCGCGCAACCCGTTGAGCCGCGCATTCTCCCGCACCGCCCGGATGCACGCAGGGTCATAATCCCACGCGTCGCACCGCGCCGCTCCCATCCGCCGCGCAGCCAGCGCCAGGATCCCAGTCCCCGTCCCCAGATCGAGCGCCTCCCGACCTCCCGCCTTCGCCTCCTGCGCCAGGTCGCACACCATCCGCAGGCACGTCGCCGTCGTCGCGTGATCCCCGGTCCCGAAGGCCATCGCCGCCGGGATGATCAGCACCGGCCTCCCCGCATGGCTCCGCGCCGCCTCCTTCGCCGCCTTGGCGGATCGCACCACCACCAGCCGGTCGCGGATCAGCAGCGGCGGCCCCATCTCATCGCTCGCGGGCAGCGCCGCCTGCCCCTTGAGCTCCCGCACCTGCCCGCCAAAGGCCGCCACCACCCGCCCCGCGTCCCGCTTGTTCAGCCCGTACGCCTCGATCCGGATGCGCCGCGAGCCCGGCAGCGAGAAAATCGCCAGCCTCCCCGGCCCCAGGAAGCGCAGGCGCTCCACCCACGCATCCTCCCATTTGGCGGACGCCAGCTTGCTCCAGACGAGCGCGGGTTTTGGGCCTTTGGCCGCCAAGGCATCGGGGTCCTATGAGGATTCCGGCAGCACCCGCTTCGCCAGGCGGTGGATCCCGTCCTGCGCGAAGTCGCTGTTCGGGTAAAGTTTCTGCGCCTTCAGGTACCACGCCAGGCTCGATCCCACCTCGTCCTTCTGCTCCAGGTCCTGCGCCGTCCGCAGCGTCCGCACAAAGTCCGCCGCCTCGGTCGTCAGGTTCGCGCGCAATTCATTCAGCTTCGAGTCGTCCGGGAACTTCTGGAACGTCTTCTCCACCACCTCCCACGCCCCCGCATAATCCCCCTGCTTCGCGATCTCCTGTGCCTGGATCATCGATGTGTCCACCGTCGCCATCTGGTCGATCACCTTCTTCAATTGGTCCTGCCTGTCCGGGTACATCGCCACCGCCGCGATGAAGCGCATCTTGTCGTCATAGATCGCCCGGTAATTCCGCTGGCTCATCAATTGGTCCAGGTCCACCAGCGCCTTCTCCTGCACATCCCCCTGGTCGAAGATCAGGTCCGCCGCCTTCGTCAACGCCGGGTTGCGCGGCCAGATTTCCGTCGCCGCCGTGAGCTCTGCCTCCAGCGTCGCCTTGTCCCCGCTCACCGCCGCGTTCCGCGCCTTCGCCAGGTGGAACGCGCTGATCTGCTTGGCCGTCTCGATCGCCGCCGTCGCCTTCGAGGTGTCAAAATCCGTCGCCGTCGTGCTCAGCGCCGTCACCAGCTTCTCCGCCAGCGTATAATCCTTCACCTCCAGCGCGGAGAGCAATTGGTCGCTCTGTTTTTCAAACTGGAGCGCCTTCCTCTTTTCCACCCGCGGCAGCGTCCGGATTTCCGGCAGGTATTCCCCCACCGTGAAGGACTCTGCCAGCCGCTTGGACGCGCTCTCCAGCTCATTCTGGCTCAGCAGGTACTCGAATGCCTGCACCCCCTCGCGCACATCCCGCAGCACCTCGTTCGCCATGCTGTCCATCGTCCCCACTGTCGGTGGCATCCCCGTGGAGTTCGCGAACAGATCATTCGCCTCCTTCCCCACCTTCAGCGCCGTATCCCCATCCGTGAATACCGCCCGGTAAAAGCGCGTCCCGATCAGCACATGCTGGAACCGCCGTTGCAGGAAGAGCTGCACCAGAAGGGCCTGGAAGTCGATCTTCGAGTCCAGCTCGGACAGCTCCTTCTTCGCCTGGTTCGCCTTGATCGTTGTCATGATCTCTGCCAGCCGCACGGTGTACTGCTGCATCTCCATGTCCCGCTTCTGGTTCTCATCCTGCTGCCATGCCGCCGCGGCCGCCTTGTCCTTCGACGCCGGCGCCTGGTCCAGTTGCAGCCCGCTGGCCGCGATCTTCGCGTTCCACTCCGTTGCCGTCCGCTCCTGCTCCAGCGCGTTATCCGCGGTCGTCAGCCGTCCCTGGTTATCCTGCGAGCGCCACGCGCTGTACACCGCATCCCCGATGGAATCACACAGCCGCGCGTCGATGTCATACGCCGATGCCCTCGCCAGCAGGCGGAACGCCTCATCGATATGCGGCCCCGTCGCATTCCCCGGGGCCAGGTCGTCGAGCACCCGGGCGATGATCTGCTGGTACGCCTTGTCGTCCGCCGTCGTCTCCTCCGGCGCCGCGAGATATTTTTCAAACCGCGCCTGGAACAGCCGGTTATCCGTCACATGCCAGTTATGCCCGTCCCACGTAAAGATCTCCGTCCCCGGATCGAACATCGGCGCATCCCCGCCCAGGAAAGATCCCTGCTGCTTCGGCGTCGCGCTCTCCCCTCCTCCTCCGCCACTGTTGCCCGCCGGTGCCGTCTGCGCGGTCGTGCCCGGCTGCGCAGCCTGCGCCGGCTGAGAGGCGGCCGGCGGTCCGCCAAAACTTCCCGGCCCCTGGCCGGGAGACATCGTTGCCGCCACGCCGGAGAGCGCCGCAATCAGGAGGGGACGTTTCATACAGGCTTCCAGTATACCGCTAAATCTTTCTCATGTCAGATGCCGTCAGCACTCCCTTGTCCCCCACCTCTAGCTTGAAGGTGAACCGCTGGTCCTTCTGCACATTCACATGGTCGAATTGCGGCGGGATCAGCACCGGCAGCACATCGGTCTTCCCCCCGTCCGCCACCACGGAGTAGAGCCGTCCCGCCGTCGGCGACCACGCAAGCTGGCTGTCGATGGTCCCCGTCAGCTTGTAAACATTCCCGCGCAGGCTGTTCGCGTCGCTCAGGTACGTCGGGATGTCGATCGGCGCCAGCGTCCGGTACGGATCGCTCAGCGTCGTCCATAAATAAGCGCCTCCGCCCAGCGCCCCCGCGACCGCGAGCAGTGCGACGGCAAGCCTAACGGGGTGGGTTCTGGAGCTGGCCCTGCGGGGCATCGGCGGAAGTTACGTTTACACCCCGCCCTTTGCAACGAACTTCAATCCCACCGGCTCTCCCGCGCCCCGAAGTACGCCAGCAGCAGCCCCGCCGCCACGTGCGCCATCAGCACCCACGCGCATACCGCGTACGGCGCCAGGCTCGTCCGCGAGGTCATCTGCACCACGTCATAAAACCGCGTATCCCGCATCGTCTCCAGGTACCCCGACCACCCCCAGTACGCCGCGATAAACGGCCGCGTCATCCACCCCAGCGCCTGCGGCAGCGCCAGCACCGCCCCGGAGAGCGGCAGTTGGAATCCCACCAGGTACACGCTCACCAGCGACGCCTGGTCCGCCGTCTTCATCTGCGCGGAGATCCCCAGGCACATGCTCGTCATCGCCGCGTTCACCGCGCACAGGATCCCCGCCTGCGCGAGCAAATCCCCTGGGAAATGGCAGATCGTATTCACAAAAAGCGCCATCCAGATCGATTGCGCCGCCAGGATCACCGCCACGTACGCCGCCTTGCTCGCCAGGAATGCGGAGGTCCGCAGCCCCGCGAATTTCTCCTTCTCGAAGATCGCCCGCTGCCCCGCGATCTCCCGTGCCGCGTTATTCGATCCCATCAGCGTCAGCAATACTACCTGGAACATCACCAGCCCCGATACCAGCCCCCCCACCCGCACCGCTTGCAGCGAGAACGACGCATCCGCCAGCAGTTGCTGCACCGCATTCGCCGAGGGCGACCCCGAGAGATTCGCGATCTGCGGCAGCCCATCCCAAGCGAAGATCACCACTAGGCACGGAAACCCAAACAGCAGCGCAAGCTGGAGCAGCAGTTGCCCGCGGTCCCGCAGCAGCAGCCGCCGCTGCCGCGTCAGCAGCGCCAGCAATTGCGCCATCCACGTCGGCGTCTGGAACGCGCCCCCCTTCTCCGGCCCCATGTCCTCCGCCGGGAATATCTGCTCCACCGGCGGGCTGCTGATCGGGTCCTCCGCCGCCCTCGCCACCGGCGTCACCGGATCCACCAGGCACGCATAATACGCCGCGCGATGCTTCCGCCACGATGCCGCCCACGCATCCGGCAGCCGCGTCTCCAGGCAATCGAACAAATGCTCCGGCCCCGGGATCGTAAAAAAATGCGGCAGCAGATCCGGCGCTCCGTGGTACACCAGCCGCCCCTGGTACAGCACCGCCACCGTGTCGTGCACCTCCAGGTGCCGCAGGCTGTGCGTTACGGAAAGAACCGTGCGCCCCGGCCCGTCATCCGCCAGCCGCCGCATCAATTGCACGATCTCATCCTCGGACTTCGTATCCAGCCCGCTCGTCACCTCGTCGCACAGCAGCAGCACCGGCTGCGTCGCCATCTCGATCGCCAGCGCCAGCCGCCGCTTTTGCCCGCCGGAGAGCACCCCCGTCCTCCGGTCCGCGATCTCCTCCAGCCCCGCGTCCCGCAGGATCTCTTGCGTGCGTCGCGTCCGCATCGCGTCGTCCAATCCACCCACCCGCAGCCGCAGCGCCGTATCCATGCTCTCCGCCACCGTCAGCAGGTCAAAGGAAATGCCGAACTGCGGCACGTACCCGATCTCGTGCGGCTCGAGGTCCCGCTCCGCCGCCAGGTCCCGCCCTTCCCAGTAGATCGCCCCCTTCTCCGGCTCCAGGATGCCCGCGATCGCCTTCAGCAGCGTGCTCTTGCCCGATCCCGATGGCCCCACAATCGCGCACAGATGCCCGCGCGGGAAATGCGCCGAGATATCCCTCAGCAGCATCAGCGGCTCACCGTCCGGCAACACGCCCGCCCTCAGCGATACTTCCCTTACTTCTAACATGGAAGTTGGGATTCTTGCGGAACTCGATTACGGTTGAAAGTCCGATGAACAGGTTTCTTCCACGGCTCGGCTGGGCGCTCCTCGCCCTTCTTGTATTCATGCTGGTCGCCCTCGTGGTCGCACGCGCTCTCTTCACCCGGTACCTGCACAGCGAGGCATTCCGGCACACCCTCGGCCAGGGCGCCGCCAATACCCTCCACGCCGGCCAGGCAGATTTCTCCCCGCTCGATTTCGATGGCTCCCTCGTTTACGGCGAGAACTTCCACGCCGCCCGCCAGGATGGCGGCGGCTTCTCCTCCATCGATGCCGACCAGCTCCGCGCCTCCTTCGATTGGCACGGCCTCCTCCATCACACCGTCCAGATCGATGAGCTCGCCATCCAGCGTCTCGATATCGCTCCCCCTCTCCCCTCCGCCACCCCGGGCGACTCCCTCCCCGAGACCAGCGTTGCCGATACCGCCGCCCCCCTCGCAGAAGGCCGTGCAGGCTGGACCGTCGATCTTCGCAAGGCCTCCGTCAGCGAGGCAAACTGGCATTGGTCCGACGATCCCCCCGGCGGCCTCACAGGCACCGCCCTCACCCTCACCCCCGATGGCCACAACGGTTGGTACATCTCCGCCCAGGGTGGCACCCTCCGCCAGGCCGGCTGGCCCGATCTCGATCTCGATAACGCCAGCCTTCGCTGGCTCAGCCCCACCCTCTACATCAATTCCAGCACCCTCCGCAACGGCTCCAGCCAGCTCAACGTCACCGGCTCCATCCAGACCCGGCAATCCCTCGACCTCCAGGTCAAGCTCGCCAACCTCGACATCGAGCCCCTGCTCACCCCCGATTGGCGCCAGCGCCTCAGCGGCAAGCTCTTCGGCCAGGCCAATATCCAGGCCCCGCTCGGCGTCGCGGATCCCGGACGCGCCCTCACCCTCTCCGGCTCGCTCTCCCTCGTCGATGGCCGACTCACCGCCCTCCCGGTCCTCGATCAGATCGGCCTCTTCACCCACACCGAGCGCTTCCGCCAGCTCGATCTCACCCGCGCCTCCGCTGATTTCACCCGCACCCCGGACCGCCTGGAAATCCGCAACCTCGTCATCGAAACCGCCGGTCTCATCCGTGTCGAAGGCGCCTACACCGTCCAGGACGGCCTCATCGCCGGCACATTCCAGGTTGGCCTCACCCCCGAGACTCTCCAGTGGATCCCCGGCTCCCAGGAGGACGTCTTCACCGAGTCCCGCGACGGCTACCGCTGGACCACCATGCGCCTCACCGGCCCCGCCGGCCACCCCGTCGATGACCTCACCCCCCGCCTCGTTGCCGCGGCCGCCAATGGCGTCATCCACGACGCTCAGGGCGTCGAGGGCACCGTCAAAAAAGCCGCCCAGGGCGCCCTCGATTTGCTCCTCCATTAATCTCACCTCGCCAAACATCACTTCCACCCTCTCCCTTCGTTGACACTCCGCCGTGCGAATCCTACGGTGGAAATCGAGTGCAGCAAGCCCCCGCGATATCTCGTTCCTCATTTGGCCGTACCCTCCGTATGGCGGGTTGGCTTCTTGGCGCCGCCGCGCTGGCGGAGATCGTCATCGCAGGCATCGCCATGGTCAATCGCGCCCGGC
>Ga0182024_10017610_pt1 | contig 13389 bp, 14 predicted proteins | sample P32metaG_FD_120480 | JGI IMG/M metagenome (GOLD analysis project Ga0182024, IMG submission 120480) | Permafrost microbial communities from Stordalen Mire, Sweden - P3-2 metaG (Illumina Assembly) | ecosystem: Environmental > Terrestrial > Soil > Wetlands > Permafrost | place: Sweden: Stordalen...
CCCAATGGAAACGAGGCGAGAAAGTCATCATCGCCGGCTCCGTCAACAACGACCAAGCCCGCGAAATCTTCGGCGAATGGGAAGAACCCAAACCCTACATCCGGATCGTCCCCGACCCCAGCGCCTGACGGAGCGGGTTTCGCCTAGAGCGGGTTTCGTGGGGCGGCGGACTTTGAGTTCCGCCGCCCCGCCTCGGCGCGGTCACGCTTCGAGGGTCAACGGCAGCCCGAAGGCCGGGAACAGGTCAGGCATGAACGTCGTCGCCTCGGCGATCTGATCCCCCTCGATCCGCAGCACGTCGAACTTGAAGGCGCGGTAGAGGGGGTCACCGGGGGCCTTCAGGTAGCTGGCCGCGGTGGGCATGCGATTGGCCCAGGCGGGCACCAGCTTCCACTCGCCCATCCGGTCGGCCGTCTCGAACAGCTCCCGCATCTGTTCGCGTCCCTCGAAGAACATCGGGTGGGGCGGCATCGTGATGCGGATGTCCTCGCGCACGGTGGCCAGCGCCAGCTCGGCGTCCATCCGCTCGTGGGCGTCGATGAATCGGCCCAGGAGCTCTCGCTCATAGGGGCTGGGCCGGCCGACCGGCTGCTCACGGTCCGGGCGGGCGGCGAGCGTGGCCCGGGCCCGCTGGAGCGCGCTGTTCACCGCCGACACGCTCATTTCGAGCGCCACCGCCGTCTCGGCCGCGGAGTAGGAGAGGACCTCCCGCAGCAGCAGCACCGCGCGCTGTCGGGCCGGTAGCAACTGGATCAGAGCCAGGAAGGCCAGCTCGATCGTCTCCCGGGCCACGACGATGGCGTCCGGCCCCGCTTCGGCGGTGGTGGCGAGCTCGTCGAGCAGACGGTCCGGGTAGGGCTGGAGCCACGGCACCTCGCTGAACGACCGCTCCAGGCTGATCGGGTGGCGCTGGCTGCGCCGGATCTCGTCGATGCACGCGTGGGTGGCGATCTTGTACAGCCAGGCGCGCAGGTTGCCGTCGGGCTTCAGCATGGCACGCGAGTTCCAGGCTCGGGTCAGCGTCTCCTGCGTGGCGTCCTCGGCGTCATCGAAGGAGGCCAGCATCCTGTAGCAGTGGACGTGCAGCTCCCGGCGGTGGCGCTCCAGGTCGTGGGGCGTAAGTTCGGCGCTCTGGGCGATCATCGCTCGCTCACCAGCCCGGCGGTGACATTGAGGATCGTGCCGGTGGTCCCGCTGGCCAGATCCGAGGCCAGGAAGGCGGCGGCGTCGGCCACTTCCTGGAGGCGGGGCGCTCGCCCGTTCTCCCGGGCCAGCTGGCGCATGTAGTTGTCGGTGGCCGCGTCGGCGGGACCCGTCCCGCCCATTCCCGGGGCGGCGCCGACGGCTGAGCCGCTGGTCAGCCACAGGATCACGCCCGCGCCCTGCTCGAGCATCCGCCGGGCGGCGGCCCGTGCCGTGATCAGCGTCGAGCGCATGCCCTGTAGCGGAGCCATGACCTCCTCGACGCTCAGCTCGTGCAGCGGGCGCCCCTGGACGTCGCCGCGAGAGACCAGGTTGAAGGACACGTCGAGACGGGGGAGCGACTTCAGGTGTTCCTGCACCGCCGTCTCGTCGAAGGCGTCGAGCACGGCGACATCCGCCGCACGGCCGAGCTCGTCGGCCAGCCGGCGCAGCGGTTCTGCGCTGCGGCCGACCAGGTGGACGTGTGCGCCCTCGCGGGCGAAGGTGCGGGCGACGCCGGCGCCGATCGATCCGCCGCCGCCGTAGATCACGGCATGTTTGTCTGTGAGGAGCTGATTCATGCCCTTCTAACGGGAGAGCGAGGACAAACTAATCGGTCGAGTTGCCCGGAGCGATATTCTGAGGACATGGTGAAACGTTCCTCGATGCTGGCATCGGATGCCGATCGCGAGCGTGTCGCGGACCGGCTGAGGCAGGCCGCCACGGAAGGCCGGATCCTGGCCGAGGAGCTGGAGGAGCGCGTGTCCCGGGCTCTGCGCGCTCGCACCTATGGCGAGCTCGACGAGCTGGTGGCCGATCTGCCTGGCTCAGGGTCGCCCGAGCGGCGGCGATTGCGATCCCGGAGCCTGGCCCGCTCCCACCCCTTGGCCGCAGTGGGCGTTCTGGTCGCCGTGACCCTGGTCTTGTTCGTGGTCGCCGCGGCCCTGGCCATGTTGGCGTTCTCTGGAGTCTGGGTCGTGTTCCTGCTGGTGTTCCTGCTGGCGCGCCGCGGGCCCCGGTCGGGCGGTCCGGGCCGTCATCGGCGCCACCGGGGCTCGGACTACGGCCCCCGGCGGGGCCGGTACCCGTATTGGGTCCGCTGACCCAACGCTTCCCGTCGCCGAGCAGACTGCTTCACGCCCAGGCGCGATCGGCCCGCCGGCCGCATTAGAAGACTGGACCTTCGGCCAGGTTTGAGCTAGCCGGTCGGCCAGCGGACCCTAGACGGTCGGCTCGGGAAGGACTAGACCTTTGCCCTTTGTGGCGGCTCCTCCGAGGGACGTTAATTGCCCATCAGCTCCGGAAGGCGAAATCCGAAGCCTTGATGTCCGCGCAGGATGGCGGACGAAACACGAAACGCCATGGAGCGGGATCGCTCCAAAAATCAATCAAACGGGGGGATTCACTCCATGCGTCGTATTTTCAAGTTGCGGAAGCGGACCGTGGTCGCGCTTTCCGTCATCGCCGTTCTGGCCATCGCCGGTGGTACTGCATTCGCGTTTCTGACCTCCACCGGTGCGGGTACCGGGACGGGCAACGTGACCGCCTCCACCTCTCCGCTGGCGCTCACCTTCTCGCAGCCGGCCTTCAGCGCGCTGGGGCAGACCGCGACGGTCAACATCAGCGCCACGAACAGCGGCGCGAGCCCGGAGCAGTTCACCGGCCTCAGCTCGTTCTCGGTGGCCCCAACCAGCACGATCACCTGCCCGGCCGGCTCGTTCGTGGCCGGGACGCCGTCCGTCAGCTCTACGAGTGTTCCGGCCGGTGGCACGGTTCAGGTCGGCACGGTGTCAGTGACGTTCACGAACCTGGCGGCGGCCCAGAACGGCTGTATCGGGACCGGCACCGTCACGTACTCGGCTACCTCCAACTAACTAGCCGAGCAGCGGTTGGAGGGGGCGTGCGCGCCCCCTCCAACCTTTCTCTTTCGTCTTCGCCCGGAGCTGTTTGGCGCTCCACTGAAGAATGACCAGCCGCGGCCACAAACCACCGAATCACTCCTCCCCGCACCGTCGGGGCCTCCGCCCCACTGGGCTGATGGGCACGAGTGTGAGCGTTTACGTGTTGGTCGCCGCCGTACTGGCCGTGTCCGGCCTGTCCATCGCCTCAGCCGCCACAGCGTGGTCCGCGGCCGGCCACCACGGTCATCACCACAAGAAGAAGCATCGGCGATCCGCGAAAATCACGATCTCCGGCGGTCTGGCCACACCACTCGGGCTGGGGAGTTCCGGCGCCCGGCCGCTCAATCTCTCGATCAAGAACCGTCGCGGTAAGCGCCTGATCGTGTCCCATATCCGGGTTTCGGTGGCCTCGGTCCGGCAGGAGGGCGGCGCTCACGGCTTGTGCGCCCAGAGCGGTCCCCACAGTCCAAACTTCGTGATCACCAATCTGCCGGCCGCCTACAAGGTGAAGGTGCCGGCCCACGCGACAAGAAGCTTGGCCCAGTTGGGTCAGCACCAGGAGCCGATGATCACGTGGGTCAACCAGCCCTGGGCCCAAAACGGCTGCCTGGGCAGCACGCTCAGCTTCTCCTACCACGCCAAGGGCCGGTACGCCAAGAAGCGCCGGCATCACCACAAAAGGCGGCACCGGTGAAGGGGCGCCTCCACACCATCTCGGGGCGGGTACGCAGGCGGCTCCTGGTCAAGCTGAGCGTGGCCGCCATTGCGCTGCTCGCCGCCAGCGGGGGCGCCATGGCGTATCTGTCCTCGACGGGTTCTGGATCCAGCACCGGTTCGACGCCGATCGCGCTCAGCAACATCACCATCACCGGGGGGACCGCCACCCAGTCGCTGCTCCCCACCGGGACCCCAACCGGGGATGTGAACGTCACTCTCAACAATTCCAATTCGAGCCCCGTGCACATCGATTCGCTGCTCCTCGATACCAGCCAGGGCACTAATGGCTTCTCCTCTAACGCATCCGCCTGCGCCCTCAGCTTTGCCAGTCAGAGCAACGGCGGCAGCGGCTGGACGGTCCCCGCCCAAGGCAGCCTCGCCGTCGACCTCACGAGCTCGGTGACGATGGGCACGAGCGCGGCCAGCAGCTGCCAGGGACAGACCTTCACGGTCTATGTGAAGGCGACCTAGCCATGCAGGCCCGTCTCAGCCCGATCTGGTCCACCGGCGCCCGCATCCTGTGCGTGGCGGCATCGGTCCTGGCCCTGGCGCCGGGGGTTGCCTCCGCCTACTTCACCGGCGCCCTGGTCGGCGGCAGCAACGGGTCCACGGTGGCGGGCACCTTGCCGCAGGGGAGTACCCCCACCGCCGTGGATTCCGGCGGCAACGTCACCGTCAGCTGGACCCAGAACACGGTCGGCGGCCAGACCCTGGGCAGCTACTCAGGCGGCGGTTACACCGTCCAGCGCTACGCCGCAACGGGCGGATCGGCGATCAACCCCGGTTCCTCCTGCAACACCACCGTGAGCGGTTCATCGACCACGCTCTCCTGCACGGAGAGCAGCGTCCCGCCGGGAAGCTGGTATTACGAGGTCACTCCAGTCCTGAACAGCTGGACGGGAGAGCCGAGCGCCGCGAGCGGCACCGTCGTGACCGGGACCGCCACCGACACGGTGTCCCCGTCGGCCAGCCCGGCAGTGGTGGGAAGCCCTGTGACCTACACGGCGACCGTCACCGGGGGCGGCCCGACCCCGACCGGGACCGTGACCTTCAAGGACGGCGGCAGCGCGATCAGCGGCTGCGGCACCGCGGGCGCAGTCACGCTGAGCGGCGGCGTGGCCACCTGCACCGTCACCTACAGCACCACGGGCTCCCATACGATCACCGCCCCCTACAGCGGCGACAGCAACTACACCGCGGCGGCCGGCAACTCGGTCAGCGAGACCGTCAACCAGGGCACCGCCACGGACACCGTCACCTCCTCGGCCGCCCCGACCAAGGTCGGACAGGCCGTGACGTACACCGCCACGATCAGCGGCGCCGGCGCGACCCCGACCGGGACCGTGACCTTCAAGGACGGCGGCACCCCGATCGCCAGCTGCGGCACCGCGGGCGCAGTCACGCTGAGCGGCGGGGTGGCCACCTGCACCGTCACCTACAGCACCACGGGCTCCCATACGATCACCGCCCCCTACGGCGGCGACAGCAACTACACCGCAGCGGCCAGCAACTCGGTCAGCGAGACCGTCAACCAGGGCACCGCCACCGACACCCTGACCGCCTCCATGAACCCCGTCGGCACCGGCAGCCAGGTGACCTACACAGCGACCGTGACCGGAGGGGGCGCCACCCCCACCGGAACCGTGACCTTCAAGGACGGTGGGACTGCGATCACCGGCTGCGGCACGAACGGCGTCGTCACGCTGAGCGGCGGAGTGGCCACGTGTGCCGTCACCTACAACACGATCAGCACGCACACCATCACGGCCGCCTACAGCGGTGACAGCAACTACACCTCGGCCGCCGGCAACTCGCTGACTGAGGCGGTTGAGCGTGACTCCACGACGACGGTGACCGCCAACTACAACCCCCTCGCGGTGAACGCATCGGTGACCTACACGGCGACCGTGTCCGGCTCGAGCTCGACCCCGACCGGGAGCGTCACGTTCAAGGACGGGGGCACCACGATCACCAGCTGTGGGACGGGCGGCGCCGTCACGCTGACCGGTGGCGTGGCCACCTGCGCTGTGAGCTACAGCGCCACGGGAACCCAATCGATCACCGCGACATACGGCGGCAGCACCACATACAGCAGCTCGACTTCGACCACGCTGAGCGAGGTCGTCACCACCGACCCCAACACGCTGACCCAGTCAACGCCCACCGCGCGCGGCCTGACCACCCGGTTCCACGGCACGGCCACCGCAACGACTGCGATCACCGTCTACTACTGCACCGGCAGCGTGACGTCCTGCACCAGCTCGAGTTCCACCTATGTTGGGTCAGCGACGGCGACCCTGCGTGGAATAACCTGGCACGCGACGGCGACGCTGACCCAGGGCACCGCCTACACCGCACAGGCTTATCAGACCGACGCGCTGGGGTCGGTGCTGGCCAGCGGGGTGGAGCAGTTCACGGGCTGAACGCCCTGAGCTACACGTTCGCTAGGGCCAATCGGGTGATCTGAGCGGGGGAACTAGACATTCGTCGTGCGGTCGCTGGCCGCCTAGGCGCGGCTCTTCGCCTAGGCCCGGCTCTTCTCGCCGAGCTCGAGGACGGCCAGGAACGCCTCCTGAGGCACCTCGATCCGGCCGACCTGCTTCATCCGCTTCTTGCCCTTCTTCTGCTGCTCGAGCAGCTTGCGCTTCCGGCTGATGTCGCCGCCGTAGCACTTGGCGATCACATCCTTGCGGTAGGCCTTGATCGTCTCGCGGGCCACGATCCGGGACCCGATGGCCGCCTGGATCGGCACGTCGTACTGCTGGCGGGGGATCTTCTCGCGCAGCTTCTCGGCCATCGTGCGGCCCACATCGGCCGCCTTGGTCCGGTGCACCAGCATCGACAGGGCGTCGATCGGGTCGCCGGCCAGCAGGATGTCCAGCTTGACCAGGTCGGACTCGCGCATCCCGATCAGGTCGTAGTCAAGCGAGGCGTAGCCCCGGGTCCGGGACTTCAGCTGGTCAAAGAAGTCCAGGACGATCTCGGCCAGCGGCAGGTCATAGGTGATCTGCAGGCGCTCGGAGGACAGGTAGTGCATCCCCGCGTGCTCGCCCCGGCGGTCCTGGCAAAGCTCCATGATCTGGCCCACGAACTCCTTGGGCGTGAGGATCGAGGCCCGGATGTAGGGCTCGCGCACCGCGGCCACCCGGGCGGGGTCGGGCATGTCGTTGGGGGAATGGACTGGGATCACCGTTTCGTCGGTCTGGGTGACCTCGTACTCCACGCTCGGCATCGTGGCCAACAGCTCCAGGTCGTACTCGCGCTCCAGGCGCTCGCGCACGATGTCCATGTGCAGCAGCCCCAGGAAGCCGCACCGGAAGCCGAATCCCAGGGCATCGGAGGTCTCCGGTTCCCAGGACAGCGCAGCGTCGTTCAGGGTCAGCTTCTCCAGGGCGTCCCGCAGATCCGGGTAGTCATCGGACTCGATCGGGAACAGGCCGCAGAACACCATCGGCTTGACCTCTCGGTAGCCGGGCAGCGGCTCGGTGGCCGGGTGCCCCTTGAGCGTGAGCGTGTCGCCCACGCGGAGCTTGGTCACGTCCTTGATACCGGTGATCACGAAGCCGACCTCGCCCGCGGACAGCTCCTCGACCGAGGTCATCTGCGGCGTGAAGAACCCGATGTCATCGATGTCGGCAGTCGTGCCCGCTTGCATGGCGAGGATGGCGTCGCCCTGGGTGAACTTGCCGTCCATCACCCGGATGTAGGCCACCACCCCGCGGTACTGGTCGAACTCTGAGTCAAAGATCAGGGCCCGCGCCGGCGCATCGGGGTCGCCGGATGGGGGTGGGACACGGGCGATCAGCTCATCCAGGACGTCGGTGACCCCCTCCCCGGTCTTGGCACTGATGCGCCTGACCGTGCCGGCGGGCTCGCCCAGCAGGTCAGCGACCTCCTCAGCCACCCGCTCCGGCTCGGCCCCGGGCAGGTCCACCTTGTTCAGGCAGGGGATCAGCTCCAGCCCCGATTCAACGGCCAGGTAGGTGTTGGCGACCGTCTGCGCCTCGACCCCCTGGGAGGCGTCGACGACCAGAAGCGCCCCTTCGCACGCGGCCAGCGATCGCGACACCTCATAGGTGAAGTCGACGTGGCCAGGCGTGTCGATCAGCTGCAGCTGGTAGGTCTGGCCGTCGGCCGGTGACTCGTAGAAGACCCGCACCGCCTGAGCCTTGATGGTGATCCCGCGCTCGCGCTCCAGGTCCATGGAGTCGAGCAGCTGGGCGCGCATCAACCGGGGGTCGACGGTATGCGTGAGCTCCAGGATGCGATCGGCCAGCGTCGACTTGCCGTGGTCGATGTGGGCGATGATCGAGAAGTTGCGGATGTGGGCCTGATCGGTGATGGTTGAAGGGTAGTTCGGGGGCCGGAACCCGCCCCAACGGGGAGGCTTGCGCGGGTAGGCTGGGACCACCGTTCACAACGAGAGGGGCAAGCATGGCTGGAGAGCAGAACCTCGAGCAGACCAAGGCGGCTTATGAGGCGTTCTCAAGAGGAGACGCCCAGGCGGCGATGCAGGACCTGGCCGACGACATCGAGTGGGTCGTGGCCGGCAACAGCGCCATCAGTGGCACCTACCGGGGCAAGCAGGAGGTGGGGCAGTTCTGGGCCAAGCTGGCCGAGAAGAGATTCACCACCACGCCGGAGCACTGGTTCTCCGACGAGGAGCGCGTCGTGGTGCTGACGCACACGAACACGGACGGCCACGAGGCTGACACGGCCGACGTGCTCACCTTCCGCGACGGCAAGGTGGTCAAGTTCCAGTCGGCCGGCGACACGGCTCTGATGGAGCACATCTACGGCTCCAAGTAGCCGCTGCAAGCGGGCGGGGCGTTCACCGAGCTGACAACCGCGCCAGCCTCAGGCGTCCCGCCACCAGCTGCTCTATCTGCCTGGCCTCGGGGATGCGCATGACCAGCGTCAGCCAGGCGTAGAGCGCCGCGGCGACGAGCACCGCGACGCCCACCGATACGAGCTGACCGGGCACCGAGGTGCCCAGGGCGCCGTTCAGCAGACCCCAGACACCGCGGGCCACGGCGGCGGTGATCGCCGAGGCGATGAGGATCCGGAGCGTGATCATCAGCGTCTGGCCGCCTTCCAGCCGGCTGTTGAAACCGGTTCGCATGCGGCGGTACTGCAGGGCGACCATGACGATGTTGGCGGCGGCGGTGCCGATCACCAGCCCGGCCAGGCCGAGCGGCTTGTAGAGCGCCAGGCTGACGATCACGTCGACGATCATGTTCAGGCCCGCCAGCTTGGTGGGGATCCAGGGCCGCTGGAGGGCGAAGAACGTGCGCGTGAGCAGCAGGTTCAGTCCAGCGAAGGGCAGGCTCCAGGCGAACCAGAACAGCGCGATCGAGGTGAGGTGCGTGGAGGTGGGGCTGAAACTGCCGTGCTGGAAGACGAGCCGCACGATCGGCGCGGCCAGGACCATCAGACCGGCCGCGCAGGGGATCAGCAGCAAGTTGATCTGGCGCATGCCGTTGCCCAGGGTGCGCCGCATCTCGCCCGGCGCCCGCCGGGCGGCCTGGCGGCTCAGCGTCGGGAACAGCACGGTCGACACGGCCACGCTGAAGATCCCCTGGGGGAGCATGTAGATCAGGAACGCCAACTGGATAGCCCGGGGCCCCTGGACGGTGACCAGCGCACCGAAAGTGGAGTTGATCAGCGAGTCCAGGTTGACGATGCCCAGTCCGATCGTGACCGGCAGCATCAACGTGAACACCTGGCGGATGCGGGGATCCCGCCAGTCGAACTCGAAGCGCAAGCGGAAGTCGATCCGCCGCAGCGCCCAGCCGACCAGCGCCAGCTGCACGAATGTGGCCACCAGCCAGGCGATCGCGTAGGCCTCGATATGGGGCCGAAGCTGCTTGTGCAGCACGATCAGCAGCACCAGGATGACCAGGTTCCAGGCCACCGGCGCCAACGCGGGGATCGAGAACTCGTCGTATGACTGGAGGATCCCGACCAGCATCCCGGTCAGTCCCAGGACCAGGACGACCGGGAACATGATCTGGGTCAGGGTGGCCGCCACCGAGCCCTCGAAGTGCTGGCCGGAGAACGTAGGCAGGACGACCCCGGCCAGCACCATGCCCAGAGCCGTGATCGCTCCCAGGGCGATCAGGATGATCCAGAACATCGTCGAGGCGAGCTTGAAGGCCTCGCGCTTGCGCCCCTGCTGGAGCAGGTCCGTGAACACCGGCACGAACGCAGCCGACAGCGCCGCCTGGGCGAACAGGTTCGCCATCAGGTTGGGAATCTGGGAGGCGATCGTGAACGCCGAGGCCGCCGGGCTGGTCCCGAAGTAGCTGGCGGCGACGATCTCCCGGATCAGTCCCGCCACCCGGGAAAGGGCGGTGGCAATGGCGAAGATCGCCGTGTTGATGGCCACCCGACGCCCAAGGGGAGACGCCGCGGGCGGGGTGGGATTGCCGCTGGCGGCGGTCATCTCGTCGGCCACGTCGCCGCTATAGTAGGGGCGCGCGGCGGCGGAACGCACACGCCCGTCTGTGCCCTTCGTTATGGCCAACATCCACTCACAGAAGAAGCGCATCGAGCGTGCTCTGCGCGAGCACGCCGAGAACCGGCGCTACACGTCCCGCATCAAGACCTACTTCCACCGCCTGGAGAGCGCCGTGGCCGCCGGAGACGACGCCACGGCCGACGCCGAGCACCGCACGCTGGTGCAGGCGATCGACAAGGCGGTCAAGCGCGGCGCCCTGCACCGGAACAACGGCGCCCGCAAGAAGTCCCGGGCCGCCCGGGTGCGCCGCGGCGTCGCCCAATAGCGCGGCCCCGGCGGCTTGCGCCGGTGGTAGCTTCGTCTGATGGCCGATGACCTACCTCCGGTAGGGCCTTTCGCCGCCGAATTCGTGACGTTCCTGCAGGCCATGCACGAGGCGGCGGAGTTCCCCGACGGACCGTGGATGACCCGGTTGCGTCATCACCTGGGCGTGGAGTTGGGAGAGCTGCCGATCACAACGGCCAGCTTCCGCGTGGCCGACCGACCCAACATCCAGCTGGCGCTTGATGCGGTGCTGAACGAGCCGGAAATCATTGGGGTGCCGCATGTCGAGGGCATGTCCACCCTCCTGGGCGGGACGGGTGGTGGCCCACGACGCGCTCGCCAGTTCCCGGTGGAGTGGACCGACGTGGAAATCGGTGACGGGCGCGTGCTGCGATGCCTCGCCACGGCGCTGTTGCTCTGCCATCACGACGAGGTGCCCGTGGCGCTCCTGGTGGCCCAGAACAGCGGGAACGAGCCCGGGTTCGGCGGCCCACGTAACGAGCTGCGCCTGGAGGGCGTCGCCGCCGAGGAGGGAGCGGTGTCGGCGCTGCTCGCGGCGATCAGGCAGGCCATGCACGACCACAACATCTTCCGCGGTCGCGTGATCTCGCTGAATGCACAGGGGGCGGTCAGCTTTCACCCGATCCCAGACGTGTCCCGCGAGCATGTGGTGCTCCCCGACGGGGTGCTCGACCGCCTGGAACAGCACGCAATCGGCATCTCCGAGCACGCCGAGGAGCTGTTGTCCGCCGGGCGCCACCTCAAGCGCGGCATCCTCCTGCACGGCCCGCCTGGCACGGGCAAGACGCTGACGATCAACTACCTCCTGAACGTGACCCGTGGGCGCACCACCGTGCTCCTGTCCGGAGGCGGGCTCGGGCATCTGGAGAGCGCGTTCGGAATCGCCCGCGAGCTGGCCCCCGCCACCGTGGTCCTGGAGGACGTCGACCTGGTGGCCACCGAGCGGTTCACCCGCGGAAGCGGCGGGTTGCTGTTCGAGCTGCTCAACCAGATGGAGGGCCTCGACGAAGACGTCGACCTGCTGACGGTGCTGAGCACCAACCGGCCGGATGTGATCGAGCCGGCGCTGGCCGCCCGCCCGGGACGTGTCGACCTGGCACTGGAGGCACCGCTGCCCGACCCCGCCTGCCGGGAGCGGCTGCTGCGGCTCTACGCCCGCGGGATCTCGCTGGACGCCAGCGCGCTCAAGGATCTCGTCAGCACGACCGAGGGAGTGACAGGCGCGTTCATCAAGGAGCTGATGCGCCAGGCGACGCTGCGGGCGGCGCTGGCCGGCCGGGCCGCCCAGACGGCCGATGTGCAGGCAATTACGGCCGAGCTGCTGGACGAGCGCGAGACGCTGACCCGGCGGTTGCTCGGACACGGCCCGGGTGACGGCGCCGACCTGGGCGAGCCGCCGCCGGCGATGAGCCGGGCCGTCCTGGCGGCCGGGTTGGCCCCAGTCCAGGTTCGGCGGTTGCCTCCGAGGTGAGCGCAGAGTGAACGACGGGGGCGCCGCGTTAGCGGCGCCCCCGGACGTTCATGCCCAGCGACCGGTCAGGATCCGGTGATGATCGCCCTCATGTTGGGCGTTCCGATCCCGGTGGCCATGTCGTAGCCCCGGGTCACGGGGAACAGGCCGTTGTTGTTGGCGGCCTGCCCTTGCCCGGTTATGTCGTGGAAATACGCCGCGGCCTTTGACCTGTTGAACAGCGAATACAGCAACCTGTTGGCCAACCCGGTGCGCTGCCCCTTATAGCCGTCGCGGTCGCCGATGACGGCCGACCACAGCGGCGAGGACAGGCTGGTACCGCCGATCGCGAACCACCCCTTCGTTGGCGAGGAGAACTCGGGGCAGACGCTGCCGAGAGAGGCGGGGCCGTTGCAGTACTCGGCATAGCCGGTCCATTCATCGGCGTTCGCTGAGACATCGGGCACCTCACGGCACGGCGTCTTGCGAGCCGCCAGCACGCATGTGCCCTTCTTGGCGTTGGCGTACTCGGTGTAGGCGTTGATCACACGCTGGTCGGTATCGCGGTCATACGCTGCGCCGAGTGGGCGCCTGCCGCCGCTGGATACACCAGGGCAGCGGTCGCTACCAGGCCGACCGTGGCGCGAGCCAGGCGGCGAAACCTCAACTGACCCGATTGATCATTGGGCATTGACCCCCCCTCCGGAGATGGCTGTGGGGGTGGCGCCCCACTCCGGGCGCGACCGTTGGACCGGAATCTATTCCGAGTCAGACGCCAGTGCAACCATCAACGGAGATGCGGGCTCAGCGGGTTATCTGAATAACCGTCCGGAGGGCGGCCGTGTCCTCCGAGGCGCCCCCGGGGCCGCCGCCCCGCGAGGCCAGCTCCAGATCGGCGATCGCGCCGACCGCGGCCCGCAGCTTCTCCGCGCCGGACCGGCCGGCGTCGGCGATCAGCTGATCGGCGGCTCGCGACGGCATCCGCAGGGTCTTCTTGATCTGGGCCGGCGGCTGACCGGCGTCCAGGGCCTGGGCCACGCGATGGGCCTCGCGCAGCCGGGAGCTCATCCAGTAGATCAGGCCCGGGAGGCGCTCGCCCTGGGCGCGGGTCTGCAGGAGCAGCGACACGGCCTGGCGCGGGTCACCCGAGACCAGAGCGTCGGCCAGGGACCAGGCGCGGCGCTCGGCCGACCGCGCCGTCGCCTCCTCCACAACGTCGATATCCACCGACGCACCCGGGTGGCCGGGGGCGGAGGGTGGGATCAAATCCAGCGCCAGCTTCTCCAGCTCCCGCAAAAGCCGCTGCTGGCGATCGCCCACATGGGCCACCAGCG
>Ga0182024_10017611_pt1 | contig 13389 bp, 11 predicted proteins | sample P32metaG_FD_120480 | JGI IMG/M metagenome (GOLD analysis project Ga0182024, IMG submission 120480) | Permafrost microbial communities from Stordalen Mire, Sweden - P3-2 metaG (Illumina Assembly) | ecosystem: Environmental > Terrestrial > Soil > Wetlands > Permafrost | place: Sweden: Stordalen...
CGACGACTACGATGCCCTGCTCGAAGCCGCCAGTGATGCTTGGTGCAAAGTCTGCCTCGCTCCGCAAAACATCCGCTCCCTATGCGCCACGCCTTACGCGGTTAATTCATAGGATGCGTATTACTTGCGCCAAGCCGCTGCCGCGCGCGTGATCAACGTCTCCAGCGGTTACGGCCAGCTCGAAGGATTATCCCCCGCCGCGCCCAGCTACTGTCTCTCGAAGCTGGCGCTCAACGGCCTCACGATCATGCTCGCCGAGGCGCTCCAGCCCGACAACATCGCCGTCAACTCCATGTGTCCCGGCTGGGTGCGTACCGATATGGGAGGCCCGGATGCGACTCGTTCAGTCGAAGAAGGTGCTGACACCACCGTTTGGCTCGCCGACGAGGCCCCGCACGAACTCACCGGCAAATTCTTTCGCGACCGACAAGAAATCCCCTGGTAACCACGCCCTATACCCCTTACACCGCCGTTATCAGCCGCCGGGCATTAATCCGCGCGATTTATCAGCCGCCGGGCGCTAGCCCGCGGTTTTCGGGTGCCGTGCTCTTCCCAGCGTCACGCAGATTCCCTTACGAAGACTCTTCCGACATCCGTTCAATCTCAGCCCACTGCTGCGCAGTGACCGGCATGACCGAAAGACGCGAGATGCGCACCAGGGCGAAGTCGGCAAATTTTCGATTCCCCTTAATCTCGGCGAGCGACACCGGCCGGTCAAATCGCCGGACTGGCTTGACATCGACAACCACCAGACGCGGGTCGTCCTGAGTGGGATCGGGATACGGGCCTTTGACAACCTCCATCACTCCGACAATGGCCTTTTCTTTTCCTGTGTGGTAATAGAAAATCTGATCCCCTTTTTTGATCAACCCAAGGTGTTTTAGTGCGAGATTGTTTTTCACCCCGCTCCAAGTTGCCCGCTTATCGCTGAATAGTTGATCAAGCGAATAGTGGTCGGGTTCTTCTTTGAACAGCCAGTACGCCATAGGAGGTTAACCACGGAGTTTGAAGATATCCCCAATTTTTCCCGAGAATGATGCGCTACAGCAACTGATGCACTTGTGCCAACCGCGCCACCCACTAACGGTCGCCCGGCTTCCGGTATCTCATCCCGCAATCTGCGCCATCGCCTCGTCGGGAATATTAAAATTGGCCGACACGCTCTGCACATCGTCATGATTGTCGAGCGCTTCCATTAAATTCAACACTTTACGGGCTGTGTCGGGATCATCGACATTCACAGTATTGGTCGGAATCCGCGTCAACTGGCTGCTTTCCGGCGTGATACCTGCTTTCTGCAATACGTCGGCCATTTTTGCGAAAAGATTGGCGTCGCACACAATCTCGAACTTGTCCCCGCTCTGTTTCACGTCGTCGGCGCCGGCTTCCAGCGCAATTTCCATGAGTTTGTCTTCGTCAGTCTTGCTCCCGCCAACGACAAACAGCCCTTTGCGTTCAAACATCCAAGCCACGCAGTTCGAAGCGCCCAGCTTGCCGTCGTTCAGTTCGAACACTTTGCGAATTTCCGGCGCGGTGCGGTTGCGGTTGTCGGTCAGAATTTCGCACATCACGGCCACGCCCCCGGGCCCGTACCCTTCGTAAATAATTTCTTCTAAATTGCCGCTTTGCAATTCGCCCGTGCCCGTTTTGATCGCCCGCGAAATATTTTCGTTCGGCATGCTGACCGCCCGCGCTGCATCGATGGCATAACGCAATCGCAAATTGGCGTCCGGATCGCCGCCGCCCATTTTGGCTGCCACGATAATGGCCTTGGCCAATTTACTCCAAACCTTGCCGCGCTTGTTATCAATCAGCGCTTTTTTTCGCGAGATGTTCGCCCAGTGGGAATGGCCAGCCATGTATCGTCCTTAAGTCAGTCGGTTTATTTTTGGGATGGGTCTGTCTCGAGTTTCTTTTCCACCGCTTTCATTTTCTCCTCTTCGTCGGCTTTCTTAAAGGCCTCGGCGGCTCGCTTCCAGGCCGCTTTTGCCTCGCCGGTTTGGCCCAATTTCGCGTAAACTTGGGCCAGATGGTCCAGCACTTCGCCGTCGGGCTCTTTCACATCGGCGGCTTTTTGCAGTTGCGTAAGGGCTTCCGCATTTTGGCCCAGGCGAAACAATACCCAGCCCAGGCTATCTTGATATGCGTAATTATTGGGCTCGGCGGCCACCGCCAGTTGGATCATCTTTTGGGCCCGATGAAGATGCTGATTTTCGTCGGCCCAAAGGAAGCCCAAATCGTTGTTGGCCCCCGCATCGTCCGGAAACTCGTCAAGCACTTGTTCCAGCCATTCCACGGCCTGCGGCATCTCGTGCTTCACGGAACAAAGGTTCGACAACGCGCCGCGAGCCTCGCGCACCGCATCGCGCGCGCCATCGGTTGTGTAATCCGAATCGAACTTGTCGAGTACCTGCTGATAGGCTTTAGCCGCTTCATCGTAGCGCTTCGCATGATACAAAACCCACGCAGTCCGATCGGCATAACTAGGATTCTTGGGTTGCTTTTCCACAGCCACTTTGGCAGCCGCCAAAGCATCGTCGGTTTTGCCTTGCATCTCCAGCGCGCCCGCTAAGTAGTAATACAACTCGGGCTTATCGTCGGGCAAAGCCTTTTCGTCGATTCCCCGCTGCAGTACGGTCGCGGCCTCCGCATATTTGTCGTCCATAAACAAACCGAGTCCCCACACAAGATACAGCTCCCCGGCCGATTTCGGATCGGCTTTCAGCGCCAATTTGAAAAGCGTATCAACGTCTTTCCACTGTTTGGCCTCTGCGGCGATTAAACCTGCAGCTCGCACGGCATAGGAATCTTCTTCTGTGGCTCCGCCATGCTGCTTTTGCGCCGTTGCAATCAACGCAGCAACGATTTTTTCATTTTCTGTAAGCGATTTGACTTCGTCTCCAAGCGCCGCCAGCGATCCCGTCTTTTCCAACATCTGGGCCAATAAATCGAGCAGCTTCTCCGGCTGATTATTGCGGCGATAGATTTCCGCCAGCGCCGCATAAGATTTCTCGCTCGGATGTTCCGCATGGGCCGCTGCGAGCAATTCCTCAGCTTTGTCTAATTGGTCGGCAGCCACATACTGCTGACCGAGGAAAAGATTTAGCGCGGCATTCTTCGGTTGCCCGGCATGAAGCGCTTCAAGCTTGGGAATTAACTGATCGTCTTGCTTGAGCTGTTTTAGCGCCTTAGCCAGCGTTTCATACGCAGCAGTACTCGGCGGATTATCGCTATTCTGTTTGTCTTCACTTGTTGGTTTTTCAGCCGGCTTCTCTTCTTTGCTGTCTTCAAGATATTTCGTTAACCGATCGATCGCTTCCTGTGGTTTCCCGGCCGCAAGATCGACGCGCGCCAAATTCAATGCCAGGGTCCGCGCATCAGGCCGGATTTTATCGAAATGCTCGAACGCTTCCCTGGCATTTTCCGGCTCTCCCGCTTCGAGGAAAACTTGGCCCATAAGATCGTAAGTGGCCCCGCCTTCGCCCAGCAGCGTCTTGTGCGCCTCCGCATCGATGCCGAATTTATCAGGACTTTCCAGCGCTTCCATGACTTGCTTGAACGCCGCTGCCGACTCGGCATACTTGTCGGTCAAAAACGACAGCCGGCCAATTTCCATCTGCACGGCAATTTGTTGCGACGACGGTTTCTCTTTGGCTGATTGCAAAGCCGCCTGTTTGTACATTTTCAATGCATCGCTCCACTCGCCCGATTCCGCCAGATATTCCCCGGCGCGCCCCAGCAATTCGGCATCGATCGGATTTTGTTCCACATATTTCACGGCATAACGCAAGCCTTCATCGGGGCGATCCAGGCTGAACGCCAGCGGAACCAACTCGCGCATTGCAGGACTAGCGTCGGAATCGTATCGAATGGCGCGCTCGTATTCTCGCAGCGCCTCGGGCAATTGCTGGCGTTGTTCCAGCATGCGGCCGGCCGAAAAATGCGCCAGTGCCGCGAGGCGGTCCTCTTCTTCCTCAGTGCGAGGTTCCTTCGGTCTCAGCGCTTCAAGCGGATTGTCCAGCGGCTGTTTGGCCGGAGGCGTAGGATCAGCCGAGAGACGCAGCGTGGCGACAAACACCGAGGTCAACGCAATAAAGACCGCCGGCAACCGATATAATCGCATGGCGCACCTCGTAGTAAGTCAGTCGATCCAAACTGATCCGGACTTGCCCGCCGCAGACCGAGTTCCAACAATTCGGATCAGACGCTCCCGCCCGCCCGGCGAGAACGATGGTGAAACCGATAACATTTTACGCAGTTCACCGCGGCTTGCGCTTGGTCAATCGCTTGGTGGCCGATTTATGTGCACCCGATCGTGCCCCCGCATGAGAAGCGGTTGTTCCGTGCCCGTGGCTGGCATTGGCCGGCGAACCTTTTTTCAGCGGCTTTTTGTGCGACGACTCAGCGGCGATGGATTTCGCAGTGGACATTTTCTTTCCGTCGTCCTTTTCCCCGGGTACTTTTCCCGGATGACGCGCTGCGTCACGATTTTTATCCAACGCCCGCTTGTCGGCGCCATTTTTGGCAGCGGCTTTGCCGTCGATTTTTTCAACCTGTGGCTTGGGCGGCGCGGGGGGCGGTTCGCGATGTAAGATTTTTTGACCGCGCTTCGGCAGGCGGTCTTTTGCATCAGAGTTAATGCTCAACAGGAGTGTCTTCATAGCGGGCGCCAGGGGATTGGCCACAAAGTCCGCCGCCAATTGATGCAGCAGCGAGGCAAACTCCGCGCCTTTATTCTTTGGAATTGCACGTTCCAATCCGGCAACGGCCCCCGACTTGCGTTCGGCATCCGTAGCCAGGCCGACAATATACAGCAATTCAACCGCGCCGCGGTCCAACGGAATGGAATGGCCGCCCAAGGCGTGCTGCGTAACATAAGCGACGACAAATGGCGATGCTCCTTCCATTTTCGCCAACCGTTTGATGCCCACGCCGATGTTTTGCTTCTTTACGTTTTCCAGGTCGAACGAATATGTCGCCTCGAAAACCGTTTGCAATACCGATTTCAAGTTCGATGCCGCAGCCGCCGGGTCCGGAAGTTCGCGCATCGATTCGGCCAATTCCTTGACCGTGCTGACGCGCACTTCGTTCCAATCAAAAAACGACGAACTAAGATGCTCGTAGATTTTCTCGGCCTTGGCGTACGGCGCATTTTCCAGACAGCACGCAAACAACATATGTTCCAACAGCGGCCGATCGCCATCAACCGGTATCGGCTTATAGTGCTGCTTGAGTACCTTATTCAACTTTGCGATCAGCGAGCTACGGTTGGGGCCAGCCATGATATTTTGTGCAGTTGATGTTAGAGGTAGGCGGAATGATTATCGGGGTTGCGTTTTTGTTCGGTCAGCTGCCGTGTCTTCGTCAACTTCAGACGAATCTTCGGCCGCAGGCGCGTCGTCCGACGGCGGCAAAACTTGCTTCAGGATCCGGGCCAATTCGATCGATTTTTTCACGCCCTCGTCCAGCACAAACATCAATCGAGGCGTGTAACGGGTGTCGATCTGCTCGGCAATTTTCGATTGCAAAAAACCTGCAGCGCTTTGCAGACCGCGCAAACTCAGCTTCTCCTGGGTGCTGTCGCCCATCACCGACACGTGCACTCTGGCGTGCCGCATGTCCGGCGAAACTTCCACGTGCGTCACCGTTACATCGCGGATCCGCGGATCTTTTAGCTCAGCCAATATGGCCATGCTTACCACTTCGCGGATGGCTTCGGCAGCTTTCAGTAGGCGTCGGGCTGACATAGCGGTACGCGCAATTGAAGCGCAATCGGGTTTTCTAAAATCTAGGCCGAAAATAAGGCCGGATAATCCTCAAAATCAACATCGGGCGACAATTTTCTGGTTCCTAAGACTCCTTTTCGGCGGCGATTATCGCTACGTTTACCCGTCAGAAGGTGCGGGCGATTTCTTCCACACGGTAGCACTCCAGGACGTCTCCCTCCTTGAGGTCGTTGAATCCCGCCAGCTTGATGCCGCATTCCAGCCCTTCGCGCACTTCGCGGACATCGTCTTTTTCACGCCGTAGCGAATCCATGGGATAATCGCCGACAATGCGGTTGTCGCGAATCACGCGAATGCGGCTGTTGCGCTGTATCGTGCCCGAAAGCACACGGCATCCGGCAATCATGCCCAACCGGCTGATGGCAAACGTTCGCAGGATCAAAGCGCGACCCAAATCGGCTTCGCGTTTTTCCGGCTTCAGCATCCCTTCCAAGGCTTTTTTCAAATCGTCGGTGACTTGATAGATGATGTCGTAGCGCCGAACCTGTACGCCTCGGCGGTCGGCTAGCAAGCGAGCTTTTTCGTCCGGCACCACATTAAATCCAATGATCACAGCGTCCGAAGCGTCCGCCAGATGTACGTCGGCTTCGCTGATGCCGCCAACCGTGGCCTGCAATACTTTGATTTTGACTTCTGGGTGCTCTAGTTTGCCGAATTCCTTGAGAATGGCTTCGATCGAACCGCGTACATCTGCCCGCAAAATGATGTTCAGCGTTTGCACTTCCTGCGTGACCAAACGCTGGAACAGATTTTCCAATGTAATGTGTACCGGAGCGCCGGTGCCCAAGGTGGCTAAGCGGCCTTGGGTGTGCCGCTGGCTAGCAATTTCGCGTGCTTCCGCAATATCTTCCAGCACGTAGAACTTGTCGCCGGCAGCCGGGGCAACGTCCAATCCCGTGACGTTGACCGGCATCGATGGCCCTGCTTCTTCCATCTTGCGGCGCGGTTGCAGCGTGTCATACATCGCTTTGACGTGGCCGCTGGCACTCCCGCACACCACAGCATCGCCGACTCGAAGTGTGCCCCGCTGGACGATCAACTTGGCCACGACGCCGCGGCCTTCGTGAAGTTCCGATTCCAGGCAGGTCCCCACCGCCGGACGATGTGGATTGGCTTTGAATTGCTTGTCGTCGGCCACAAATAGCAGCATCTCCAATAGATCGTCGATGCCTTGCCCGGTCAGTGCGCTGCACTTTACCAATTCCACTTCGCCGCCCCAGTCGCGCGGCTGCAAACCGGCAGTGACCAATTGCGTGTAAATTCGATCGAAGTTTATCCCCGGCAGGTCAACCTTGTTCAGTGCGATCACAATCGGCACACCGGCGGCCCGAGCGTGGCTGATGGCTTCTTCAGTTTGCGGCATCACTCCGTCATCGGCCGCTACAACCAGCACGGCAATATCAGTCACATTGGCGCCGCGGGCTCGCATTTCGGTAAACGCTTCGTGGCCGGGCGTATCGACGAACGAAATTTTTCGCCCATCGCGCTCGATCTGATAGGCGCGAATATGCTGTGTAATGCCGCCGCTTTCCCCACTAGCGACATCGATCCCGATAATTTTATCCAACAGCGACGTTTTGCCATGATCGACGTGCCCCAGGAACGTAATCACCGGCGGCCGTACTTCCATTTGAGCCGGATCATCGGGCTGCGCATCGGCCAAGGCCTGCAGGCGTTCGTCCACGCTGATCGGTTTTTTGATTTCAACTTCTACACCCAATTCCGATGCCAACAGGTCGAGGGTGTCGGCATCGAGCAGCGTCAGAATGTTGGGCATGTTACCCAATTCCAGAGCCAGCAATTTACCGAGCACCTGGCTTGCCGAAATGCCCAGCGCTTCGGAAAAACTGCGCACCGTGCAGGGCAGTTGAATGACGGCTTTCGTTTTGCGCGGTGCTATGGCGCCGACCCCGCTCATGCGTTTGTTGCGCTTAAGCGTGCTGCGCAAGACCGGGGCCTCATCGTCTTCGGTAATTCGACCCCCGCGCTTCGCTTGTTCGGCAGCCTGGCGTTTGCGGTTCAGTTGACGCGCTTCACGGCCCCCCAGCGAGGCGCCCAGCTCGTCTCCCTCTCCGGTCGCCACTTTTCCCCCGCGCTTCTTTTCCCGCCCTTCGCGGGTAAGTGGACCCGTACCACGCGGCGCCATCGGCGGCGGCACAGGAGCAGGGCCTCGACCTGGCGGTTTTTTTCCTTGGTCGTCGGTCCGCCGCCGCTCTTCAGCCTTTTTCAAATGTTCCGATAGAGGTTTACCGCCAGACTTACTGGCGCGGACCATATCGACCGGAAGTCTTAGATCGGGCTTTTGCGGCGCGGGTTCGGCTGGCTTGGGCGGTTCCGCAGGCGATTTGGCTGCAGACGGTGGCATCTGTGCTAAACGCACCGCTGGGGTGCCGCGATTAACCGGTCGAGGCTCCAGCGGACGTTTGCGCGGTTCGGCCGGCTTTTCCGATTTCGTGTCCTCGATTACCGGCGGCTTACCCGTAACGCCTCCCGGTGGAATGTACTGTTCGCGAGTCAGAGTTTGCTGATCCGGAGGGGCCGCCACAGCGACGGCGGAAGATCCTGCAGACGTAGCAGCGCCACGTTCTGCGCCCCGGCCGCGGTTGCCTAAAAAGTCTTTCAGCCGCGTAACTTCATCGTCGGCCAAGCTGGCCAACGGACTCTTGCCGGGGATACCCGCCTTCGCGCAGAGTTCCACTAACTCTTTGCTGTCGATCTTCAGTTCTCGGGCCAACGAATAAATTCGAGCGGGCAAATTCAGCCCTCCCTCTCACTATTGCCCGGCCGGAGCGAATCGACGCGCGGCCATCGGCGGATGTTGTATTCAAACCATGTTTAGGTCTCCCCAGGCGGGTCGATCGGCGACAAACCCGGTCCGAGTGGCAAACCTATAAGTATACTGCGGCCAATCCACAAGTATACGCCCTTTGGCGGTGCTAAATCGAGCCGCCGGAAGCGGAATCTCCCCCTGTGGAAGCCTTTTCGCCGCTGCTTTCCTCCGACACCGTCCCGTTTCCAACCGCCGCAACTTCCTCCGGCGCTGCTGCCGGCGAGCTGACAGTAGCCGGGTCTTGCGCGCCAGCGGGAATGCCGCCTGTTGCGCGAAGCAATTCGGCCTCTTTCTGGTCAGCCTCGGCCGTAGCCGCATCGATCCGTTCTTGCTCGCGCTGCCGGCGGCGCTCCACAGCCGCCGCAGCTTCCGCTGCTTCGGCCCGCTGTTCCGCCTGATCGACAATGTGTTGCACTTGCTCCTCGGTAAGATTGCCCATCGACATCATCGAATCAGGCTCGATCACCGAAAGTTCGTCGTACGTGAGGAAGCCCTCGCCCACAAGCCGTTCGGCCAGCGCCGGCTCTACACCGTCCAGTTCGGAATAGCCCGCCACGGCACGCTCGATTTCTGAATCCAGCTCCTCGCGAGTCATAATCTCAATGTCCCAACCGCACAATTTGCTGGCTAGCCTCACATTTTGCCCGCGTCGGCCAATGGCCAACGACAGTTGATCTTCTCGCACCAGCACAATCGCCTTGCCGATCATCTGACACAAAATGACCTCGTCCACTTCAGATGGCTGCAATGCGTTGGGGATCAACTGCTGTAAATCGTCGCTCCAGCGGACAATGTCAATCCGCTCGCCGCCCAATTCGTCGACAATGTTTTTAATGCGGTTGCCGCGCACCCCGACACAGGCGCCCACACAGTCGACCCGTTGATCGCTGCTGCTGACAGCCACTTTACTGCGATAACCCGGCTCGCGAGCCAAAGCGCGGACTTCAATCACGCCGTCCGCAATTTCGGGAATTTCCTGCTCGAACAACCGCTGAACCAAATGCGGCCGTGTGCGGCTCAGGATAATTTTCACCCGGCTGCCGACTTTCTTCACGTCGAAAACAGTGGCTCGCACCCGTTCGTTCGGATGGTGGGTTTCACCAGGTATTTGCTCGCTCCGCGGCAGGATGGCCTCCGTATTGCCCAACGAAACCGTGGCGGTGCCGTTTTCGTACTTCTGCACCACGCCCGGAACCATCTGACCCATCAGTTCGTGGTATTCTTCATAAAGCGCATCCCGTTCCGCTTCTCGTATCTTTTGGATGATCACCTGCTTAGCGGTTTGGGCGACAATGCGGCCCAGCGTTTCCTGCGGATCCAGCTCCACCCCGTTATGGGTGCCCGAAATAGCGCCGCTGATGCGGTCGATGCTCACCGTAATGTCTTGATCTTCGCCGTATTGCTTTTTGGCGGCCGACACCAGCGCAGCCTCGATCGCTTGGAACACGATTTCTTTATCGATGTTCTTGTCGCGGTGGATCGAGTCCACAATTCGCAGAACTTCGGTTGGGTTCATGGCTTAATGTCGTTATCTGTTCTTCCGCGTTCCGCTTACTGCTACTTCCCTCCGTACACCAACAAAAAACGGGAACGACTATCCTGCGTTCCCGCACACCGTCGCCAAAGCTTCTTCAGTAGGAGCGATCTAGCGCTCCCCTGACACGCTCGGACAAACGGCCATGCGTCGTATGGCGAGATTGCCGCAAACCTTGCTGCCGTTCGCGCTTAACGGCACCCATTCCTGCGGAGCAATAGGCAGCCGATGCAGCGCGAAACTCGTTTCGCCACACAACTTAACGAATTTTGTAACCAAGTAAATCTATCGGTCTTGATACCGACTGTCAAGCCGACCGATTCACAAGTAACGGGTCAATTTGTACATAGCCCGACTGTGTCAGTCGGAAATGGCGCCCGCGTGGCTGGGGCCGAACGAAGTGAGGCCCCAACTGTACCGCGCTTGTTGCCCCCCATAAAGCCGTGACCGTCGGTCCCGCTCTTCCGCACGCCACCTTTCGTCCCGCCCCCCCTGGCACCAAAAGTTCCCTTGCACCTCCGGGCCCCACACATAATCGAATCTGCACAAATATACATATACAATAAGGCTTTGCCTAAATAATCGCAGTTGCACAAAAACTCTGAGGCAGTTTTCTACGACTTTGTTTCTACAGCATGATGTTGCGAGTGGTGCTGGTCAATCAGCAGCTTGCATGCATTGATTGCGTCGTCACGGTCGGGAACCGGCTTGGTTGTGCTGCCTTCGCGGTTACATTTCTTGCAATCCCCAAAGGCAAAGAAGCCAGCGGCAGATTGGTACACACTGATGGTGTATTCGATGCCGGCCTGAGAAAGCGCACGGGAAGTGATAAACGTCACGTCGGGCATGGGGCCAAGCCTTAATTTGGCAAGGGGCAGACAGGACGATAGAAGAAAGCGCCCAAAGTTAGGCGCGGTCCTGAAGGGGCTTGGCCACCCGTAAGCAGTTGTTTCAGTATGCTCTAAATCTAGCCCGTTTGATATCCCCCCAGTGCCCCGCATTGTAGCCGATGGGCGGGGTGAGTTCGAACCCAATTGAAATTTGGAGCAGAATCGCCACTAGTAGGTACCATGCCAACTGTTCGGCGTGGCATGTCTCCATTAGCTATCGATCGAACACTCGCGCCCGCTCGAGTACCCAGCAATTCGCGCGATCCGCCGCCTGCCTGGCCCCAAAACTTCTCTTGCAAACCGGCCACAATTCTCGATAATCTGAATACTGAACAAATGTATAGATTACGAATGTTCCGAACTATTTCCCCCCCACAATATCCCTCAGCCGTCTCCCACACAGGCGGCTTAGCCCCATAAATCCGAAGGGAATTATATACTTGACAGACCCACGCTAATTAGGTACAATTCGGGCATTGAAACCAACTTCTACCGGAGTTTGCCCGATGAACCCCAGCGAATTGAACCTCGTTTCTCTGTCTCGCCTGTATTCTGACGAGGATTCGGCCCGAGAGTTTCTGGAAGCCCGTCTCTGGCCCGACGGTCCGGTTTGCCCGCATTGCGGCTACGACGAAGCCTACACGCTGACAGCGAAGCCAGGGTCTAAGAACCCGGTTCCGAAGGGCGTTTATAAGTGCAAGGCATGCCGTAAGAAGTTCACGGTGCGCGTCGGCACAATCTTTGAGGATTCCAAATTGCCAATTAGCAAATGGTTGATGGCCTTCCACTTGCTTACTTCCAGCAAGAAGGGCATTAGTTCGTTGCAGATTAGCCGCGAGCTTGGAATCACTCACAAGTCGGCTTGGTTTATGACGCACCGTATCCGCGAAGCCATGCGGTCTGAGAACCCGCCGAAGCCAACTAAGGGCATTGTCGAAATGGACGAAACCTACGTCGGCGGTCGCCCTCGGAAGTTTGGCGCGAAGCGCGGTCGTGGAACCAGTAAAACGCCCGTCGTGGCACTCGTTCAGCGTGGCGGCAATGTCCGCGCCACAGTAGTTGATCGGGTAACTAGCAAGAACCTCAGGGCGCATGCCGTGAAGCATGCCCACCCCGACAGCATTTTGATGTCCGACGAGTTTCGGTCCTACGGGCCTGTCGGTAAGGAATTCTCTGGGCATGGCGTGGTAAACCACAGTACCGGCGAATATACACGCGGTATCAGCCACGTTAACACTGCCGAGTCGTTTTTCGCGTTGCTGAAACGCGGCCATTACGGGCAGTTTCACCAGCTTTCCAAACAGCATTTGCACCGTTACGTTGACGAGTTTGAGTTTCGTTGGAATCACCGCAAGACTTCTGACGGCTCGCGAATGCTCGCGGCCATCGACGGCGTGGAGGGAAAGCGATTGATGTATCGTCAACCTCGTCAAACCGCGTAAACGAAAATGACAAAACCGAAAAATCCGCCGAAAACTTTGGATGCCCTCAGCGGTAATTTGGCCGATTTTTTTAAGGCTATTAATCACGAGAATCACTTGGCTTGCGTGTTGGTGGCCACAAATTACCTAGATCAATGCATTGCTAGGCTGCTCAGAAATTTATTTCGTACGAGTCCTAATACATGCGATAGAATACTTGACATCAATCAGCCATTAGGATCGTTTTATTCGAGATATACGCTGGCCTATTGCCTCAATTTGATAGATTCTAAGACGCTTACGAATCTGACTCACATCGGCACTATTCGAAATCTCTTTGCACATGCCCACCCGGAACTGACATTTGACGATACAGAGGTTCAGTTGTTTTGCAATCAGCTATCGCTCCCAACGGTTACAGGAGTAAATATCACTGAAACAAATGCTATTCCGCTTACACAAGAAGATTTCGAATCAAAATACAAAACGCCCAAAGATCGTTTTGAGCTAGTTGCTGCGCTGACAGGAACAAACCTTCTTGTAACTGCTACCAACACAAAACATTGCGACATATTACTTTCCGAGAAATCTTAATTTTTACAAAATTGATGGCTTGTCCATTTCGACTTCAACGACCGGCAAACCATCAACCATGCTTTTTGCCTGTTCTTTGCTTTCCGCTAATATCAACACTTTATTATCCGATAAACCGCTCCATTTCTGAGGATCGCTAAACACTTCCCCAGCCACAAACAACTTCAGTCGCTTTTCATTTTCAACGGAGTGACACATGGCTAAAACCTCCCGGAAGGCCGCACCCAAGAAGCGCGGCAAAAAACCGAAGCATTACGACAAACCGCTGTCGCTCTACGGCATGAGCTTCCTGCAAGCCGTAGACACCGCGCTGGCGTCGATGCCGCCGCGCTCC
>Ga0182024_10017612_pt1 | contig 13389 bp, 11 predicted proteins | sample P32metaG_FD_120480 | JGI IMG/M metagenome (GOLD analysis project Ga0182024, IMG submission 120480) | Permafrost microbial communities from Stordalen Mire, Sweden - P3-2 metaG (Illumina Assembly) | ecosystem: Environmental > Terrestrial > Soil > Wetlands > Permafrost | place: Sweden: Stordalen...
ACGATATCGGCATGAAGTCGACCGTCGATCTGCGGGCCGAGGCTCAGGCCGAATGGGCGTAATGAGCTTGGCGCAAAGCTGACCTCGCGCATCCCGCCTGGCTCTCATTGATTCCCTGACCTGAAATGCCGAAGCCGCAAGGCTGCTCTGCAGACTTTTCGGTGCTGTAATTTAGTAAGGTCCCTTATATTGTGCTAACATCGGCTCCGGCAGGTAAACCATGCTTCCGCGCTCGCTCAATAGAGAATTTGCCTTTTCACTCAATGACGTAGCCCGGATGCTCCGGACCTATGCGGACCACAAAGCGAGCCAATTCGGCATTACGCGGGCGCAGTGGGTCGTCCTGGTCCGCCTCGACCGGTTCGAGGGGCTCAAGCAATCCGAACTCGCCGAAATGCTCGACCTCCAGCCGATTACGCTGACCCGGCTCCTCGACCGGCTGTGCGAAAGCGGCCTGATCGAGCGCCGGGCGGATCCGAATGACCGCCGCGCCAAGCGGCTTTATCTGACCGCCCAGGCCCGGCCCCTCTTGGAGCGCCTTGGCGATCTCGGCGAGGAATTGATGAACACCGCGCTTGCCGGCGTCGATCGCGAGGCTGTCGAGCGCATGGTCGCCCAGCTTGCCATCGTCAAAGAAAACATCCGCCACGCCATCCAAAACAAGACCGCTCCCGACGCGGCCGGAGGGCGGCGCTATGGCTGAGCGCGCCCTTAAATCCGTCCCGTCTGAACGCGGCGAAGCGCCGGATGTCCGCGAGCTTCCGTCGACCGTACCGGCGCCGCGCCCATCCGACGTTGGGCCGACCCCACCCAAAAAGAAATTGCGTAAGCTCGACCGCCGCGGCGCCGTTCGCTGGGGGCTTTTTGCCGTTTTGCCGCTCGTTCTGATCGTCGGCGTCTACTGGTACGCCACGGGCGGCAAGGTGATGTCGACGGATGACGCCTATGTGGACACCCAGAAAGTCGGCGTCTCGACCGATGTGCCGGGCATCGTCCAGGCGGTCAACGTAACGGACAACGAGTATGTCCGCGCCGGCCAGGTGCTCTACCGGCTCGATCCCCGGCAGTATCAAATCGCGCTCGACAACGCCAAAGCCAATCTGGCGCAAACCGCCCTGACCATCGATGCGATGAAGCAGGATTACAAACGCATGCAGAGTGACGTTGCCGCCGAGCAGGCGCAGGTGGTGCTGGACCAAACGAACTACGCTCGCGATGCGACGCTGCTGCACAGCGGCACCGTATCTCAGGCCATTTACGATCAGGCGCAATCGACGCTCGACACCGACAAGAGCAAACTCGAATCGTTGCGTCAGCAAACGCAAGTGCAACTGGCCAAGCTTGACGGCAATGCCGATATCCCTGCCACTCAGCATCCGCAATATCTGCAGGTTCAAGCGCAGGTCGAGGAGGCTCAACGCCAGCTCGATCACACCGTCATCTCCGCGCCGTTTGCCGGCCGGGTTACCGACGTTTCGGCGATCGCGCCTGGAAAATATCTCGCCGCGTCGACCACGGCTTTTTATCTCGTCGATACCGATCACGCCTGGATTGATGCCAATCCGAAAGAGACCGAGCTCACTTATGTGCGGCCGGGCCAGTCGGTCACCGTTACGGTCGATGCCTATCCCGACGTCACTTGGCAGGGCACGGTCGAAAGCATCAGTCCGGCTGCGGCTCAGGAATTTTCCCTGTTGCCCGCGCAAAACACCAGCGGCAATTGGGTGAAGGTCGTCCAGCGTGTGCCGATGCGGGTGCGCGTCGATGCTACGGAACAGAACAAGCCGCCGCTGCGCGCCGGCATGAGCGCCGTGGTCGGCGTCGACACCGGTCACGCACGGGGTTTGCCGCATCCATTCGGCTGGTGACCGCCATGGCAAAAGCCGAGGCCGTCAATCGCGGCATGATTACGCTTTGCGTGATCCTTGCGACCCTCATGCAGGCGCTCGACACCACCATCGCCAACGTCGCACTGCCCTATATGCAAGGCAGCGTCTCGGCCAGTCAGGACCAAATCGATTGGGTGCTGACCTCCTATATCGTGGCCGCTGCGATCATGACGCCGCCAACCGGCTTTCTCGCTGGAAGGTTCGGGATAAAGCGGCTCTTCCTGGTCTCTATTGGCGGCTTTACGCTGGCGTCGATGCTCTGCGGCATGGCCCAATCGCTGGATCAGATCGTCCTGTTCCGCGTCATGCAGGGCGCCTTTGGCGCGGCGTTGGTGCCGCTCTCACAATCCGTGTTGTTTGGTACTTATCCCCGCGAGCGCCAGGGCTTTGCCATGGCGTTGTTCGGCATCGGCGTCATGATTGGTCCGGTTCTGGGCCCGGTTCTCGGTGGCTGGCTGACTGAGAATTACAGCTGGCGCTACGTGTTCTACATCAATCTGCCGATTGGAATTATCGATTTCCTGGGCATCATGCTGTTCCTGCCGGAATCTCCGCGCGACCAAGTCAGCAAGCTTGATTGGTTCGGCTTCGGCACCCTGAGCGTCACGCTCGGCGCCCTTCAAATCATGCTCGATCGCGGCGAGCAGCAGGATTGGTTCAATTCGGGCGAAATCATTATCGAGACGGTCGTCGCGGCTTCCGCATTCTACCTGTTCATCGTCCACATCTTCACGTCGAAAAATCCGTTCGTCAAACCATCGATGTTCCGCGACCGTAATTTTACGGCCGGAATGCTGTTCGTCGTGATCATTGGCCTGACCTATTACGCCTCGATGGCGCTGCAGCCGCCCTATTTGCAGGAGCTGATGAACTATCCGGTCGTCACCGCGGGCCTCATCATGGGACCGCGCGGCGTCGGAACCATGGCTTCAATGCTGATTGTTGGACGCATGGTCGGCCGAGTCGACACCCGAATCCTGCTCGGTGTCGGCCTCGGTCTGACGGCGTGGTCGTTCTATCAGATGACGAGCTGGACGCCGGACATCTCGCAGGAGTCGATTATCGCGGTCACGATGGTGCAGGGGTTCGGCCTCGGTTTTCTGTTCGTGCCGCTCAGCGCAGCGACATTATCGACGCTGCCGGCGCAAACGCGAACAGAGGGCGCCGGCCTTTACAGCCTGTTCCGCAATATCGGCTCGAGCGTCGGCATTTCGGTGGTCAATGCGCTATTGATCCGCAACACCCAAATCAACCACGCCGACATCGCCTCGAACGTGACGGCGGTGAACCACGGCTTCGACAATCCGGCGGTGGCCCATTTGTGGGATCCGCTGAGCGCCGCCGGCCGCACCGCTCTTGACGCGGTCATTACCGAGCAAGCGCAGATCGTCGCCTATATCGACGACTACAAGCTCCTGATGATTGCGACGCTGGCCGTGCTTCCGTTGTTGATCGTGTTTCGGCGCCCGTCGGCCCGGGTCGCCCACGTCCCTGTGATGGAATGAATAGACAACGGGCGGCCGACAAGGCCGCCCGTTGAGAACTTCCGAAAGGCAGAGCGACTATTCGCCGGCCGCGGCCTCGCGCGGTTGATCGCCCTCGGCCCTCTGCTTGGCTTCGAGGTCCTCGCCGGTCTCTTGATCGACCACTTTCATCGACAGCCGCACCTTGCCGCGCTCGTCAAAGCCGAGGAGCTTTACCTTGACCTTGTCGCCTTCCTTGACCACGTCGCTGGTCTTCTGAACCCGGCGCTGCGCCAGCTGGCTGATATGGACGAGTCCGTCCTTGGCGCCGAAGAAATTGACGAAGGCGCCGAAGTCCATGACCTTGACCACGGTCCCTTCGTAGATGTGGCCGAGTTCCGGCTCGGAGGCGATGGACTTGATCCAATTGATCGCCGCCTTGATCGACTCGCCGTCGGCGGAGGCGACCTTCACCGTACCGTCATCCTCGACGTTGATCTTGGCGCCGGTTTTCTCGACGATCTCGCGGATCACCTTGCCACCGGCGCCGATCACTTCGCGGATCTTGTCGACGGGGATCTTGAACGACTCGATGCGCGGGGCATATTCGCCGAGTTCGGCGCGCGCGGCGGTCAATGCTTTCGCCATTTCGCCAAGGATATGCAATCGGCCGTCTTTGGCTTGGGCCAAAGCGACTTTCATGATCTCCTCGGTAATCCCGGCGATCTTGATGTCCATTTGCAGCGAAGTCACGCCGCCTTCGGTGCCGGCGACCTTGAAGTCCATGTCGCCGAGATGGTCTTCGTCGCCGAGGATGTCCGACAGCACGGCATAGCGTTTGTCTTCGAGAATAAGGCCCATGGCGATGCCGGCGGTCGGCCGCTTGAGCGGCACGCCCGCATCCATCAGCGCCAGCGACGCGCCGCACACCGTCGCCATCGACGACGAACCGTTCGACTCGGTGATCTCCGAAACGACGCGGATGGTGTAGGGGAACTCTTCTTTCGACGGCAGCATCGGATGGATGGCCCGCCAGGCGAGCTTGCCGTGGCCGATTTCGCGCCGGCCCGGCGCTCCCATGCGGCCGGTCTCGCCGACCGAATAAGGCGGGAAGTTGTAGTGCAGCAGGAACGTCTCCTTATAGGTTCCTTGCAGCGCGTCGATGAACTGCTCGTCTTCGGAGGTGCCGAGCGTGGCGACCACCAAAGCCTGCGTCTCGCCGCGGGTGAACAGCGCCGAGCCGTGGGTCCGCGGCAGCACGCCGACTTCCGCCACGATCTGCCGCACGGTTTCCACGTCGCGTCCGTCGATGCGCTTGCCGGTGTCGAGGATGTTCCAGCGCACGATCTTGGCTTCGAGCTCCTTGAACACGCCGGCAACCGCGGCCTTGTCGTAGGTCGGTTCGGCGCCTTCGGGGAAAAAATGCGCCATCACCTTTTGCTTGACCGCGGCGACGGCGTCCTGGCGATCCTGCTTGCGTACGATCGAATAGGCCGCGCGCAGATCCTTCTCGGCGAGACCCAGAATTTCCTTCTCAAGCGTTTTATTCTCGGTAGCAGGCAGGTCGCGCGGTTCCTTCGCCGCCTTTTCCGCAAGCTTGATGATGGCCTCGATCACCGGCTGGAAATGCCGGTGCCCGAACATCACGGCGCCGAGCATGATGTCTTCGGACAGCTCCTTCGCTTCCGATTCCACCATCATGACGGCATCCTGGGTGCCGGCGACGACGAGGTCGAGCTGACTTTGCGGCATCTCATCGAGCGTAGGATTGAGCACGTATTCATTGTTGATGAAAGCGACGCGGGCGCCGCCGATCGGGCCCATGAACGGCGCGCCCGACAGGGTGAGGGCGGCCGAGGCGGCGACCATCGCGACGATATCGGGATCGTTCTCCTGATCGTGCGACAGCACCGTTACGGTCACCTGGGTGTCGCAGCGCCAGCCTTCGGCAAACAGCGGGCGAATTGGACGATCGATCAAGCGCGACGTCAGCGTGTCCTTTTCAGTCGGACCGCGCTCGCGTTTGAAGTAGCCGCCCGGAATACGGCCGGCCGCGTAGTATTTCTCGGTGTAGTTGACGGTAAGCGGAAGGAAATCGATGCCTACCTTCGGCTCCTTGGCGGCGACGACGGCGGCAAGCACGCTGGTCTCGCCATAAGTGGCGAGCACGGCTCCGTCGGCTTGACGCGCTATTCTGCCGGTTTCCAGCGTTAGGTTACGGCCACCCCAGTCAAGTTGCACTTTGTGAACATTAAACATTGCGATTTTCTCTCATGGTTTTCGGCAAAGTGCGAAAGCCATAAGCAAGACGGCGAGACGCTGTCGGCGCAGCAGCGCTGCAATGCCGCATCAGCGTCTGGCGATCCTGCCATGGCCTTCGGACTTTCCTTAGATATGAACGGGCGACGGCCCATTCTACGGGTCGGCAGCTCAGCTGCCGGTTCAGACGGCAGCTCCGCTGCCATTTCCAGATAGCAGCCAAGGCTGCCGGGCAATAGCGGAGCGCATCTAGCGCGCCGCTTACAAACGCGCGGGACTTCCCGCGCGCAAACTTTTTAGCGGCGAATACCCAGCCGCTCGATCAGCTCCTTGTAACGACCGTCATTCGTGCGCCGCAGATAATCGAGAATCTGGCGCCGTTGCGACACCAGCTTGAGCAAGCCACGCCGCGAATGGTTGTCCTTTACATGAGTCTTGAAGTGTTCCGTCAAATTGTTGATCCGCTCCGAAAGGAGCGCGACCTGCACTTCAGGCGAACCTGTGTCACCGGATTTGGCGGCGTAGGTCTTGATCACTTCCGCTTTTCGCGCGGTCGTTATCGACATCGTCATCAACCTCTTTGTCTTGCGGCACGACCAGCGATGCCGGTTAAATTAAACACGCGGCGGGGAACAATTTCGCCGCGCTCGACCTCGGCAATGGCCAAAAGCTGGCCGCCGGAGGCGACCTGGACCATGCCGCGGAAGATGGAGGCGTCCCGTCCGCGCAACAATACGGCTTGGCCCCTGGCGAGCCTCGCCGCGTCTGCCGGGCTTACGGCCAGCGCCGGGATGTCGTCCAGCGCGGTCTCGATCGGCAGAAGCGTATCGGCGAGGTGTCCCTCACCGGCGGCCGCTCTATGGCACAAAGCCTCGACCTGTTCCAGGGGTATCATATCGCCCTCGTCAAAGGGTCCGACCCGGCTTCTCCGCAGCGCCGAGACATGCCCGAGCGCCCCCAGCGCCCGGCCGAAATCCCGGGCCAGCGAGCGCACATAGGTGCCTTTTCCGCATTCGGCGGCCAATACGGCATGGTCGGGGTCGGGAATTTCGAGCAATTCGAGCCGGTGGATCGTTACGGCACGGGGCGCCAGCTCCACCGTTTCGCCGTCGCGGGCCAAGTCATAGGCGCGCTCGCCGCCGATCTTTACGGCGGAAAAGCGCGGCGGCACTTGCTCGATCGTGCCGATAAAACGTGGCAACAGGGCGCGGATAGCGATTGCATCAGGCCGGATATCGCTCGCCGCAACGACACGGCCCTCGGCATCGTCGGTGTCGCGCTCCTCGCCCCAGCGAATGGTAAACAGGTAGGTCTTCCGGCTGTCGACCACGAACGGCACGGTTTTGGTCGCTTCCCCGAGCGCAATCGGCAGGCACCCCGAAGCCAGGGGATCGAGTGTGCCGGCGTGCCCGGCCCGCTTCGCCGCGTAGAGATACTTGATGACCGAGACCGCGTGCGTCGATGTCATGCCGACCGGTTTGTCGAGCACGACCCAGCCGTGCACGTCGCGCTTCGGCCGCTTCTTTGGCTTTGCCTCTGGCTCCAATGGTTCAGGATGGACGACTTCCGGCGCGTTCATTGCTCGTCTTTTCCGTCATTGGCGCCTTTGCCGCTCAAGTCGCGTTGCACGACGGGCGTTCGCAAGAGCTTCTCGATCCTTTCCGCTTCGTCAAACCGTTCGTCGATACGGAATCGAATCTCGGGCGCAAATTTCAGGTTGACGCGCTTCGCGATTTCGCCGCGCACGTATCGCGCGTTGCGATCGAGCGCATCGAGCACGTCCTTTGCATCGCGACCGCCGAGCGGCATGACATAGATCGTCGCCAATCGCAGATCGGGGGTCATGCGCACCTCCGGAACGGTGATCATGTGCGTTTCGATGACCGGATCGTGCACGTCGCCGCGGATGAGCATCTCGGCGAATTCATGCCGGATCAATTCGCCGACGCGGAGCTGGCGTTGCGAACCGCCGCTGGACTGATCGCGATGCTGGTGATGGCGTGCCATTGTTCACTCGTACATTTTTACTGTCATGGTCCGCCAAGACGGACGATCCAGTAACCTCAACCGCTCGGTGATTACTGGATGCCCCGCCGTCGCAGGGCATGACAAAACCGGAGAGCTGGACCGATGAGTATCGAACTCACAGCGTCCGCTGCACGCTCTCCACCCGATAACACTCGATGACGTCGCCGGCCTTCATGTCGTGATAATTTTCGAATGCCATCCCGCATTCCTGCCCGGCGACGACTTCACGCGCGTCGTCCTTGAAGCGCTTGAGCTGCGACAGCTTGCCCTGATGGACGACCACGTTGTCGCGAATGAGCCGCACATTGGCGCCGCGCTCGACCGTACCGTCGGTGACGCGACAGCCGGCGACATTGCCGACTTTCGACACCTTGAAGACTTCGAGAACGACGGCATTGCCGAGCATGGTTTCGCGCAAAGTCGGCGCGAGCAGACCGGACATCGCCTTCTTCACGTCGTCGACCAGATTATAGATGATGTCGTAGTAGCGGATTTCGATGCCAGCCTGTTCGGCGGCCTCACGCGCCTCTTTGTGGGCGCGGACGTTGAAGCCGATGAGGGCCGCGCCCGAGGCCTCGGCCAGCGTCACGTCAGATTCGGTAATGCCACCGGCCCCGGCGAAGATGATGCGTGCGGCCACCTCTTCCGTGCCAAGTTTTTCCAATGAACCGACGATTGCTTCTATCGAGCCTTGCACGTCGCCCTTGATTATCAGCGGAAACTCTTTGAGGCCGCTGGTCTTGAGCTGACTCATCATCTGCTCGAGCGAGCCGCGCATGCCGGTCTGCCGCGCCGCCAGTTTTTCGCGTTTCTGGCGGTCGCGATAATCGGCGATCTCGCGGGCGCGAGCCTCGGTGTCGACAACGGCGAGCCGGTCGCCCGCCTCAGGCGTGCCATTGAAGCCCAGAACCTCGACCGGCATCGACGGTCCGGCCGCGACGACGGAATGGCCGGTATCCGACATCAGCGCGCGCACGCGGCCCCATTCGGAGCCGGCGACGACGATATCGCCGGGTTTAAGCGTGCCGCGCTGGACGAGGACAGTCGCAACGGGACCGCGGCCACGATCAAGCCGGGCCTCGATTACAGTGCCTTCAGCGGCGCGGTTCGGATTGGCCCTCAACTCGAGCAGCTCCGCCTGCAGAGCGATCATGTCGAGAAGCTTGTCGAGATTGGTCTTCGCTTTGGCGGAGACTTCGAGTTCAAGCACGTCGCCGCCCAGCGATTCGACCTGGATTTCGTGCTGCAACAATTCGGTGCGCACGCGCTCCGGCTTGGCACCCGCTTTGTCAATTTTGTTGATGGCGACGATGATCGGCACCTTCGCCGCCTTGGCGTGGTGAATGGCTTCGACCGTCTGCGGCATGACGCCGTCGTCGGCGGCGACGACCAGAACGACGATATCCGTGATCTTGGCGCCGCGGGCGCGCATCGCAGTGAAGGCGGCATGGCCGGGCGTATCGATGAAGGTGATGCGTCCGCCGGACGGTGACGTCACCTGATAGGCGCCGATGTGCTGGGTGATGCCGCCGGCTTCACCCGCCGCAACCTCGGTTGAGCGGATGGCGTCAAGCAGCGAGGTTTTGCCATGGTCGACGTGGCCCATGATGGTGACCACCGGCGCGCGCGGCTGCAGGTTCTCAGGACTATCCGCGGTATCGAACATGCCTTCTTCGACGTCCGATTCGGCAACGCGCCGCACGGTGTGGCCGAGCTCCTCGGCGATCAGCTGCGCGGTATCGGCGTCGATCGTATCGGTGATCTTCGCCATGTGACCCTGCTGCATCAGGATGCGGATCACGTCGACGGCGCGTTCGGCCATGCGGTTGGCCAGTTCCTGGATCGTGATCGTCTCAGGGATCGTCACTTCGCGGGCGATTTTTTCCTTCGGCTCGTCGCGATGGCCGGTCATGCGCTGCACGCGACGGCGGAATGAAGCGACCGAACGTTCGCGCACTTCGTCAGCGGAAAGCGCGGTCACCACGGTGAGGCGGCCGCGGCGCTTTTCGCCGACGTTGCGCGTCGGCTTGGGCGCCGGCGCCGGCCGCGGGACGGCACTTCCGCCGCGGCGGGCGGTGCGCGGGGCTTCGTCCTCGTCGGACTCGAGCGCAGGACGCGCGCCTGGCTTTGCCGCGGTTGTCACATCGGCGCCAAAGCGCTTTTTGGCGACTTCGTCAGCCTTGCGTTTGGTTTCCTCGTCGTGCTTACGACGCACTTCCTCATTGACTTTACGGGCTTCCGCCGCCGCACGTTCGGCGCGCTCGGATTCCTCGCGCGTCCGGCGGACGCGGGCCTCTTCCTCGGCGCGTTCGCGCTCCTCGGTTTCGCGCACTCGGGCATCGGCTAGCGCATGAGCGCGTGCGTTACGCTCGTCATCGGTGAGCGTTCGCAGCACGACGCCGGAGGCTTTTGGGGCAATTGTGGGGGCCGCGGTTGCGGGCGCTGCGGCTGCTGCCGTCGGTTTGGCCGGCGCGCCGGCGCGCTTCGACGCGGCGCCACGATCGGGCACTGTGACGGGCTCGGTTTTGACCTCACCTGGACCGGCAATGCGGCGTTTGACCTTTTCGACGACGACGGCCTTGCTGCGGCCGTGGCTGAAGCTCTGGCGCACCACGCCCTGTTCGACGCCGCTGCGCTTCAGCGTCAGCGTCTTGGTCGGGGTAACGCTCAGTTTCTCGCCGCTATTTTTGGTCGTCTCAGTCATTCGCATCCAATTCCATAAACACCGATAGCCTCGGCTAGCTCAGTTCGGCGCGCCAGCGCCGGTCTCTTGGTCCAAGTCACCGTTCCGGAACCGTTCCAGGCGCCGCAAACGCGCCAAAACCGTGTCACTCGAAGGCCCGGTAATCAGGGCTGCATGTACCACATTTGGGCGTCCCAGTGCCAAATCCAATTGCTCGGAGGTCAAGATTCGAACGACGGGGATGGAATCCGCCTGCGGGGTCCGCCGCAGGGCCGAATCGAGCTTTCTGACCCCATCGGCGGCCGCTTCGGCCGCATGCAAGAGGGCGGCGACGTCTTTATGCTCCAGGGCCGCCTCGACTTTGGCAAAACCGGCAACGACCTGGGAGGCTTTGCCGGCAACCGCCAGCGCCTCAAGGGCCGATCGTACCAAAAGTTGCTCGGTACGGGCTACCAAATCAGCGGGCAGCCGAACGTCCCGCTTGAACCCGCGCCCGAAAGCTTTGCGCTTGATGGCGTCCTCAAGGGCGTCCTGCGTCGCCGTGACCCAGACGCCGCGCCCAGGCAGCTTGTGCTTGAGGTCGGGCACCGCTTCGCCATCCGGCCCGATGACAAACCGGATCAAATCCGCAATCGGGCGGACCGTGCGCGTCGCCACGCACATGCGCTCGACGCCACGGTCACGCGGTCCGCGGTCCAGTTCTGTCTCGGTCGCCAGAGCGGTCATGCTTGAATGCGGCTCCGCTTTAGGGTTGCACTTCCGCGGCCGGCGCCTCTTCGGGCGCGGGCGGGGGGGCGAGATCGGCTTCATTGACCCAGCCGGCCTTAAGCCGCGCTTGCATGATGAGCGCCTCGGCCTCCTCACGCGACAATTCAAAGCCATCGAGAATGCCGGCCTGCCGGACGGCCTCGCCGTCCTTGCGCTCGGTCCAGCCGACGAGGTCGTCGGTCGCGCAACCGGCAAGGTCCTCGACAGTCTTGACGCCATTTTCGCCGAACCGCACCAGCATTGCCGTGGTGACGCCCTCGACCTCTCTGACCGCGTCTTCGACGCCGAGCTCTTTGCGCTTGGCATCCATCTCCGATTCGATCTTGTCGAGGTATTCGCGCGCGCGGGTCTGCAATTCGGCGGCGGTGTCCTCGTCAAAACCTTCGATGCTGGCAATTTCCTTGGTGTCGACCATCGCCAGCTCCTCGACCGAGTTAAAGCCTTCCGAAGCCAGCAGCTGCCCGATCACCTCGTCGACGTTGAGCGTGTCGATGAACATGCGCGTGCGGTTTTCGAATTCGGCCTGACGCCGCTCGGATTCTTCCTGCTCGGTCAAAATGTCGATGTCCCAGCCGGTGAGCTGCGATGCGAGACGGACGTTCTGACCGCGCCTGCCGATGGCGAGCGAGAGCTGCTGGTCGGGAACGACGACTTCGATGCGCTCCCGCTCTTCGTCGAGCACCACTTTGGCGACTTCGGCGGGCGCCAGCGCGTTGACCACGAACGTGGCGATATCTTGCGACCATGGGATAATGTCGATCTTCTCGCCCTGCAGCTCGTTGACCACTGCTTGGACGCGTGAGCCGCGCATGCCGACGCAGGCGCCGACCGGATCGACCGAGGAATCGCGCGACACCACCGCGATCTTGGCGCGCGAACCGGGATCGCGGGCCACCGCCTTGACCTCGACAATGCCGTCATAGATTTCCGGCACTTCCTGCGCGAACAGCTTCGCCATGAATTGCGGGTGCGTGCGGGAGAGGAAAATCTGCGGGCCGCGCTGCTCGCGCCGGACGTCATAGATATAGGCGCGGATGCGGTCGCCGTTGCGGAATACTTCACGCGGCAGCATTTCGTCGCGGCGTACGATTGCTTCGCCGCGGCCGAGGTCGACCACCACGTTGCCGTATTCGACGCGCTTGACGATGCCGTTGACGATATCGCCGATGCGATCCTTGTATTCGTCGTATTGCCGGTCGCGCTCGGCTTCGCGCACCTTCTGCACGATTACCTGCTTTGCCGACTGGGCCGCGATCCGCCCGTATTCGAGCGGTGGCAGCGGGTCAGCGATAGTGTCGCCGATTTGCGCGGCGGGATGGCGGCGGCGGGCGTCATCGAGGCTGATCTGCGTCGCGGAATTTTCCACCGTGTCGATCACCAGCATGTGCCGCGACAGGTGCAGCTCACCGCTCTTGGGGTCGATCTCGGCGCGGACCTCCGTCTCGCTGCCGTAACGGGAGCGTGCGGCCTTGGCGATGGCGTCTTCCATGGCGCCGAGCACGATGCGCCGGTCGATCGCCTTTTCGCGGGCGACCGCCTCGGCGATCTGCAGCAGTTCGAGCTTATTGGCGCTTACAGTCGCCATCGGTCAGTCTCCCTTGCGTTGGTTGAGCTTGCTCTTGCGCAGCGATTGGGAAATGAGCGCGTCGGTAAGAACAAGCTTAGCTTCCATCATGTCGTCGATCGGCAGCACGACTTCGGAATTTGCGTTTTCCGCCCCGTCGGCGCGGCGGATGCGGGCGAAGGCGCCTTCGGTGCCTAAGAGTTCGCCGCGGAAACGCTTCCGACCGTCGATTGGCGCCTGCATTTCCACTTGCGCCACGTGGCCGGCATAACGGTCGAAATCCGAGCGGCGCACCAGCGGCCGGTCGATGCCGGGCGAAGAAATCTCCAGCCGATAGGCGCTCTCGATCGGATCGGCGACATCGAGCACCGGCGACAGCGCCCGCGATGCGGCTTCACAGTCCTCAATGGACATCGTGCCATCCGGGCGTTCCGCCATGATCTGAACGGTGCAGCCGGCGAAACCCGAGATGAGGATCCGCACCAGCCGGTAACCGAGCGCAGCGAGCACCGGTTCGGCCAACGCGGCAACGCGTGCCGCCCGTCCCGGCTCGGTGATGAGCCGCGGCTCGTCGGCAAAATTCGTCAGCGCAACGCTTGTCGTCCTGTCGTCCATGCTGTTCGGCTATCGATTCCGCGTACGTCGAGTGCTAAACGCCGCCTGGCCTCAGGTAATAAAAAAGAGCGGGCCCCGGGGGAACCCACTCTCAAAACCGCTCGGATCATCCGACCGTTA
>Ga0182024_10017613_pt1 | contig 13388 bp, 14 predicted proteins | sample P32metaG_FD_120480 | JGI IMG/M metagenome (GOLD analysis project Ga0182024, IMG submission 120480) | Permafrost microbial communities from Stordalen Mire, Sweden - P3-2 metaG (Illumina Assembly) | ecosystem: Environmental > Terrestrial > Soil > Wetlands > Permafrost | place: Sweden: Stordalen...
CCGCCTCGCCCCAGGCCGCGAAGGATCTGCTGCACACCGAGGGCGTGCGCATGTTCGCCTTCGCGCGCGCGGATGCCTACCTGCGGCGCTTCCCCTACCTCAGCAAGATCCCGATACCTGCCGGCGCCTTCGATTTAGGTGAAGGCCTGCCCGCGAACGACATCAACATGCTGGCGCCTATGGTGGAGCTGGTGGCGCACTCGGACCTTCACCCGGCGCTCGTCGACGTGCTCCTGGCGGCGGCCTACCAGGTACACGGCCGCGCCTCGCTCATGCAATCCGCCGCGGAGTTCCCGAACCCGACGGCCTATCTCTTCCCGCTCGACCAGGAAGCCGAGCGCTACTACAAAACGGGCAACAAGAGCTTCGTCTACCGCTACCTGCCGTTCTGGGTCGCAAGCCTCGTCAACCGCCTGCTGGTGGTGCTCCTGCCCGTGATCGTGGTGGTGATCCCGGGGCTGCGCCTGTTGCCGCAGCTCTACCGCTGGCGTGTCAACCGCCGCATCCACAGCCGCTACAGCGAGCTCATGTCGCTCGAGAAGGAGACGCTCCACCCCGACATCACGCCGCAGCGGCGCGCGGAGCTCCTGCAGCAGCTCGAGCACATCGAGAGGCGCGCGATCGGCGAACGCACGCCCGGCTCGCACGCCGATCAGCTCTATCTCCTGCGCGAACACATCGAATTCGTGCGCGAGAACCTGGCGCGTGAATCCGCGCCGCCAGTCACTACGGCAACGCAGTAGCTGATCGTGAGGGCCTCGCCTAATTAAAGCCGACCTTCCGCCTGCAAGCGGCTGCCGATTTCTGCGATCGTTGTCTCGCCTTTCTCGAGGGCCTGCTTGTGAGTGTGGACGGAGTAGTAACCCAGAACGAGCTCGTGCGGGTGTTTGACAGCGGAACCGAGAATGAAGGCTGCGTCTTCCTGGGCCTCAAATTCAAGCGCGCGATTCGACTCTTCGAACACGACCAACTCGCCCCTGTCCACGGTCGCTGGCGCCGCGAGCTTCCCTGCATGCAGAGCGATCCAGGCCACGGTGTGATCGTCCGGTGGCTGGTAGCGCCATTGCTCGCCCTTCTTCAGTACAACATCCAGGTAGTTGATGGTTCGTGGCGCTGAGACCTTGCTCGCGAATTCGCCGTAGCCACCGAGAATCACGCGCGCCGGACCCTGCGACTGGAACTCCTTGCGTTCGAGGTACTGTGCTTCGGCTTCGATGCTCTCCATCTCGGGCGGCAACGCGATCCACAATTGATAGCCTCTGGCGCGCTCAGCGCCTACGGCGCCGCCGGTATGCCATACGCCGCCCGCCGCACGCATCCACTCAACGCCCCCGGCCTCGATGATGCCCTTCGTTCCGGAGGTCTCCTCATATGAGATCTGTCCCTTGAGAAGGAGGGTGAGCGTCGCGATACCGGAATGCGGATGAAAGCCTATCGCCGGCGAGCGCCCGGGATTGATGTCGAAATAGTCCAGAAAGACGAAAGGCTTGATGAGCTCACCCACGTGTGACGGACTCACGAGCCGCGTGATGGGGCCCTGTGCCTGCCCACGCGTGCGGTAGGTGACGCGCCGGGCAGGCGCTGCCGTTGTCGTCCTTACCGTGGTCATCTCGAGGTCATTCATGCAGATACCTCGCGTCTTACGGTTCTCGGTCTGCTCCTTCAGCGGCCCGCCCGTGCGTCCAAACTGACAGCGCCTGCTCCGAAGTGCACGATCTGCAGCAGTCCGCCCGCCATCATCAGGTTCTTCAGGAAGTGGATCATCATGTTCTGATCCGCAAAGTTGCGATGGAAGAAGATGGCCGTCACGACGCACCAGATCGCTAACCCGAAGGCCACGGCACGGGTGCGATAGCCGATCGCTAACAGCAAACCCAGACCGATTTCGACGACCAGGGCGACCGCAAAGCCGAGCGGGGCAAACGGCAGCCCGGCGCCGGAAATAGCCGCCGTAATGTAGCTATAGGCGGGGAGCTTGCTGAGGCCACTCATCAGGAAAATGCCGCCGATGAGCACTCGACCCACGAAGGGCAAGAAGCGCGTGGTGGCGTTCGTAGTGGTGGCAGCGTTCATGGTCGTAGCGTTCATGGAAATGGCTCTCCCCAGGTTGTTGGCTGAATCAGGCGGCGCGAAGCGCGCCGATGGCCTGCAATGCGCTCTGCAGGGACTTCTCCCGCTGCTCGGGGCCGATCTGCAGGCCTTCCGCGACGATGAGTTCCGGATTGGTCACGCCGATGAAGCCGAACACGCCCCGCAGATAAGTCTCCAGATGCTCCAGCACGGCAGCTGGCGCGCCCGGGCCGTAAAGTCCGCCGCGCGAGATCGCAATGATCAGCCGCTTGTTGCCAGCCAACCCTTCAGGACCGGTGGCGCCATAGCGAAATGTCTTGCCCGCCACGAGGATGCGGTCGATCCACGCTTTGAGCTGGGTGGGAATTGTGAAGTTGTACATCGGTGCGCCGATCACCACGACGTCGGCGGCGAGGAATACTTCCAGCGCGGCCTGGCTGGCAGCAAGGTCGCGCTGCAGGGCAGGTGACTCCGGCGCCGCGCCTTGTGCCGCGGCCAGATGGTCGCCCGACAGGTGCGACAGCGGTTCGGCGGCGAGATCGCGATAGGTGATCTCAATGTCAGGCACGGCCTTGCGCAGCCGCTCGACCACAGCCGCTGACAGCTGCCGGCTGGCAGAATTTGCGCCGAGAATGCTGGCGTCGATATGCAGTAACCTCATGGTTCCCATCCTTTCTCAGTAGCCAAGGAGAACTTGAACAAACAGGCGTGAGCGCCACGGTCACCTACCGGTTCGGCCGATGGCCCGCGCGAAGCGGACGTCGGGTCGGCTAAGTCGCGCGCGGACCGCCGGCCGAAAGGGACCTGGAGCTGGCATGCGCAGGAATTCGGGGACGTAGATTGGCGCCTGTGGCTTTGGGTGTTCGCCGCGCAATTCCCGCTCCAGTTGCCTGACGCGTTCTCTCGCACGGCGCAGCTCCCTGAACTTTCGCGTCTTGCCAATCACTTGCTCTAACTCGTCGTCACTCATGGCAAACGCTCCTCATCGAGGTTGAACGACGGGTCGATTGGGATTTGGTCAGCGCTGCCGACACCAAACAGTCCCGAATTGAGGCGGAACGTCACGGTGGCAAAGTCCTGGCCGTGGTTCGGCAGCCGGATGCCGCCGTTAGACCAATGACGCATAGTGACCTCGCCGATGACACGGTTGCCGGGCACGCGAAAGCGCAACCCCAGCTGAGAAGCAAAATCCCAACGCGTGACACTCAGAGTGTCCGACTCGGTTTTTGCCGCCAGTCCCAAGCCGAAAAATCCCTTCACCGGACCTCGCTCGAATAGCTCCCAGCGGCGTGAGAGGGATGCTCCCCAATAGGGATTAGCCATATGCCGCTCCTCGTGCGTACCGGGCAGGGCGAGCAGCTGTTGGGTCGTAAAGCGAAAGACTGCAAACTCGTAGCGGTCCTCGCTCCAGTTCACCGACACTGGCAGGACGAGGCTGCCGGTCGTGCTCCAGTAGTGGTAGGTTCCGCCCAGTCCGATCTGCACTTCGCAGCTTTCGCACAAGGACTGCGCGTCTGCCAGCCGCGGCGCGTAGCCTGCCCAGACAAGCAGCACCAGCAAGCCAACCTTGACGAACGCCGCGTAATTCTTTGCACCCATGGGAGCGAGGCTAGAAGGGCCAGCTCTGTCGCGGAAGCCTCTTTCTCTGGATAGAAGCTATCTGCAGAAACGATGTTGGTTTCGGTGCTGCGCCCGCCGGACGCGCACGTGCACGGGCAGTGCGTCGCGGTGGCAGGCGCGCATAGAAGCAAGCGCGACCGGTTGCCTTCTCAACAGGTAGCCGCCAACGCGCGGCGGAAGCGATTGCGCAGGGAAGTCTTACATGACAATCAACATGTCACGAACGGCGCTCACGCCCGGTGCCATCCACGCCGCCTCTTCGGCGCGTTCCCGGGCATGCCAGGACCCCACGGCGCCTTCGAGTGTCACCAGGCCATCCACGACCTTCACGCGGATAAAGCGGGCATCCAGATCGGAGCTGCGTTTGAGCGCCCGTTCGATGGCTGCCTTTAAGTCCGTCGTTTGCGGATGGGCGCGGAGCGTGATTTCGTTTGATACTCCGGCGACGCCCGCCAGGTCCCTGACTATTTTTTCGGCGGCGGTTCGCTGGAAATGCCAGTCGAGTTGACCCGATAGCGTTAGCCACCGGCTTTGGACGTCCACCTGCACCTGACCGCTGGGGACGAGCGCTGCCCAGGAGATCGAGGCGCGCGCACGCGAAGCGAGCTCCTCATCCGCACCGGAGATTCCGTCGGTGACTTTCACTTCAAGGCTGTCAACGACTGCAGCACGGACGCCGACGACACGCTTTACTGCCTGTTCTGCCACAACCTTCTGCGCGTACGTCGTAACATAGCCGGATAAGTGGACCGTGCCCTGATCGGCTGTGACGGTGATTTGGGCGGCGGGGATATGCGGCTGCCAGCTGAGTTCATCGAGTACGTCCTGCCGCAGCTTTGAATCATCCATTGTCGTTGCTCCTGCGATTCCGGTGGATCACTCGTCATCCCCCTCGAGCATCCATCGCATATGCGGTGGGCGTAAGGGCTGCAGTGCGCTGCGGTGCGCTGGCGCTGATCGCAGCCACAGATCCGGACTCCTGCGGTTGCAGCCGCAGTGCGTCTTCTTGTTTGAGGTGGTCGATGAGCCAGCGACCCGCCGGCCCCGGGGGGCTGTCGGTCCGGTAGATCGCCGACATGGCTACGACGTGGCCCTCGGGCGGTATGTCCTCGGCGAAGATCTGCACCAGTTCGCCGCTCGCAAGGTCCGCCTCGACCACGTGCTGCGGCATGAAGCCGAACCCGAATCCCGCGCGCAGGAAGGCAAGCTTGGCCCCGAGGTGGGCCAGGAGCCACGTTCTCGGGGACAGCAGGCCCAATTCGCGGTCATGCCGCGCATCCGAACGATCGGTGTGCACGAGCTGGAGGTGCTCAGCGAAGAGGGAGGTGGGGATCGGACCCTCTTGGGTTGCCAATGGATGCTGTGGCGAAACGACCACGGCCATCCTGACCGTGAGCAGCCGTTCAGTGGTAAGCAGCGGCGGAGCGGGGGATAAGGAGGCCACGATGCCGACGGGGCTGTGCCCCTCGAGCACCTGCCGGACCGCCGCGCACCGTCCCTCCATATAGAGCTTTAACGCCGTCGCCGGGAACTTCTCCTGGAAGGCGGCCACGGCGTAGGTGATCGGCGCGATCGGAAACATGACGTCCGCGACCACGCCGAGTTCCGGTTCAAGCCCACGGGAGAGGCCCTTGGCGCGCGCCTTGAAGCGGTCCATGTCGCCGGCTACTTCGCGTGCATCAGCAAGCAGCGCGCGACCCTGATCTGTGAGCAACGGGCGGCGAGCGCTGCGATCAAAGAGCTTCACGCCGAGTTGCCCCTCCAGGTTCGCCAGCGTCTGGCTGACCACGGACTGGGCACGTCGCAGGCGGCGGCCGGCCGCCGAAAAGCTACCCTCGTCCACGGCCGCAATAAAGGTGCGCAGTTGATCCAGTGAAACGCCGTCTAACATGGCACTGCTCCCGGGGGAGTGAAAGGGGTTGATGGGCCCATGTATACGAGTGTAAACTTGCAGCGGTAAGAAGTCCACAGGTGTATACATGAGCAAGAAGCCACGACCGCCCATCCCTAAAGCCAGCCGGCCGCGAAACGCGGAGGCGACGCGCGAGGCCATTCTGCAATCGGCCTTGATCGCGTTCGCGGACCGAGGCTACGACGGCGTTGGAGTTCGGGAAATCGCTCATACGGCGGGTGTGACGGCCGTGCTTGTGAATAGATATTTTGGCTCGAAAGAGAGACTTTTTGCTGCCGCTGTTGAGGCTATGTTTGCGGATAACAGCCTGTTCGGGGGGGATGCCTCGACGCTCGCGCAGCGCCTGGCCGCGCTGGTCGTGACCAAAAGCGACCGGGACGGACAGCCGAACGCTCCGTTGCTACTGCTGCTGCGCTCCGCCCCGAATCCTCGCGCAGCGGAAATATTGCGGGACCATATCGCTCGTCATTGCGAGCAACCGTTGAAATCTCTGATGCGCGGTCCCAAGCGGGGCGAACGGGCCGCCATCATTCTTGCCCTGATCGTGGGGCTGCAGCTCTTTCACAAGGTCATTGGCAACAAGGCGCTGGCCGAGGCAAACGGCACCAGCCTTTCCGGTGATCTCAGATTAATGCTTGAGCGACTGATCGATGTCTCGACCTGTCCCGGGTCGCCGCGCAGACACTAGACACAACCGCCTCAGCGCGAGGCAAGACGCCCGATGAATGAATCGTCAGCGGGGCACGCAACCCGGCGCGTCGCGGTTGCCGTCGTCTCGACGGCCGCGTCGGTGTGCTGGAAGACAGTCCAGAGCCGGCCGGCTTGTGCGCATTCGTCGGCGTAACTGAAGAGCGGCCGCATCGTTGCGGCGCGAAAGTCGAACGCATCCATGTGCGGGTAGGCAGCGGGAACTGCTGCATAGCGAAGCGTCGCCCCCTGAAGCTGAGCGGTCGCGGCCGTCAACTCAAGTGTTGTTAGAAGGAAATGATTCAATCCCGTGTGAATGCTGCGGGACAGAATGCCGCGCGTCGTCAGGCGGGTCGCTCCTGAGGCCTCGGCCAGCGGGCCGTCGACGATGACGTACACCGCGGGACGATGCGTGGCGTCGCCTGTCTGAGGATCAGCCCGCACGAACTCCGCCGGTACGAAGAACGGTCCCGTCGCAGAGCCGTCCACGTGCGCCTCATCGCGGATCATGACCGGCGGGAACATTCCGGGCACGCTGGCGGAGGCCACCAGCACGTCGCGAAACAGCGTTCGCGCGTTCGGGCCACCGTTGCGGGCGATCGCACCCAGGTCCCACACCACCCGGTCTCCGCTGGCCACGTCGGTTGTGGCCACCAGCAGCAAGCGACCCTTACCCGCCTCGCGCGCGATGGCCTGAATCATTTCATCGCTGGCATAGGCGTCGACGAGCTGCTGTAGCGGCTTGCCACTGTATAAGCTGGAGCCGAAGAGCACGCCCAGGCCTCGTGATTGCAGTAACTTGTCCGCAGCTCCGCTGGTGTAGACATCGCGTAGGCGCGCATCCCACGCCGGCCCAAGAAACGCATAGGGAGCGATCAGCGCACCGGTGCTGATCCCCGTCACGACTGCAAACTCCGGGCGCGAGCCCGAGCGTGTGAGACCGACCATCGCGCCGGCGCCGAAGGCGCCAAAGGCACCCCCACCCGAGAGAGCGAGGAGGCTGAGCGGCTCACCGCCGCGCAGGGCACGCAGGCGCTGCGCCACGCTTGCCGAGGAGAGCTGCGAAAACCGCCCGTCACTACCGAGCGTGCGAATGGTCATCGGCTGATCGAGAGGTGGTTGCCAATCAGTAGCGAGGGGCGTTGTCTCGCTCACGACGAAGCCGGCGCATCCCTGAATGGCTAACGTGCACACCAGAACGGTCAGCGCGGAAATGACGTCGCCGATCCGCATAATCAGGCACCAATGGCGTTGCCTTCGGACGTCGTACGGAACGTGATGTCTTGCAGCATGGGCCTTTCCCAGGTGAACGCGGCCGTTGGGGTGCAGGTTAGGATCAGCGCACGTCGCTGCCCAGCCCATATCTCTCGATGGCAGACATTGCCCGGGCCGATATCGACTGCAGCGATGGATCGTATTCAAAGAATTGGGCTACCGCGTTGGGCACCGTCGGTCCTAGTCTTCGGACGTGCATTCGCATGCCCGACTTGCCGGAAACTGATTCATGAACGCTCCCCGTCCGCCGACGCGTTGGTGCATCGTGGTGGCGGACGCTGCTGCGCCGGACCGGGTGGTCTCAGGGAACAGCGAGGCGCAAGTGGCGCCGGCGCCGGTTCAGTATTGCGGGTTCGGAGAGCCCACGACCATGCTGCAGAAAGCTCTGCACCGGGCACGCCGCATCGCAGGTGCGAACCGCATCCTGGTTACAGCGGCCGAGGTGCACCGATCGCACTGGCAATCGGCGCTGTGGTTCATTCCAGCCGAGCACCGCTTCGTAAGTGAGTCACCCGGCTGGTCCTCCCTCACGACTGCTGCGGCGGTGCTTTCGATAGCTGCGCGTACGCCGTCTGCGATTGTGACCATACTGCCTGCCCGCTGTTACGTGGAGGATGAGTGGACTCTCACGGTCGCACTACATACAGCGCTATCCAACATGGCCTGCGCCGCTGACGGCGTCGTTACGCTCGGAATGGCAGGCGGAGCCTCCGAGGTCGACGAAGATTATCTGCTGGTTGACGAGCCGCCGGATGGCGGCCCGATTGTTCCAGTCTCCGTCACCGCACGGCGCCCAATGGACTGGGTCGCCCGCCACCTTGTGGGTCGGGGAGCACTGGTCGCCTCCGGCATCTTTATTGGCCACGCGGACGTGCTGGCCGCGGTGCTGTACAAGTACTGGCCGAAGCCGACCCACCAGCTGCTGCGGCATTTGGCCCGCTCCTTCTCCACTGGTGTTGAAAACCGCCTGCCGGCGGGTCTGGTGGCGGAAGCGCTACGTGCAGCTCCGCAGTCGTTTTGGAAGCATCTGCGGTGGATGCCGCTGCGTGCGTTGCGTGTAGCGCATTGCGGGTGGAGCAGCCTGCGCTCGGGGCGCGCCATCGACCAAATCCTGGCTCCCCAACACCGGGCAGGTCTCCCAACGGCGGTACCAGACATACCTCGCCATTCCCGGCCCCGGAGGCAGTCAGGACTGCAGTGACTTCAGTGCGCGTAGTGACAACGCTAGCTCGCGTCGCGTTGGGCCTTGGACACTGATTTCGCCCGTGTGACGCCCCTGGTTCGATATAGCTCTCGATCTGCCGCGCTCAGGAGCGTCTCCGCTGTCGCACCGTCGCGGGGATACACGGCGATGCCAATGCTGACGGAAAGCCGCGGCCGTTCGTCACCGGCCGCCAGCAGATCGGCGATTCGGTTCGCCAATTGCCGGGACCCCGTTTCTGAGGTTTCCGGGAGAATAAGCGCGAACTCGTCGCCGCCGAACCGCGCCGCCGTGTCCGTGACGCGGCATGAGGCCCGCAGGCACTCGGCGATGCGGCACAGCGCTCGGTTCCCGACCAAATGCCCGAAGCGGTCGTTGATCTGCTTGAGGCCGTCCATGTCCAGCAACAGCGTCGTGAAGGTCAGGCCCATGCGGTCCGCTCGTCTGACTTCTGCTTCCAGGTTGCTCATGAGCCAGCGATAGTTGGCGAGCCCTGTCAGCTCATCGTTCACGGCCTGCCGGCGCGACTGTTCTTCGGCCTGCCGACGCTCCCAGACGACGGCAGCCGCAGCCAACATGGTCACCGCCTGAACCGCCATGTACGCCTGCAGCAGCAGCAGCGATTCGTTCGGTGCCGCCCGGGCGAAGGGACCGAAGCCATGCAGCGTGCCGGTGATCGAGATCCAGGACAGCGCTAACACGCATGTGGCAACGCCGCGGCGTCCGAGGCGAAATGCCGCCCAAAACAGAAACGGAATGCAAAGGAATTCAAGCGGAAAGCGTTCGACCCCGACAGCCGGAATGAGCCCGTCGAATACAATCAGCGCAACCAGCGACAGACCGGCAATGAGGGCCGTAGCCTCCAATAGCCATCGGCGGTTCCATTGCAGCCGTGGAGCCGTAGCCCACAAGACCAGTACCGGCGCCACCACGAGGTCACCCGCCGCGTCGCCCATCCACCATGTCAACCAGATGTGTCCGTAGTCCGCCCAGCGGGCATACCCGCCCAGCGCGAGAGTTATCACTCCGACCGTAGCGCTGACCGTGGTGCTGAGAGCTGCCGCTAGCGCGGCAAACTTGACGATATCCCGCGGCCGCACAAAGAACATGCGACCTTGCGCGAAGCGGTTCACGAGAATCGCGCCGAGCAGGCCCTCGAGCGTGTTGCCCAAGGCGATGCCGACCGAGGTGGCAATGGAGCCTTGCGTAGTCAGGTTGGCGACGAACGCGCCGATGAGGATTGCGGGCCACACGTCGAGACCGAGGATGAGGAACGCCGCGAGCGTGATTCCGGTGGGCGGCCAGATGGCGGTTGCGCTCGGGTTCACCAATGCGAACCCCAGACCGAGCTTGGCCGCGATGAAATAGAGGCTCGCCAGAGCCGTGAGTGTTACCAGATATCTGGGAGGCGGGAGTTTCATTGGTCCCGGCAAGCCTATTCTCCCGGGCAGGACTCCGGGCCCAGGGTCTGCTCGACACGCAGCAGTACCTGTTCGGGAGTTGTCCAGAAGTGCCCGTTGGCTGCGCACCCGGCCGCGTAGTCAAACAGTGCCTGCATTGCCGGCGGTTGAAAGTTAAGCGCACCCTGAAACGGATAGGTGGGTGGAATTCTGGAAAATTGCAGGTTCATGCCGTAGAGCCGCGAAAACTCCACGCTGAGTTCCAGCGTCGTGCGCATCGCATGCGTCAATTCCGTGGAAAAGCTGCGCTTCAGGATCGGGATGGTTTTCTCTCGCGTTGTTTGCGGAGTGGTGCTCAGTTGGCTATTGATGATGACGTACAGGTTTGCGCCTTTCAAATCCTCGGTGGCCTCGGCGGGTAAAGTCAGCAGCGGGGCGACCTGCCACGTAAAGAAGAACGGTACCGTCGTACCGCCATCGACATGCATCTCATCATAGGAGTGTTGGGAGTCACTGACGTGGATGAGCACCGGTGGCAACAGCCCCGGGATACTCGCCGAAGCCACCAGCACGTCGCGAAACAGCGTGCGCGCTGCCTCCCCGCCATGAGACGCAATGGCGCCCATGTCCCAGATCACAGGCTCCTCTTTATCAAGGTCGGTGGTGGCGATCAGCAGCATCCGGCCCTTCGCGGACTCACGCGCGATCTCCTGAATCAGCGCATCCGTGACATAGTGATTCACCAGTTCGATGAGCGGCTTACCCTCATAGACGCCCGGGCGGAAGAGGACTGCGATGCCGCGCAAGCGCAGCAGATGTCCTGTCCTCGCACTCACAAAGGCTTCCTTCAGTTGCGTGTCCCACGCCGGTCCCAGGAATGCGAATGGGGCAAGCAGTGCACCGGTGCTGACGCCGGTCACCACCGTGAACTGCGGGCGTTCTCCGCGACGGCCAAGCCCTACCAGTGCGCCGGCGCCAAAGGCGCCCCCGGCGCCCCCGCCGGATAGCGCGAGAATATTCATAGGACCGCTGCCCCTCGCGGTGTTCACGCGGCGCCGTATTTCCTCCAGGTGAGCCACGAAGAAGCCGCGGTCTGAACCGAGCGAGCGCACCGTCGCGGGAAAGCCCGTCGGCGCCGCGGGTCCTAACCGGGTCGGTGCTGCCGGCCTGCGAGACCCGGTGGCGCAGGCAGCCACCGACAGCGCGGAGAGCAAACACACGAGTGCGGCGGCTCGTGGCCCGAGCGCCGCCTTGGTCGTCACAACTTGGTTGCCGGCACCGGCCTGCACGCCCAAGAACCGCTTACTCCGACTCTGGCAGTGAACCCCATGATAATTGTTGGATACCGGTCGCGCCTCGCTCTAATGGGGTCTCTTCGCGACGCACAGCCCGTCCATCAGCAGCCGCCACACCTCGTTGTAGGCCGCATCGATCGACGGGTCGATCCACTCGGCGGCATGGGCCGGGTGGTGGAACCGGGAGGTGGCGAAGAGTATCGCCCGACCGGCGGCTACCGGGTCGACGCTGCGCAGCGCGCCTTCCTTCACGCCGGAGCGGATGATCGTCGCGGCGAGGGCGACCAACTCGCGGACGTGCGCGGCGACGACGGAGTGGGCATCGGTCGCCAGCGTCCGATAGGCGGCGAACAGCTCGGGGTCGTCGGCCGCCCGACGGCGTTTGAGGCAGATCAAGGCGTCGAACAACCGCCGTAACTGCCGGCGGGCCGGTTCCGGCCGGGCGGCGATGGCCCGCAGCGCGGGCATAGTCGTCTCGACCCACCGGCCGACGACCAGGTCCCGCAGTTCGGCCTTGTCCACTACGTAGCCGGTTGCCAGGTCGGGCACTGTTTACGCGCTGCCGGCCGCCGTCATTCGTTGGCTATTGCGGAATGGCGGCGTGTCCGGTGGACTTCTCCGCAGCCGTTGCCGGCGCGCCAGCAATTTTGTGGCGCTTGGGCTCGACGGCACCCGCAGCTACGGTGTCGGCGCTTTCGTGCCGCCACTTTCATTGGGGGGGAGCGCGGCAGGGGCGTCCGGAGCCTGAGCGATCCTGACCGAGCTGGGGGCCTCAGGAGTCTGAGCGACCGCGCCAGAGGCGTCAGGAGTCTGAGCGACCGCGGCGGGGGTGGTAAACGGGGTGGGTGGTGGGAGGGGGGCCTGAGCGACCAAGGTATCGTGGTGGGCGTGCACCGCGAATATTACAACCCCGACGACAACGGCCATGCCGCCGGCGACGATGATCTTGCGAGAGTTTTGGGAGTTCATATTGAGTACTCAGCGTGACTTAGCGACAAGTGGGTGGGATATGCCCCGGTCTGGGGCACACCGTCCGCGGCCGGTCGACGCAGCAAGCCGTCACACCGCAGGGTCGAACCTACGCGTCGGGAGCCGGCTTGTCCGTTCCCTAACGCACTTAGCCTTACCAATAGTGCCGGCACGGCAATCTGGTAGATACTCGCGGAGACGGATCACAGTGTTGGTATTTGCTGCCCTACATCGCGAAGAATAGCGTGCCTCAGCGCGGTACCCGTAGTCTCGAATCGCTCGAGACGCTTTTCGAAACGAAGCGCGGCACGGGGTTGCCATTAACGCCGAATCTGGCGCGCCTGTACGGCTGTCTGCGCATGCCGCGGCCGCGCGCCCGGCCTCACGTCATCAGCAATTTCGTGACGACGTTGGACGGCATAGTCTCGCTCCAGACGAAGGGCCACTCCGGCGGCGGCGACATCAGCGGGTTTAGTGCCCAGGATCGCATGGTTATGGGCCTGTTGCGTGCCATTGCCGATGTGGTCATCGTCGGCGCTGGCGCGCTAAACGCGGACCGTCGGCACGTCTGGACGGCTGAAACCATTTTCCCTGAACTCGCCGCTGCCTATCGGCAGCTGAGGGAGGCGATGGGCAAACGCGGCACGCCGCTGAATGTGGTCGTCAGTGGCAGCGGCAGGCTTGATCTTCGCTTGCCGGTGTTCGCATCCGGCGCGGTGTCGGCGCTGATCGTCACTACGGTCCCGCGTGCAAAGCGACTACGCAAGCAACGCGTGCCAGATTCGGTGCAGATCCGCGCGATTCGTGGCAGCGGCAGCACGATTCCGGCGGCCGCGATTCTCGATGCGGTGTGTCGGGTGAGCGCCGGGAAGCTGATCCTCGTCGAAGGAGGACCCAGGTTACTTGGCGATTTTTATGCGCAGCGTCTCATCGATGAGCAATTTCTTACTCTCGCGCCG
>Ga0182024_10017614_pt1 | contig 13388 bp, 13 predicted proteins | sample P32metaG_FD_120480 | JGI IMG/M metagenome (GOLD analysis project Ga0182024, IMG submission 120480) | Permafrost microbial communities from Stordalen Mire, Sweden - P3-2 metaG (Illumina Assembly) | ecosystem: Environmental > Terrestrial > Soil > Wetlands > Permafrost | place: Sweden: Stordalen...
CGGCGAGGTGCTGCTTCGGCTTCACCTTGCAAGCCGACGAACGCAACCTTTCGCGCCTTCCCCGCACCGAGCCCCTTGGGAACGCCTTGGCGTGCGACCTCTTCGACCAGCGAGTTCCACCCGCCGCAGGATTCGCAACGGCCGATCCATTTCGGATAGGTCGCGCCGCATTGTTGGCAGACGAATTGCGTTTGCGCCCGCGCCATTTAGCGACCCCGCTGTCGCTTCGGTCGGCTCATCACAAGGCTCGCACTTCCATCTGAATCGGTCCTTCGGCGCTGCCGTGAATGAATTGCTCGACATAGGCGTTGCCGGACCGGTCGATCCGGTCGGCGGCATCGGACCAGATGATGCGGCCCTTATAGATCATGGCGATCCGATCGGCGATCTTGCGCGTGCTCGCCATGTCGTGCGTGATCGAGATCGCCGTCGTGCCGACGCCTCGCGTGGTCTTCACGATCAAATCGTTGATGACGTCCGCCATGATGGGGTCGAGGCCGGTCGTGGGCTCGTCGAAAACGACGATCTCCGGTTCGGCGGCGATGGCTCGGGCCAGCGCGACGCGCTTTTGCATGCCGCCCGAAAGTTCGGCGGGACTTAATTGGCCGACCTCGGGGCCGAGGCCGACCGCGGCCAGCTTCTCAAAGGCAATTTCCTTGGCGCGCGCGCGATTCATGCCGTGACCCTGGATCAGACCGAAGGCGACATTCTCCCAGACCGGGAGCGAATCAAACAGGGCCGCGCCTTGGAACAGCATGCCGAACTTCTTCATTAGGTTGAAGCGCGCGCTCGCGGGTAAAGCCGTCGCTTCCACGCCGTCGATCTTGATCGATCCGGCATCGGGCGCGAGGAGACCGAGAATGCATTTCACCATCACGGATTTTCCTGTCCCCGAGCCGCCGATCACGACCAGGCTCTCGCCCTGGCGGACATCGAGATCGATGCCGTCGAGCACGAGCTTGGGCCCGAACGATTTTCGCAGGCCCCGGACTTCGATTTTGACGGCCGCGCTCATGACGAGAAGAACAGCGCCGTCAGCACGTAATCGAACAGCAGGATCATGATCGAGGCCGACACCACGGCATAAGTCGTGGCGGTCCCAACACCTTGGGCGCCGCCGCGTGAATAATATCCGTGATAACAGCCCATCAGGGCGACGATAAATCCGAATACCGCCGATTTCGCCAGCCCCGACCACACGTCGTCGGATTTCAGCGCATCGAAGGTCTGGCCGATATAGCCGCCCGGATTGTAGCCGAGCTTGTATTTGGCGACCAGAAACCCGCCGAACACCCCGATGATGTCGGCGACAAAAACCAAAAGCGGGAGCATGAGGGTGCCGGCGATCAGACGCGGCACGACCAGATATTTGTAGGGATTGGTCGATAACGTGGACAGCGCGTCGATCTGATCGGTGACGCGCATGGTGCCGATCTCGGCGGCGATCGAGGCGCCGATACGTCCCGCGACCATGAGGCCCGCGATCACCGGCCCGAGTTCGCGAGTCACCGACAAGGCGACGATGGTCGCGACCGCGCTCTCGGCGCCAAAAGCGAAGCCGGTATGGGCCTGCAGCGCCAGCACCATGCCGGTGAAGGTCGCCGTCAATCCCACCACCGGGAGCGAGTAATAGCCGATATCGATCATTTGGCGCGCGATCAGGCGCGGATAGAAGGGCGGGCGCACGCAGTGGCTGAGGCCGGCGACGGTGAACAGGGCGAAGCGGCCCGTCGCCGCCAGGAATTGAAGGAAGACGCGGCCGATGGCGGCGAGGAAATCGAGCATCGTCAGGAGTCGGCGTCGCCGCGATAGATACGATGGTGACGCGGTCCCAGCGCGGTCAGTACCTCATAGCCGATGGTGCCGGAATCGCGGGCGAATTCATTCACGCCATAGGCACCGTCCAGCAAATCGACATAAGCGCCAACGCGGGCGTGCGCAGGGTCGATCCCGGTCACGTCGATCGTCACCAAATCCATGGAAACCCGTCCGATGACCGGAACACGGCGGCCGGCGATGCCGGCGCTGGCGCGAGGGCTGGCGGAACGAAACCAACCATCGGCGTAGCCGACCCCCACTGTCGCGACGCGGCCGGCCCGCGCCATGCGATGCGCGGCACCATAGCCAACCGTCCCACCTCTGTCAATTTCACGGACTTGAAGGATTTTTGCTTTAAGATTAACGACTTGAATCATCGGATTGGCGCGTCCCACGAGCGGATTGACGCCGTAGAGCGCGGCACCCGGCCGGACCAGGTCGAAATGATAGGACCGACCAAGGAAAATTCCCGACGACGCCGAGAGTCCCGCGGCCGCGTGGGGCAAGCGCTTGAGCGCCATGCGAAAGTCACGCCGTTGCAGTCGGTTCTTCGGCGATGCGCGGTCGTCGGCGCAGGCCAGGTGACTGAGGATCGCGGCCAGCTCTACCCCTGACAGGAGATCGGGCGATTCGACCAGCCGGTCCAACTCCCTCGGTGGCAGCCCGAGACGCGACATGCCGGTATCGATGTGAAGCAAGGCTGGGGCCCGCGTCTCCATGGCCTTCGCCCGCCAAGCCTCGATCTGACCCAGATCGTTGAGCACCGGCATAAGCCGCGCCCTCGCGAATTCGCGCCCGGTGCCGAGGGCGAAGCCGTTGAGGATCGCGATCCGAGCATCCGGAAGGATACGTCGGAGCGCCAATCCTTCATCGAGATTCGCGACGAAGAACAATCCACAGCCCGCGGCACAAAGCGCTGACGCCACCGGACCCATGCCCAAACCATAAGCGTCCGCCTTCACGACCGCCGCCGTCTCCGTGCCCGGCTTCACGCGGTCGCGCAGTCGGCGCCAATTGGCGGCGATCGCTGCCAAATCGATCTCGAGCACCGAATCGAATCGCGCCGCGGCGCCGGCGGCCGCGCGCGGCTTCCGGTCAGAACCGCTCTTCGGGATGGCGGTCGCTCCGCACGAAATTGTCGAACCGGGTGGTGTGGCTGTCGAACCGGAGCGTCACCTTGTTGATCGGTCCGTGGCGCTGCTTGGCGACGAGCAGCTCCGCCATGTCGTGGACTTCTTCCAGGCGCGTTTTCCAGTTTTCATAGCGCTCGTTGAATTTATCCGGCTTTTCATCGGGATGCTGCGCCGGTTCGCCCCGGCTCAAATAATATTCCTCGCGATAGACGAACATCACGACGTCGGAATCCTGTTCGATCGAACCGGATTCGCGCAAATCGGAGAGCATCGGCCGCTTGTCCTCGCGCTGCTCCACCGCGCGCGAGAGCTGCGAAAGCGCCAAGACCGGGACGCTCAGTTCTTTCGCCAGGGCTTTCAAGCCCCGGGTGATTTCGGAAATTTCCTGCACCCGGTTTTCGGTGTCCCCGCCGCCACGAATGAGTTGCAGGTAATCGATGACGATCAGGTGCAAACCGTGGGTACGCTGCAGACGGCGCGCGCGCGTGCGCAGTCCGGTAATGCTCAATGCCGGCGTGTCGTCGATATAGAGCGGCACTTCGGCGAGGCTGAGACTGGCACGCACGAATTTATCGAAATCGGCGTTCGAGACATCGCCGCGCCGGATATTGTCGGACGAGACCCCGGACTGTTCCGAGAGGACCCGCGTGGCGAGCTGTTCGGCCGACATTTCGAGCGAGAAGAATCCGACCACGGCCCCGTCTTCGGCAATGACGCGGCCATCCGGTCCCCGAGCGGGCCGATAGGCGCGCGCGGCGTTGAAGGCGATGTTGGTCGCGAGCGCGGTCTTGCCCATCGAAGGCCGGCCGGCAAGGATGAGTAGATCTGACGGGTGCAGTCCGCCCAACGTCTTGTCGAGATCGGTGAAGCCGGTCGCGACGCCGATGGTACGGCCGCTGCGCTTGAAGGCGGCCTCGGCCATGGTGATCGCGGCGGTGAGCGCGCTCTTGAATGGCTGAAAACCGCCATCGAACTGTCCCGTCGTCGCCAGGTCGAAGAGCTTCTTCTCCGCCGCCTCGATCTGCACCGTCGCCTGCTGCTCGAGGTCGTAGGAATAGGCGTCGTTGACGACATCCTCGCCGATGGCGATGAGCTGGCGGCGCAGATGCAGATCGTAGATCGCGCGGCCGTAATCGGTGACGTTGATAATGGTCACGACCGACGCGGCGAGTCGCGCGAGATACTGCGCGCCGCCGATCTCCGTCAGCGCGCCGTCCTGATCGAACAGATTCTTCAGCGTGACGGGGTTCGCGATCTGGGCGCGCTCGATCAGCTTCGAGATGGCGGCGTAGACGCGGCCGTGTACCGGCTCGGCGAAATGCTCCGGCAGCAGAAATTCCGCGACTCGGCGGTAAGCGTCGTTGTTGACCAGGATGGCCCCGAGCAGGGCCTGTTCGGCCTCGATATTGTGCGGCGGCGCGCGGTAATTCGCATCGCCTTCGCGCAGCGGCGTGACATTGGAAGGTGCGGCGTCGACCATAACATTGATGTTACCAAGTCGCGACGGTCGCGTACGAACGATTTCAACCCGAACAACGGGGAATGCGGGGATAAGAGTCGTTTCCGACCCGGGTCGAGCGTCGCTCGCCCGGGCTTACGCCGCTCGCTCGGCGCGGGGTGGGATATGGCTGCGTTCCCAATCCGTGATGTAATTCCGCGTGATAGGCAGCGTGTCGACCTGCTTGGCGATTTGCATCTGGAAGATCAGATGACCGCCCCACCGGAACGCAACCTCGGAGCCGGCGAGATAGAAATCCCACATGCGGCAGAAGCGCTCGTCATAAAGGTCGCGGATGCGCTGCCGATTGACGTTGAAACGCGCGCGCCATTCTTTCAGCGTCTCCGCGTAATGGAGGCGGAGGATCTCGACATCCGTGATCCACATGCCGACGCGCTCGACCACGGGCACGACTTCGGAGAGCGCGGGTGAGTAGCCGCCGGGAAAGATATATTTCCGAAGCCATGGGTTGGTCGTGCCGGGCCCTTCGTTGCGGCCAATCGCGTGGACAAGGGCGACGCCGTCCTCGGTCAGATTCTCCTTGAGCTGGCGGAAGAAAGCGCGGTAGTGCACCACGCCGACATGCTCGAACATGCCGACCGATACGATCCGGTCGTAGCGCCCTTTCTCCTCGCGGTAGTCGCGCAGGAAGAATTTGACGCGATCGGCAAGGCCGGCGGCGGCGGCGCGGCGCTCCGACACCTTGAGTTGCTCCGTCGAGAGCGTGAGGCCCGTAACCGAGACGTCCGCTTCCTGGGCAAGATAGATCGCGAGGCCGCCCCAGCCCGAGCCGATATCGAGCACCTTTTGACCCGGCTGGAGGAGAAGCTTGGCGGCGAGATGGCGCTTCTTGTTGGCCTGCGCGTCCTCGAGCGTTTGCCCCGGTTCGGTGAAATAGGCGCATGAATATTGACGGTCGACATCGAGGAACAGTTCGTAAAGCGTGTCGGAGAGATCGTAATGATGGGCTACGTTTTTCCGCGCGGTGCCGAGCGGATTATATTGCTGGAACATGCGGAAGGCGTGACCAAAGCCCTGATGGATCGGACTGACGATGCTTCGCGGCGCTTTCGCGATGTTCTCCCCCATGAACAAGAGAAAATCATAGATGTCGCCATCCTCGACAGTGAAGCCTCCGGCCATGAAGGCTTCCCCGAGATATAGGCGCGGATTGAAGAACAGCTTGTATTCGAGAGCCGGGTCGTGAAGCTTGATGGTGACGATGCGGCCGTTATCGCCGCCGCCGAAGGTGTGCGTCGTGCCCCGTGTGTCCACGACCCGCAGCGTGCCTATTGTAATGGTGCGGCGAAGAAGGAAGCCCAACAGCATTCAAAACCCCCCGGCCCGAACGATCAATCCGCTCTCGATACAGGCACAAAAGCGGAAATTGACATAGGTCCTTTTATTGCTACGACCGTTAGCGACTCCGGCGCGCGATGACACAGAAAGTCAAAGGTGAATGCGGCACCGAATCCTCGTTCGGGATTGACAGTCGGCCGACGCAGGCAGTTCGCAAATTCTCCTTCGACAAAAATATCGGTGCTAGGAATGTCGGAGGTAAGAACATGAATGGTAAGCTTTGCGGGGTCCTGAAGCTTTGCTTCGCCGACCTGCAGTCCATTGCTCCCATTCGACAGCGGAAGATTTAATTTTGCCATCCCGATGACCTTCTCCCCGTCGTCGTCACCAGTTTGCTCCGGCTTAATCAGCCGCGTGAGCACGGCATGCTCTGGAACACAGACGTCGGAACAGACACCAAAATCCATCTCAAGGTGTATGTCCATTGGCTGTCCAGCGTTAGTGGGGCGCAATCTCACGGGCAGAGTAACGTGCCCGGTGTAAATTGCCGTATCAGCGTCCTGGCCCGGGAGGACTTCGCGTTTCGGCGCCGGCCATAACATTTCCGCCTCGGCTAGGTTGCGAGACTTGCTCCAATCAAAATTCGGTGCAAAGCCATAAGGACCCGGGCTTTTCCAGTATGTGAGCCAGCCCGGGACCAATTTGATGTCGAGCGCCGCCCAAAAGTCTTTTTCGGGAGGGGTCGGCCCGCGCCCGGAAATGAGCGCTACCGCAACGATCTCTGGTGAATTCCAGGACACTTGATCGGCAAATGCGAACTTGTGACAAGCGATTCCGGATATGGCGACGAAGGTCATGGCTATCCGAGCCAGACGCGTTCGCATCACTTCGAGGCCGCGATTTTCTGTTGCGTGAATTGATGAATGCGAGGAAGAAGATAATTCGTCCACTCTCCCGGACCAAAGGCGCTTGCCACTATGGTGTCATCCAAAAGGACGTAAAAGCGTGGGGTGCCTGCCGTGAGATGAAGTCGGTCGCGGATTTGACGAAGGTCGGCTGGCCAATCGTCATCGCGGCCAATGTCGCTGAAATGCCCGGCTTCGATGACTCGATAACTCACTTGCTTGAAATCGTCCGAGGCTGCGAAGTCGCGCTCATCGGTGACTTTCCAGTAGTGGCAGTACTTGCAGTCGAATGCGGACACGAAAAGCACGGTGATTTTGGTATCCTTCGTTATTGGCCTCGCGATGCCCGTCTCTCCTTTTACGAGACGGACGACGTCGGTTCGTCCACCGTCTTGATATCGACCTACGATCGCTTGAGGCGAAACCCAAACCGCTGAAATGGAAAGGCCACCGCTCGTCACCAACGAGAGATTTGCCCCGTTATCGTACATGGCGATTTTCGCGATCACGGGCGTGAGACTAGAAGCGGCTCCCCATTCCCCATTCACTTCAAGTGTTTCATCAGACAGCTCCCGGACCGATTCTACCCTCCAACGGCGCGGAAGCGGGTCCTTTGATAACACTGCGCTCCACTCGCCCTGCAACAACTCCTTCACATCGATATTGGACGATGCAGGCACTACGATCTTGCGCGGATCGCTAATCTTAGTCAGGTCGGCTCTCAAATTCGTGGGAGCTACCGCTGCAGGCCCTTCAAAACGAACTTCGATGCTTCCGGAAAAGCGATTTCTCTCTACCCAAAGAGCGCGAACGCTGTTGTGCGCGGCGGTAAGAAAGGCGATCGTTGGCCCATCGACCGTTGCGTCAATTTGTCCGCTGACGGGCCCGCCCGATGCCTGCGGGCTGGCGACAGTCGCTCCGGCCCAACTATATTTACCTTCAAAGTTAAATCCGCCCGTCGAATTTTGGGTTACTGACTCAATTTGAAGTCGACGTTCCTCCCAATGACGTTTCGGCTTCTCGACCGTAAGCTCTAAATTCCAGGTTCCGACCAGGGTCGCGGCCACATCGGCAGTCGGATCGCCCGGAACGAAGACTTGCTGTTTTGCAGCCAGAGTTATGGAGGAAAAGAAGAGTAGTGACGGCAAAATGCCGATGGCAAGTTTAAGTGTTCTGGGTGTCATTCTCTCTCCCCTCGTACCCAAATCACATTGGCTTTGTCTCGCCGCGATCTGGATAAGCGGCGGAACTGTCCCAGAAAATATCTCTTTTCCGAGCCAATTAGCTTACCGCGGCAAGTTATTTGCTACGCAATATCCGATAAGCACGGGCAAAGACAAGGGGCGCCGTTTCGCGCCGGTCTAAAGCGTCTCCAGAGGGGCCGGCTTGTGTGGGGCCGGGAAGGCGCGGTCAAGGGCCGCCAGTTCTTCCGGCGCGAGAACCAGATCGAGCGCCGTGCGATTGTCGCGGATGTGCTCGGCGCTTGAAGCCTTGGGGATCACGATGATTCCGTCCTGCCGCAACAGCCAGGCGAGCGCGATCTGCGCCGGACTCACGCCACGCGCCTTCGCCAGCTTTTTGATCGCGGACTTGCCCAGGAGCCGGCCTTGCTCGATCGGCGAATAGGCCATAATGGGGACATGGTGCTCGCGGCACCACGGAAGCAGGTCCCATTCCGGCCAGCGGCGCGACAGATTGTAGAGCACTTGATCGGACGCGCAGCCCTGTCCCGCGCCGAGCCGCCACAACTCCTCAATGTCGCCGACATCGAAATTGCTGACGCCCCAGCACCGAATCTTGCCAGCATGCCGGAGCGCCTCGAACGCCTCGACCGTCTCGGCGAGCGGAACGCTCTCGCGCCAATGGATGAGATAAAGATCGAGACGGTCGGTTCGGAGGCGCTTCAGGCTGCGCTCGCAAGCGATCGCCATGGCTTTGCGCGTCGCATTGCGCGGATAAACCTTGCTGACGAGGAACACCTCGTCGCGCCGCCCCACGATTGCCGCGCCGACCACTTCCTCGGCACCACCGTCGGCGTACATTTCGGCGGTATCGATCAGGCTCATGCCGAGATCGAGGCCTAGCCTCAACGCGGCAACAATCTCCGGTCCGCGCGAATCTTTCTCACCCAGATTCCATGTGCCAAGACCGAGGGCCGGAACTTCGGTGCCATCGGGGAGCGCGACGGTGCGCACGCCGATCCGATCAGGCCTCTTCTTCGGCAGCCGAGGCGGCGGCGGACTGCCTGGCCTCGGCGGCGTCGCGGACCGCTTCCTCCTGGGCCAACCGCAGCGGATCGACACCCTTGGCCTGCATCTCCGCTTCTTCGGCCGATTGCGCGACATTGACCGTGATGACGGACGCGACTTCGGGATGGAGGAACAGGCGCTGCTTATAGAGGCCGAGCGTTTTGATCGCACGGTCGAGCACGATCTGGCTGCGACCGATGGTAAAGCCGGCCGCGGTTACCGCGTCGGCGATGTCGCGGGCCGTGACGGAGCCGTAAAGCTGTCCGCTTTCGCCGGCCTGGCGGATGATGGTCACGGAAACGCCGTTGAGCTTCGCCGCGACCTCTTGCGCTTCGCCTCGCCGCACCAGATTTTGCGCCTCGAGCTGGGTGCGCTGCTTTTCGAAATAGGCGAGGTTGTCCTTGGTCGCGCGCAGGGCCTTTTTCTGCGGCAACAGGTAATTGCGGGCATAACCCGGACGAACCTTCAAGACTTGACCCATTTGGCCAAGATTCTCGATGCGCTCCAAGAGAATGACTTCGATCATGATGCGCGCCTACTGGATCGAATAAGGCAGTAGGCCTAGGAAGCGCGCGCGCTTGATGGCTTGCGCCAGTTCGCGCTGCTTCTTCGCCGAGACCGCGGTAATGCGGCTCGGCACGATCTTGCCGCGCTCCGAGATATAACGCTGCAACAGCTTCACGTCCTTGTAGTCGATCTTGGGCGCATTGGTGCCGGAGAAGGGACAGGATTTCCGGCGCCGGAAGAAAGGCCGACGCCCACCACCGCCGCCGGAACGGCCACCGAATCCGCCGCGGTCGCCGTCTCGGCCGCCGCCGAAGCCGCCGCGGTCACCGCCGAAGCCGCCGCGATCGCCGCCAAATCCCGTGTCGCTCATTGCTCTACTCCTTCGGCCGGAGCCGCGATGGCTGACGGTTCGGAGGCCTCGCGCTCAGGGCGCCGGGGACGGTCGTCGGCGCGGTAGCCGCGATCCCGGTCGCGATCCCGGTCCCGATCCCTCTCGTCGCCGCGGCCTCGATTCTGCATGACCGCCGAGGGACCTTCCTCGAGTGCGTCGACCCGGACGGTGAGGTAGCGCAGGATATCTTCGTTGATGCGCATATTGCGCTCCATCTCGCTCACCGCGATGGGCGGCGCATCGAGATTGAAGAGGATGTAGTGGCCCTTGCGGTTCTTCTTGATGCGATAGCTAAGGTTGCGCAGGCCCCAGCTTTCACGCTTTTTGACCTCGCCGCCATGTTCGGTGACGATGCCGGTGAAGGCGTCGGCGAGGGCATCCACCTGTGTCGATGCGATGTCCTGGCGGGCAATGAAAACGGTTTCGTACAACGGCATGAAATTTCGACTCCCTTTGGCTGTTTGTGGCCCGGCGCTGGTCGAGGTCCGACAATCAGCCGCCCGTGCCTAGCCGGCCGTGCCGGCAAGGAGGCGGCGGACTATACAGGATGGCGCCCGAGGCGCAAGGCTGACGCCAGCGGCGCGGAAACGCCGGGCAAGATCGGCCAACCCTACTTCTGTTTCAGGCCCACTTTCCGGCCGATCTCACGCGGTATCGGCAAGGTCCGGTGCTCGGTCAGCAGCGTTTCGATTCTGGCGCGCGCCGCGGCGGGGAAAGGCGCCGATTTCGGGCCCGCTAGCGCCACATGCAAAACCATGCCTTCCATGGTTGCCACGTCCGCGCCGTCGGCGAGTTGCATGCGCTGGAAGAGATGGAGCCGCTTCTCGTCGGCATCGATGAGCCGCGCCGAAATCGCGAGCTTGTCGCCAAGCTTGGCCTCGCGTGCATAGGTGAGGTGGGATTCGAGCATGTACATGGAATGATCGGTGTCGCGCCGATAGGCTTGCCCGAGCCCGAGCCTGTCGAACAGGACATCGACCGATTTGTCGAACGCGACGAGGTAATACGCCATGTTCATATGACCATTGTAATCGATCCATTCCGGCGGGACCGCGAGGTCGAGAAGATGGATCGACTCCGCCATGTCATTCGGCCATGGGCCCGGGCGGACCCCAGGGCAGCCAGCCGGTCCAGGCCAGCCACAAAATCGCGAACGCCATCGAGATGATGGTGATCGGAATTCCGGCCCGGGCGTATTCGGAAAAGCGGATATGAACGCCGAAATGATTCGCGCGCTCGACGACGATGAGATTGGCGAAGCTGCCCAGGAGCAGGAAATTGCCGGCTAGCGACGACAGCAGCGCGAGGCCGTAGAGCGCGCCCTCGGGCGGATTGGGCCAGACTTGCAGCAACAGGATGACCGACGGCACATTGCCGAAGAGATTGCTCATGACCAAGGCGAAGGGCGTCAATACGGCCAGATGGTCGGGCAACAGGCCCGAATCCCCCAGCGAGGAGATGAATTGATAGGCCAGGCCGGATTGCGCCAATGCGCCGGTGATGGCGAAGAGACAGACGAACAGCAGGAGCAGCGGCCAATCGACCGCGGCGATCATGGTCCGGCTGGTGATCTTGCGGCTCGCCAGCAACAGGGCGGCGATCATCAATCCGCCGATCTCGCGCGGCAGATCGGTGGTGAAGAGCACGAGGAGGGCAACGAGCGCCGCGAGCGCCTTGATCGCCTGGGCGCGGTCGAACGGATGGCGCGGCACCTCCGGAATGTCGCCGGCCGGGACTGGGCCGCCCAAGCCGACCCGGTTGTGCCACTGGTACCAGATCACGCCGAACACGACGACGAGCGCGAACACCGCCGGCACGCCGCACGCCGCGAGGAAGGTATGAAAGCTGAGATTGCCGATCTGGCCGATATAGATGTTCTGCGGGCTCCCCATCAACGTAGCGGCCGAGCCGGCGTTGCTGGCCGTGACCAGGGCGATCAGGAACGGCCGGGGGTCGTAGCCGCGCGCTCTGGCGCCCGCGATCAATAGCGGCGCCATCGCGAACACGACGATGTCGTTGGCAAGGAGCGCCGTCAGGGCGCCGCAAACGGCCACCGTGAGGACCAAAAGCGAGGTCGGGCCGCTATGTTTGGCGGTGATCCAGTCGGCGCACAGATCGTAAACGCCGGCCGAGAGGAACTGCGCCGAAATGATCATGAGCGCGAAGAGGAGAACGATCGTCGAGACGTCGATGCTGCCGCCGACATCGTCGAGCGTGACCGCCTGCGTCCCCAACAGCGCGATCGCGCCCAATAACGCGATGCCAGTGCGGTCGACCTGAAACCACGGCAGCCGCCCCGCCGCCAGGCCGAGATAGGTCAGAAAAAAAACCAGGAGAATGACGGAATTTTGCATCGTTCCGGGGTGCGGGTTCGGAAGGCGGCGGCAAGCGGCGGAACCAATATAGAATTAATCTCTGGTGAACGGCTCACGCATTTTCGCGGGCGATGCGTGCGAAATGTCGCCGGCCACGCCAATCTCGTCGCATCGCGCGAATCGCATGCTATATAGCCGATGATGTCACAACTCGAATCCAACGCTCCGGTTCCCGCCGAAGCGCCCGCTTATCTCGCCAATCTCAACGATCCGCAGCGCGACGCGGTCGAGGCGCTCGACGGACCGGTCCTGGTCCTGGCCGGGGCCGGAACAGGCAAGACGCGCGTGCTCACAACCCGGCTGGCGCATCTTCTGGCGCTGCGGCGCGCTTTTCCCAGCCAGATCCTGGCTGTGACCTTCACCAACAAGGCGGCAGCCGAAATGCGCGAGCGGCTCGAGCGCATGATCGGCCAGTCGGCGGAAGGACTGTGGCTGGGGACCTTCCATGCCATTGCGGCGCGCATTCTGCGGCGTCATGCCGAGGCCGTGGGCCTGAAATCCAATTTCACCATTCTCGACACCGACGACCAGATCCGGTTGGTCAAGCAGATCGTCCAGGCCGCGGGCTTCGACGACAAGGCCGTGCCGGCGCGCGCCCTTTTGGGCGTGATCGAACGCTGGAAGGATCGCGGCCTCACGCCCGACAAGGTATCGGCGGGCGACCGGTCCGGGCTGGCCGGCGGCAAGGCCCCCGAACTCTACGCCGCCTATCAGGAGCGCCTTTTGGCGGTGAACGCCGCGGATTTCGGCGATCTGCTCCTCCACAATTTGACGATTTTCGGCAGCCGCGACGATATCCTCGCGGATTATCAGCGCCGGTTCCGCTACATCCTCGTGGACGAGTACCAAGACACCAATGTCGCGCAATATCTATGGCTGCGGCTCCTGGCCCAGGGCCACCGCAATCTGTGCTGCGTCGGCGACGACGATCAGTCGATCTATTCCTGGCGCGGAGCCGAGATCGGCAACATCCTGCGCTTCGAGAAGGATTTTCCCGGCGCCCGCATCGTCCGGCTCGAACAGAACTACCGCTCGACGCCGCCGATCCTGGCCGCGGCTGCGGGTCTTATCGCCAAGAATGCCGGCCGTCTCGGCAAGACCCTGTGGACGTCTGAGGCGGGCGGCGAGCGTGTCGTCCTCAAGCCGCTCTGGGATGGTATCGAGGAGGCGCGGTGGCTCGGCGACGAAATCGAGGCGCTCCAGCGGCGCGGCC
>Ga0182024_10017615_pt1 | contig 13387 bp, 9 predicted proteins | sample P32metaG_FD_120480 | JGI IMG/M metagenome (GOLD analysis project Ga0182024, IMG submission 120480) | Permafrost microbial communities from Stordalen Mire, Sweden - P3-2 metaG (Illumina Assembly) | ecosystem: Environmental > Terrestrial > Soil > Wetlands > Permafrost | place: Sweden: Stordalen...
CCCGCGAACGGAAAGCCGCCGCGCGGGCAGGAGTGCGGTAGGCGCAGCCCTTCCGGGTGGTACGGGATCTCGCGGGCGCCGGCGCGCCGGTAGTAGGTGACGTTCCGCGGCCCGATGCTCGCGGTGAAGTCCGCAATCGACGCGGGGGGCGCTTCGGGGTTCCATGGGATCGGCGGGATCTGGGTGTCCAGCGAGCCGCCGAACGGAGGGCCGGCTTCTTCGAGCAGCCCCGGGAAGATCAGCTGTTCGCTCGCGGGTGTCACCGCGCTCGCGTAGAACAGCAGCTGGAGCTTTTCGTTGGCGACCGGCCCCATCCAGATCGACATCACGCCCGCCTCGTGTACGACCTCTCGACCCACCTGTATCTCGACCAGCGCGCTGCCGAAGCCCATCAGCGCATTTGCCGGGCAGCCCCCTTTGCCGAGCTCTTCGAGCACCGCCGCTGTGCAGCTCGCGCGCCCCAAGCCACTCGTGACCAGCCCGATTTTCGCCGGGTAGCGGAAGTCCAGCTCGCTCAGCGGAGAGGGCACGAGCTTGCCCTGAGCCGATATCTGGATCGAGAATTCGATCGTCGTGCCCTTGCCCAGACGCTCCGGCGAGAGGCGCACTCCCAGCTTCACCCGCTGCGCCGCCGAGGCTGTGCCGAGCAAACCGAGCCCGCCCGCCGCCGCCCCGGCCGCGCACGCGAGCACGCAGACCCCGAACAGCACCGCCACACAGCGCATCCGCACCGCCACGCAGCGCATCCGAGCGCCGAGCGCGGCCGCGCTCGCGTTCACCGGGCGCTCCCGCGACGCGTGCGCCGGGCGCTGTCCCATGTCCTCAATACGCCAGCGTGCCGGTTGTCTGCACCGTCACCGCGTCGTTGCCGCGGTTAATGGTTCCGTAGAAGCCGCCCTGGCCGTGTGCGTGGGCGTAGCGGCCCGTGCCATGGGTGATGGTCAGCGTGCCGGCGAAGCTCGAGTATTCCCCGCCGGAGGAGTGCGGTTTGGCGAGACCGCTGCCGATCAGCGCGCCGTAGCGACTGGAGAGCTTGAACGAGGCCCTCACCGTGGCGCCCACTTCGAAGCCCACCTTCACCACTCCCGGCAGCCCGCCCGTCGCCTTGCCTTCGTCGATCAGCGTCGAGCTGGCGGTTTCGCGCACGAAGTGCAGGTGCGCCGTGTCCGTGATGTTCAGCGCTCGTGCCGCGTGGGCTCGTCTGCTCTGCGCTGCTCGCAGAGGGCCGGCGGCCAGTGCGCTCGCCGGCGCCGCTCGCACAGGGCCGGCGGCGAGTGCGCTCGCCACCGTTGAGACTGCCGCCGCTCCGGCAAGTGCGGCGAGGGAGTATGCGATCGCTGTTCTCATGTGGGCCCCGCGGTGGCGGTCAGCCGCCGGTTGAAGGGGGCTGGCTCCTGATCGACGGTAGCGCCTGCCGGCAGCGTCGTGCGCCGCTTGCCGCCGAGCGCTCGGCGTCTTTGCCCGGCGCCACGCCGGCCCGGTAGCGGGTGTTCGCCACCGCCAGGGCGAGGCCGGGACTACTCATCGAGCGCGAAGGTCGGGGATACGCGTGAGGCGAACCACGCGGGGATGCTAGTGATCGCGAGCACGCTTGCGATCACGGCCACAAAGATCTCCAGCGGCCGCGCGCCGGTGGCGAAACCGGCAACCGGAAAGCCGGTCACGTGCTTCAGGTAGCTGTCGATGACGAGCTGACCATAGATCCCGAGGATCGCGCCGGTCAAGCAGCCGGCGCCCAGCATCAGCGCGACTTCGATCGCCAGCATCCTGCGCAATCGCTTGGGTGTCGTGCCTTCCAGGCGCAGCCCGGCCAGAGCGGTGCGACGTTGCCAGATGCTCGACCCCATCGCCGCGGTCAGCGCGAGGATCGCGGCCGCCACGAGCAGTGTGGCGATGTCCGCGAGCTGACCGAGCCCTTCGCTGGCGGAGGAGTCGATCTGGCGTTCGCGCTCGCCCGCGGACAGCACTTCAAGGCCGCTGGACGGACCCAACGCTCGGATGATCTCGCTGCGTGCCGTGCGTGCCGCGGTGGCGGAGGCGCCGCCGTCAAGCTGGACGCCGAGCGCGCTCGGCGCCGAGGGGTGGGTGGGGCTCCAATAATGGCTGTAGTCGGCGGTGTTCATCACGATCGCTCCCGGGGTCCAGCCGAAGTTGGTGGTCGTGGCCGCGACCCTGAATGCAATGTAGCCCGTGGGGGTGGCGAGCGTCAGGGCGCCTCCCACTCCGGTGTGGTGTTCCGCGGCCACCTGCGCCGAGACCGCGATCCAGCCGCCCTGCTGGATCCGTGCCTGCGCCGTGGCCAGCCGGCCGGCTACCAGCTGCCCGCTCAGGAGCGTCAGCGGCGTGCCCGGCGGCCACGCGATCACCCACAGGCGCCGGGGCGGGTGGGATCCGAAATTCAGGAAGCTGCCCTGGAAGGCGTGCACACCGCTGACGCCCGGCAGTCGCGCGATCGCCGCCGCGTGGCCGTCGGCGGTGAAATCGTCGATCGCCTGGTTGTCGTGCGGGTCAACGACCCAGATGTCCGCGCCGGCCACGTAGTGGGCGGTGTAGCTGTCGATGCCGCGCAGCAGGTCCGCGCGCGAGCCTCCCAGCGCCACGCTGCCGAACAGCGCCACCGCGCCCGTGGCGGCCAGCGCCAGCGAGCTGAGCGTGGTGGCGCGCAGGGACGTGAGCGCCGCCGATGTGAGCGCGAGCCCGCGGTAGCGCGCGGCGGCGGCGCCGGCCACGCGCAGGACGCCGGCCAGAGCCGGTGGCACCGCCAGCATCGTTGCGAACGCCAGCAGCACGCACACCTCGATCGCGGCGGAGCGCACGAGCAGAAACAGCGCGCTGGAGAGCGCCAGCAGCAGCACCGCGCCGAGTGCGGCCCGCCGCTGCAGCGTCTCGCCCAGGCCGTTGCCGGGAGCGCCGTCCTCTCCGTAGGCGGCGTCGAGCGCCCGTCCCGCGCGCAGGTCGAGCAACGGCACGATCGACGCGGAGCACGCCGCCAGCAGGCCGCAGGCGAGCGCCAGCAGCACCGGCGTGGTCCCGATCACGGTGCTGGCGCCGAGCGTGAACGACCGCGACAGGTAGCCGGGGGATTGGTGAAACGCCCCGGACAGCGCCCAGCCGCCGAGCAGGCCGATCAGCGACGCGGCGATCCCCAGCAGCAGGCCTTGCGAGAGCACCATCTGGACGATCGCCGCTCGGCCCGTGCCGTCTACGCGCAGGTCGGCGATCGCCTGGCGCCGATCGGGCACGGTCAGGAGCAGCGCGTTGAACGCGAACAGAAACCCCAGCAGCGCGCTGATCGCCGCGAACAGGTCGCTCGCCTGGCCGCTCGGGCGCAACGCCTGTGCCAGCAGCGCGAGACCCCGATCGGCCGCCGTCACGTCCAGGCGGCTGCCCGCCAGCCGCTGAAGGCCCTGGCGGACTTCCAGTTCGTGTCCGGGGTCGACCTCCACGAGCACGCGCGAGACGCGGTCGGGCAGGCCCGCCAGCTGTTGCAGCCGGGGCAGCGGCATCACCGCCACGCTGGCGCGCGAGAGCGCGCCGAACGTTTCCGGGCCGAGCACGGCCGATACGTTCAGCCTGCTCGATGCGCCGCGCAGCATCACTGTCACCTTTTCCTCAGACCGATCGGAGATCGGCCAGCGCCTGCCGTCGCCCAGGCCGATCGCCCGCGCGGTCGTTGAGCTGAGACCGATGCCGCCTGGCGCGAGCGTGGAGAGCGGGAGCGTGCGCGACAGGCCGTCGAGCGTGGCGAGGCCGACCGTCGTGCCGGTGATCGTGACGGTGCTGTCGCGGCCGCCCTTCGCCACGACGGTCGCCGTCTGTTCCAACAGCGGCGCGGCGCGCTTGACGCCGGGGAGCGCCTCGACTGCTTCGAGCAGCTGTCCCGGCACGCCGTCGGGGCCGCGGGCTTCCAGCTGCAGCGTGGCCGAGCCGGCCGCCGCGCGCACCACTTCGCCGGCGGATCCGGCGATGCTGCCGTTGGCCACGAGCGTGGCGAACACGAGCGCGACCGCCACCGCCACCCCCAGGCCGGCCAGCAGCTCCTGCGCGGTGTGCACGCGCAGCCGGTTGCGGTAGAGATAGAGCAGGACGTATGGGCGCATCAGCGGAGCTTGCCGTCGCGCAACGTGCAGCTTCGATCGGCGAGCGCGGCGGCGTCGAGGTCGTGCGTGACGAGCAGCACCGCCGCCTGGCGCTCGCGCGCGATCGAGCGCAGCAGCTCCACGATCTCGCGGCTGCGGACGCTGTCGAGGTTGCCCGTGGGCTCGTCGGCGAGGATCAGCGTGGGTTCGGTGGCCAGCACGCGCGCGATCGCCACGCGTTGGCGCTCGCCGCCTGAGAGCCGCTCGGGCGGACGGTCCAGGCGCTCGCCGAGTCCCACCCGCTCGAGCCAGGGCGTGGCGCGCGCCTGCGCCTCACGCATTCCCACGCCGCTCATCAAGAGCTTTCTGGAGGCGTTCTGGAGCGCCGAGACGCGGGGCATCAGGCGGAAGTGCTGGTAGACGAACCCCACCTGGCGCAGCAGGTACTCGCTGCTCTGCGCTTGCGAGAACGACGCGAGGTCGCGTCCCTGGAAGCGGATCGTGCCCCGCTCCGGGGCGAGCAGCGCGGCCGCGAGCAACAGCAGCGTGGTCTTGCCCGAGCCGCTGGGCCCGTGCAGCGCCACCATTTCGCCGGCCTGTAGCCGCAGGTTGACGCGGTCGACGGCGCGCACGTCCTCGCCCGCGCCGCGGTAGCTCTTGACGACGTCCTCAAGCTCGAGCATGCACGCAATCATCGACCGTCGGCCGCCGCATCGGGCGGCTCACGCGCCGGCGGAGCCGGCGGCTGCGCGGTGGAGCTGGAGGACCGGCGCCAGCTCGGGGGTGCTCAGCTCGCCGTTCAGGCTGCCTTTCGCGAGCGACAGCGCGCGGTCTGAGCCGGTCAGGGCGGAGGTGTCGGTGGCGCTGTAGAGGACGGCGATGCCTTCGTCTGCGAGACCGCGCAGCAGCGCGAGGATCTGATCGCGCACGGGCAGGTCGACGCCGAGTGTGGGCTCGTCGATCACGAGCAGCTTTGGCTCGCGCACGATCGCGCGGGCGATCGCCACGCGGGTGGCTTCCGCGCCGTCCATCTCGTTGGGCCGCATCGACGCCGAGTGCTCTACGCCGAGGCGACGCAGCGCGCCCCGTGCGTGCGTGCGCGCCTGATCCAGCGACACGCCGCGTGTGAGCTGGCCGGTCATCAGCTGCTCGAGCACGGTGGCGCCTTCGGCGGAGCGGAAGGTTCTGCGGCAGAAGCGGGCCTCTGCGCGCAGCGCGTCCGGGCGCGAGCCGTCGAGGGCGCGTCCTTGCATGCGTATGATGCCCTCGTCGGGGCGCTCGATGCCGGCGACCACGCGCAGCAGGGTGGAGCGTCCGGAGCGTCGCCTGCCCCACACGCCCACCAGTTCGCCCTCCTCCAGCTCGAGCGTTACGTCGTGCAGCGCGATCCGCTCCGCCGCTCCGCGGCCGAAGCGCTTGCTCACGCGCTCAAGTTCGAGCAGGGCCATCTTTGGGCTCTCTCTGAAGGGCGCTGAATTGGCTGCGCGCGTACTCCACCCACGGAAGCCTCGACTCCATCGCCAGGCGGCTCTCCGCCGCCAGCAGCCGGTCGATCAGCCTCTCCGAGCCGGCCGGCTTATGACGGGCCTCGATCAGACATGCCTGTTCGTAGCGTTCGAGGATCTGGAGCGCCACATCCGGCTCGTGCTCCATTGCCGCGAGCTGGCGCACGAACAGCTGCGACTGGCGGCGGTCGGCGCCGGCCTGTTCGAACATGCGCTCGCGGTAGGCGTCCGCTCCCGCGGCTGTGGCCCGGTAGCGAACCTTGGGCTGGCGGTGGGTGCCGATCCGCGCGGCCGGCGGGTCGGTGATCTCCTCGATCAAGCCTCGGCGGCTGAGCTCGTTCAGCGCGGTGTAGACGTGTGACTCGCTGCCCAGTGCAAGCACGTCGCCGTAGGCCTCTTCGAAGCGCTTCATCAGCTGGTAGCCGTAACCGGGCCGCGCCAGCAGCAGGCCCAAAAGCGCCCAGTTGACCGGTGAGGTCATCCGCTTCAAGGCCACAGCATCCCCGGCGCTTCTCGCCGTCCCCTGCCCACTCATTGGACGTAAGACACTACACCATCCCCGAGCCGTCCGGAACAGGTTGTGCTGTCCAGACAGCCAGAACTACTACAAGCCTTGAAGCTTGTCTGTGCGCCGGAACAGCTTGCGGAAGAACTTGGTCACCGACGCGGGAATCAGGAAGTTCGGTCCGACGAGGCCGGGGATCCTATACGGCTCGTAGTGCAGCGGCCGCCCGTCCAGCGTCGTGTACTTGTATTTGCCGTCAGGCGTCCTGGGATAGGGCCGGGTGGATTTGCTGGTGGTGGTTGGCTCCATGCCGCTCATTGTACTACCCATCCCACCAGCTCCACAAGGGTCGCGAACGCCAGGAGTGTCAGGGCATGTTCGAACAGTAGGGTTTTGCGGGCCAGGACCCGGTCGTTGATTTGGATGTCTTTTTCGAGGTCGTCGAGCAGCGAGTCTTCGAGCTCGCGCGCGTCTTCGCGCTCGCGAGCCCTGCGCATCGCGGCGAGGGTGGGACCGGCCTCCTCGGCGCCCAGCAGGCGCAGAGCCCGCATGGCCAGGCTGAACGAGCACCCGAGCAGTACCAGCGCGAGGATCGAGAGGTCATACGCCCCTCCGCCGCCGAGGACGATCAGGGCGACGGCCACGTCGACGGCCATCACGCCCAGCGCGCCGCCGACGAGCACCTCAGAGCGCGATACCTGCGTCTGCAGTCGGTTCCCCGTCAGCAGGCGCAGCCACTCGGAGGGCTCGGGTGTGTTCGGTTTCGTGGACATCCCTACCTCCTATTCCGACGGGATCTCCAAAACGGGACACGTCGGCCCAAAACTTTTCCCAACCATCCCCGAGCCGTCCGGAACAGGTCGCGCTATCCAGACAGCCAGAACTACTACAAGCCTTGAATGCTCAAGCCATGCCTTACCGCGGTCGAGGATTCGATGCATAGTGCGACCCGCTGCCGGGTAATCCGGGGTGTATGTCTGTGGAGGAGAGTGGGAAGTTGCCGCAATTCGGAATGGAGGGTCGGGGAACGCCCGCCTCACGGCGGAGTGCTTGTCAACACAATCTGTCCGAGTGTCTCCATGGGCGGGTGGGATCCCCATCTCAAGGCACTCGGACAGATCCCGGCGTTGGCACCCTCCCGCGCCGGGCTCTACCGGGCGCCGTGGTCCTCATCCCGGGCCGCGGCGTCCAACTAGCTCTGATATGTCGGGTCGTTTGTCAAGTGGGCGGGGTTGATCGCGTCCGCTGGGCGGGCGTTTGGGGTGGTCGGGAGAGCGGGGCGCCGGGGTCGGTGTCGGTGTCGCCGAGCTCCCGCATCACCTGCTCCAGCGGGATCGTCGGCACCCCTGCCGCGTCGTCGGCTCGCACCTCGGCCATCGCCGCCTCGTCCTCATCGGTCCAGGGCTCGTCGTCCTCGGGCGCGTTGGCGATCGCACGCAGCAGCGGATCCTCGTGCTCTTTCTTCACGAGGCGCAGCGCGCGTTTGGCCTCGGGCTCGGAGAGCTCGTCCACGAGATCGTGCAGCTGCTCCTTAGCGGTCACGACCCAAAGTTTAGCGCACAAAACACGCACCACCACCCCAAGAAAGGCACAAAAGTGAGCAACCCACGCCACGCCCTCAGGTCCCTATGTCACCGCCTCGGTGTCGCCGGGCCTGCTCGCGTGCGTGCCTTGCAGGGGACCGGTGCGCCTAAAATCGTCGAAGGGAGCGGTGCGCCGATAAGGCTTCTTCTTGGGACTCTCGCCACGACCCTGGTCGCCCTGGCTATTTCAGCCACCCCCGCGCTCGCTGGTCCGGGTCATGGGTTGTCGTTTTCGTTTCCGTCTGCGGGTTCTTTTGATAGTCCGTCGTTTCCGTTGGGTATGGCTGTCGATCAGACGGGTGGGGATGTGTATGTGACTGATTTCGTGAATTATCGTGTGTTGAAGTTCGGGCCGGACGGTGAATTCGTCTTGATGTTCGGTAAGGATGTGAACAAGACGAAGGTGTTGGGGGGAATCGCCACGGAAGCCGAAGAGAACGTGTGTACCGAGGAAGAAGTGGGGTTGGGCGGCGAATGTCAGGCCGGCACGGAAGGTGCCGGTGCGGGTGAGTTCGGTGTGTTGTTCGGCGCCGCGGTGGATGATGCCAGTGGGGATGTGTATCTCGCCGATAGCTCCAATGATGTGATCGATCGTTATAGCGCGTCGGGGGTCTTTCAGAAGCAGTTTAAGGCTGAAGCGCCGGCTGGGTCGTTTGCTCCCGGGTCGTTCCACCCGTCGGGGGTCGCGGTGGATCAGTCCACGGGGGATCTGTATGTGGCCGATGAAACGCATGGCGTGATCGACGAGTTCACACCGGAAGGGGTGTTCGTCGAAGAAGTTGGTGCCGGGCAGCTCACGAATCCCGTTGGTGTCGCGGTGGATGGGAAAGGTGATGTGTATGTCGCCAACGGCGACACGCTCAAGTTCACAGCGCCGGCCGGTAAGGCGACGGTGGGCAGTGTGATCGATAGTGGCGCCGGGTCTGGTGTGGCGGTGGAACCGTCGAGCGAAGCTGTGTATGTCGATGGTGGTTCTTATATCGCGGCGTATACCTCCGCGGGGGTTTCGCTTGGCCGGTTTGGTTCTAAACAGCTCAGCGGATCCTATGGTGTCGCGGTGTATGGCGTCACGCATATCGTGTACGCGGTCGATGCGAACAGCGATACGGTGTATGCCTATGAACTGGGTGAAACGCCCGAAGAAGCGCCGCACACGACCGAACCGCCGGGTGAAATCACCACGACGAGCGCGAAGCTCGAAGGCGAGCTGAACCCGGGTGGCGCGAAAGGCGCGCTCGAATATCGCTTCGACTACAACCTCGGCACTTCATGCACGGGCGGGCAGAGCATCCCGGTCCCAGCAGTGAAAGTCGCCGAAGCCAAGGAAGCGGCTGTGGAAGCCACCGCGACGAATCTTGAGCCTAATGCTCAGTACACGTACTGCCTGGTGGCGCTCAACCCGTTCGGTGAACTGCAGGGCAACGAAGTGCCCTTCGAAACCCTGAAGGTTCCACCCACTGCCAAAACCGAGCCCGCCACTTCCGTCAAAACAACCGAAGCCCGGCTCGAAGGGCTCGTCAACCCGAACAACCAGTCCACGAAATGCGAATTCCAGTACGGCACCGAAGCCTCGCTTGCGACGAGCACGACCAAAGCCTGCGAACCGGAAACCCTCACGGGCTTCAGCGAACAGGGTGTCGGCTTGACCGTCTCTGGGCTGACACAGAACACCAAATATTACTACCGGGCGATCGCGGAAAACGCGGCTCATGAAAAGGCGGAAGGAACGATCGAGCATTTCACGACCCCGATCCATCCCGAAACCCCGGAAAAGCTCTCCGCGAACCCGATCGCCGCGACCGAAGCGACGCTCCACGGCGCCCTGAACCCCAAAGCAGCGGGCAACCCCGGCTCCTACGAATTCCTCTACAAGGCGTCCGCCACGCAATGCGAAGGCGGGGCATCGTCTGGCGGGAGCGCGCTGGGCGACTCCGAAGAAGCGGTCAAAGCCGAAATAACAGGCCTGATCCCGAACACCGAATACACGTTCTGCCTGCGTGCCCATAACGAAGCGGGAGAAGAATCCGCCGTCAGCTCGCCCGTGACGTTCACGACGCCCCCCCTGGCGCCGGAAATCGTAAGCGAGTCCTCCTCCGGCGTGAGCGCCACCGAAGCGAGGCTCGAAGCGGAAATAAACCCCGGTAACTCGGAAACCGCCTACCACTTCGAATACGGTCCCGCCGCGGGCTCCTATGACGTGAGCGTCCCGGTCCCCGACGCCGACATCCACGCGGGCCTGACCGGCGTGAGCGTCAGCGAGGTCGCGACGGGCCTGGCGCCAAGCACGACCTACCACTACCGTGTCGTGGCCGCCAACGCGCTGCCAGGCGTTGTGGACGGCCCCGACCAGACCTTCACCACGCTCGCCTCGGTCGGTACGGGGTCGCCGCCGAACTGCTCCAACGAACAGCTCCGCACCGAACAGCCCTTTGGGCTGTTGCTCCCCGACTGCCGCGCCTACGAGCAGGTCTCGCCGGTGGACAGGAACGGTTACGACATTTTCCTCCCCGGCCCCGGTGGGGAAGCTGAAGATCTGGTTCGCGCTTCGGTGTCCGGCGAAGCGATCACCTATGTCTCCTTTGGTAGCTTTGCCGATCCAGCGGGCGCGCGGTTCCTGAGCCGGTACGTATCCCGTCGCGGCGCGGGCGGCTGGTCGACGCAGAACATCACACCGCCGTACTCGTCCGAACGCTCCAGCCTCGAGTCCCCGTACGAAACGCTGGTCTTCACGCCGGACCTTTCGATGGGCGTTGTGCGGAACGAAGACCCGCTGACCAGTGAAGCACCCGGGGGCGAAAACCTCTATCTTGCCGATATCGCCAACGGCTCCTACCAGTGGGTCGGGCAAGGCGTCTCTGAACCTGAAGTTCAAGGTGCCTCTACGGACCTCAGCCACATTGTCTTCAGCCAATCTCGGCATGGAGGGGCGTTGCTTGACTGGGTCGGTGGCCAGCTGAGCAAAGTCGACGTCGCCAACGACGGCTCGACGATTAGCGCTGACCCCGGAGGGGTGGGCGATTACGGCGTCAGCATCATGAAACAAGACCGGTGGCACGCGGTCTCCGCTGATGGTCTGCGGGTTTTTTTCACGGACACGGAAGGAGGTACAGCTGACTATCTGCAGCTGTATGTGCGTGAGAACCCCGAACAGCCACAGAGTGAACTCAACGCTGAAGAAAAGTGCACGGAACCAAGCGACGCTTGCACGGTCGAAGTGTCGGCTTCGCAGAAGACGAATGGCAGCGGTCCGGGTGGCACCGATCCCCATGGGCCTCAACTCACGGAATATCTGGGGGCGAGCGTGGATGGCTCAAAGGTGTTCTTCGACAGTCGCGCGGAGCTGACCAACAATGCGAACACCGGCAGCGCGGACAACGCGGCGAACCTCTACGAGTACGATCTCAAGAGCGGTGTGCTGACCGATCTCACGCTCGACGCGGGTGAACCCGAAGGCGCCGCCGTGCTCGGCATGGTAACGGCCGCGCAAGACGGCTCTTATGTCTATTACGTAGCCGATGGGGTCCTCGCAGCAGGCGCGGCCCCCGGGAATTGCGCGGCTCACCCCAATGAATCACCTCCTGGGGCGACGTGCAATCTCTATGTGCAGCACTACGACGGCACGGAATGGACGCCGCCGGTGTTCATCGCCACACTCGCCGGTGGCGATTCCGAAGACTGGCTGAAGGGCGGGCAAATCGCCGGGGAAGGCATTGGTGGCCCGGCGAACAATACGGCTCGGATCACGCCGGATGGCGCACACCTCGCGTTCCTATCGGAAAAGAGCCCGCCGGGCTATGACAACACTGACGTCAATACCGGTAAAGCGGATCAGGAGGTCTTCTCCTACGACGCCACACAGCCTGTATCTCCTGACAATCCTATCTGCGTGTCGTGCAACCCGAGTGGCGCGCGGCCGGTCGGGCCATCGCGCCTCTCCGAAATTGAAAATGCAGCGTCGCCCTTCTACTACACGCCGCGTAATTTCTCTGAAGATGGCAGCCGCCTGTTCTTCGACAGTCGCGATGCGCTCGTGCCGCATGCCAGCAACGGCCGCCAGAATGTCTATGAGTATGAGGGTGGCCATGTCTATCTGATCTCCGATGGGGCGGGCAGCTACGACTCGTCTTTCCTGGATGCCAGTCCCAGCGGCGACGATGTGTTCATCGGGACCGCGGATCGGCTGGTCCCGCAGGATCAGGATTCTCTTGTGGATGTGTATGACGCGCGGGTTGGTGGTGGCTTCCCGGTGTCCGTCTCTGCGCCCGCGTGTGATAACGGCGATTCTTGTAAGGGGCCCGTCTCCCCGCAACCGTCTGTTTTCGGGGCGCCCGCGAGCGCGACGTTCTCCGGCGCCGGCAACCTCGCGCCGGTCGTTGCGGTCAAGCCCGTGGCGAAGGCGAAGCCCAAGCCGGAAACCCGAGCGCAGAAGCTCAAAAAGGCGCTTAAGGCGTGCAAGAAGCTGAAGAAGAAGACGAAGCGGCTCGCGTGCGAGCGGCAGGCCAACAAGAACTATGGCCCGGTGAAGAAGAAGGCGAAGCGGTCCAGTACGCACTCCAAGAAGGGGAGGAACTAATGCGCCGGTTACTGTGTGGAGTGCTCGTGGCTGCGGCGTCGCTGGTGTCCGCGCCCTCGGCGATGGCCGCCTTCGGGTTGCAGAGCTTCGAAGTCTCGGCGACCAACCCCACGACCGAACCCAACCAGATCGGCTCCCCCGATGTCCAGGCCGGCTCGCACCCCGATCTGACGACCAGCTTCGTCTTGAGCCCGGGAGTGCCGGTGGCGAAAGGCAGTCTCAAGGATGCCCGGGTCGAACTGCCGCCGGGCTTCGTCGGAGACCCCGAAGCGACGCCGAGGTGCACCGCCTATGAATTCACACATGGAGGTTTTTACCCTTGTCCGAATGATACGGCGGTTGGTGTGGAGAACACGTACGTCGTAGCGGGCGGCTTTGGAGAACAGTATATCCTTACCGTCTCCACCCCTGTCTACAACATAGAACCCCCGCCGGGCATCGCGGCCGAGTTTGCCTTTAAGGCCAAGCAGATCGTCCCGATATTCTTGGATGTGTCGGTGCGCACCGGCGGTGACTATGGATTGACTGTCAACGTCCCCAACGTCAGCGAGGGCGCCGAGATCTATGGAAACACGGTGACGATCTGGGGGGTGCCCGCCGAACCGATCCACGACCCCTACCGCGGGGAATGCCTGCCCCCACGCGAAGAAGAAGGACTTTACACGACGTATGGATCGACGGGTCAGTGTCCTGCCAACGTGGCGGTGAAGGCCTTCTTGACGAACCCGACGTCGTGTGGGGTGCCGCGGACGGCGACGTTGAGCGTCGACTCGTGGGAGGAACCGGGGAGCTTTGTATCGCTGCCCTCGGCCTTGCCGGAGCTGTCGGGCTGTGAAAAGCTCGATTTCAGCCCCTCGCTCACTGTGACACCGGATGGCACGGCCGGGAGCACCCCGACGGGGCTGAACGTCCATCTGCACGTTCCCCAGGAATCGACCGTGAACCCGGCGGGGCTCGCGGAGGCCGACGTGAGGGACACGACGGTCACGCTGCCTGCGGGCGTGCAGCTCAGCCCGTCCGCGGCGGATGGCCTGCTGGCGTGCTCGCAGCTGAAGGGCAGGGAAGAACCGCAGAAAGAAGCACTGGAAGAAAAACACGAAATCACGGGTATCAACCTGGAAACAAAGCAGCCCGCCAACTGC
>Ga0182024_10017616_pt1 | contig 13386 bp, 11 predicted proteins | sample P32metaG_FD_120480 | JGI IMG/M metagenome (GOLD analysis project Ga0182024, IMG submission 120480) | Permafrost microbial communities from Stordalen Mire, Sweden - P3-2 metaG (Illumina Assembly) | ecosystem: Environmental > Terrestrial > Soil > Wetlands > Permafrost | place: Sweden: Stordalen...
GCGGATTGGTGCAATACGAAGATCTCACGCTCATCGCAGCCCAACAGGCCGCAGACCTGGCCGCCGCCGAAGAATAACAAATGCGGGACCGACCGAAGCTTCGTGGCGCGCGCCTCCAGGCGTGCCGCGTCGACATTCGTGTCGACGGGAACGGTGTGATGTGAACATCGCCCTAGGCGTCGGCGGAGGCATTGCCGCGTATAAAGCTGCCGAACTTGCGCGCGCCCTCATGACCCGCGGCTTCACCGTCAACGTCATCATGACCCGCGCCGCGGAGGAGTTTGTTCGTCCTCTGACCTTTAGCGCTCTCACCGGCCGCAAAGTCATTACCAATCTTTTCTCGGCCGATACTCTTTCAAGCGCGATTGAGCACATTCAAATCGCGCAGGAAAATGACATTCTGGTTGTCGCTCCAGCCACTGCGGACCTTCTCGCCAAATTTGCCCACGGCCTGGCCGACGATTTTCTTTCCACGACTTATCTGGCTTTCACCGGACGCGTGGTTCTCGCACCGGCGATGAACACCAACATGTGGAATCATCCGGCAACGCAGGCTAATCTCCGCACTCTGCGCGAGCGCGGGCACCTCATCGTCGATCCCGACGATGGAGCGTTAGCGTGCGGCATGGTCGGCCCTGGCCGCCTTGCGGAACCCGACGAGATAGCCGGAGCGGTTGCTGCGTTGACTGCATCAAAACGCGATCTGGAGGGGGAAACCGTCCTGATCACCGCCGGGCCGACTCAGGAGCCTCTCGATGCCGTTCGCTATCTCAGCAATCGATCGAGCGGTAAAATGGGCTACGCTATCGCGGAAGAGGCTGCCGCGCGCGGCGCAAAAGTGATTCTCGTCTCCGGCCCAGTCAGTCTTCCCGCGCCCGGCGACGTGATTCATGTTCAGACAGCGGCGGAGATGTTCGACGCGGTCATGTCGCATCTCGAGGAATCCACGATCATCATCAAGGCTGCCGCAGTCGCCGACTATCACCGCGCGGACGCGCCGCAGCACAAGGTCAAGAAAACCGCCGCGCGGATGTCGATTGAGCTCGACCCGACCGTCGATATTCTAGCGGAAGTTGGCAAAAAAAAGGGCGACCGCCTCCTGCTCGGCTTCGCCGCGGAGACGGAAAATCTGATCGGCGAAGCGCGCCGCAAACTGGAATCGAAAAACTGCGATATGGTGGTCGCCAACCTGGTTTCGCAATCCGGTATCGGCTTCGATTCGGATGAAAATGAAGTGGTGCTGGTCACCCGCACTGCCGATCCGATCACCGTCCGCCGCGCTCCTAAAAGACAGATCGCCGCGCGCATCCTCGACGAAACGATGAAATTGCGCCTGGCTCTCCACGCGAAATGATCCCGGAGCAACTGCGCGAATATCTGAACTTCTACCGCGACCTCGGCGTGAAAGAGGTCTACCGGCGCCAATCAACAGTCATGGAAATTCTTCCCCTCGCACCTCTCGACGACTCGCTCGCCAAAATTCGCGCGGATATAGGCGATTGCCGGCGCTGCGGCCTATGCGCTCAACGAAACAAGATCGTGTTCGGGTCGGGCGATGAGCAGGCTCGACTGGTGTTTGTGGGGGAAGGTCCCGGCGCTGATGAGGATGCGCAAGGCTTGCCGTTTGTCGGCCGCGCGGGGCAATTGCTCACGCAGATGATCGATAACACTGCGTCGAAAGAAGGCATCCCGATTCGCCGGGAAAATGTTTACATCGCGAATGTGGTGAAATGCCGGCCTCCGGAGAACCGGACTCCTCTGCCGGATGAGATGGAAATTTGCGGCGAGTTTCTTTTCCGCCAATTGATGGCGATTAAGCCCAAAGCCATCTGCGCGCTGGGTTCCACGGCGGCAAAGGCATTGCTGGCGACCAAGGACGGAGTCACCAGGCTGCGAGGCAACTGGCACAAATGGCGCGATATCCCAGTGATGGTGACCTATCATCCGTCCTACCTGCTGCGGCCTTACAATGCGAATGCTAAGCGCGAGGCGTGGGACGATTTGAAGAAGGTTCTGCATTTTGTCTACGACTAAGCGCGGCCTTTTCATTACGTTTGAAGGTCCGGAGGGCAGCGGGAAGTCGACCCAGTTGCGCCGTCTGGCTGTGCGGCTCCGCGAACAGGGCCACGCGGTTCTCGAAACATCCGAACCGGGTGGGACGCCGATCGGGATGCAGATCCGGCGCATTTTGCTCGATTCCAAGAACCTCGAAATGCGCCCTACAACTGAGCTTCTGCTGATGTTCGCGGCCCGGGCGCAGAACGTGGATGAGTGGATTTTACCGGCGCTTTCACGCGGTGAAATCGTTTTGTCCGACCGATTTACAGATTCGAGTCTGGTCTATCAAGGGGCTGCGCGCGGCTTGGGGGCCGAAGTAGTTTACGAAGTCGACCGCATCGCCTGCCGCGGCTTGGTTCCTGACCTGACGATTGTTATCGATATCGAAACCGAGGTTGGTTTGGAAAGGGCTCATGGGCGCAACCGTAAAACGCAGGATGTGGAAACACGGATCGATGAACAGGCGGTCGGGTTTCATCGCAAAGTTCGGGAGGCATACCTGCAACTGGCGGCGGATGAGCCGGCGCGGGTAAAGCTCATCGACGGCGCGCGGAGTGAAGAAGTAGTCGAAAAAGATGTGTGGAGTGCGGTATTAGCGGTCCTCAAAACGTCATAATTTCGGCAGACCTACGCGGCTTTCGCTAGCAATCCGATCGCTGCGCCACCCAGTACGACCCAAACTGTATCGATCTTTGTCAGTACTAAAACGGCAAAACTCAACATCACGATTCCTAGCGTCAGCCACCCGGTGATGGCGTCGCGTGCCAGAGGGACGGATGCGGATAGTAGAAGACCGGCGCTGGCCAGCACCACGGCGCGAATGGCGCTTTTCACGCGTGGGGCTTCGGCGCGCCTGCCCATCCAGCGCATCATGGGCACGATTAGAAATGCGGGCGTCATTAGCGCCAGCAGTGCCGCGGTCGCGCCGGGCAATCCGTCGGCATAATAGCCGACGCTGACCAGGTACAGCCCATTGGGACCCGGACTGGTTCGTCCGGCGACCACGGCGGTATTCAGTTGACGGTCGGTGAGCACTTTGCGCTCGACTACCAGATCGTTACGCACCATCGGCAGCGAAGCCAGGCCGCTGAACGATGTCATTGTAGCTTTCAGCAGCAGAGCATACAGCAGGAAAATGTTCACTTGCTGTCCGCCCACAAATATCCGGCGAGTGCAGCGACCAGAATGACCGGCACCGGCGTTACGTGAAACTTCCAGGCGGCCAAAAAGGCTCCGCCAGTGAATAGAACGGCGCGTAGTCCGAGATACGGCTTGACCAGACTCCATACGCTGGCCCACATCATTCCCGAGACTGCGGCGACGGTGCCTGCCAGGGCCGCCATTGCCCACGGATGGGTCTGCCAGGTTTCAAAGCCACGCGTCAAGAGGACCGCAAGAATCGCGGAAGGCAACGTGACGGCGAGGACGGCGGCGAGCGCTCCGGCGAAACCGAGTATGCGCGCGCCCGTCGCGGCGCAGAACGCGAGGATGTTGGTGCCCGGCGTGACACGAGCCAGCGAGTAGGCGAGCGCGAAATCTTCGCGCGTGATCCATTCGCGCCGGATGAGCTCGCGCTGGAGCATGGCCATGGTGGGATCGCCTCCGCCGAAGGTGGTGTTGCCGATCTTTAGATAGAGGGATGTCAGGGAGGCGAGCGAGGGCTTGGTCACAAGATTCGATTTTATCGTGATGCGTCAACCGAACTGCTTGGGGCGCGTTGTAACATAGACGGATTGCAGGTAATGGGGATTTGGTAAATGCGTGTTGTTTGTTTTCTTGCCTTCTGCGGCGTTTCGTTACATGCGGCTACGTTCGGGAAAGTTGTGCCTCTGCTGGGCGGCGGAAGCGATATCGTGCTCGATGAAGCGCATAATCGCTTGTATCTGACTTCCAGCGCGACGAATCAGGTTCAGGTCTATTCGCTCGCGCAGAACAAATTTCTTTCCGCCATCCCTACAGACACGGAGCCGATGGCAGCGGCGATCTCGCGTAGCGGGCAATATCTTTACGTAACCTGCTTTGCGAGCTCAGTTGTGGATGTGATCGATCTGACCGCGCTGACCGTGACCAATCGTATCAGCCTGCCGTCGAAACCCGAAGGCATCGCGGTTGCGAGTGACGAGCGCGTATTGATCTCGACCACCGGTAACGGCACTACTACAATTACGAATGTACTTTTGCTGTACGATCCGACGCCCAATTCTCCGGCTCCGTTGACTTCGTTGAGCGTGGCGCCGGTGGCTCCGCTGGCTCCGACGTTTCCCGCGCCCTCGAGCCGTGCGTTTCTAGCGGCGCACAGCCAGCTTCGCGCCACGCGCGATGGAACGCTTATCGTGGGCCTTCATGTAACCAACGCGACCACCGGCGTCGGCGTCGTGTTTGTTTATCAGGCTGTCTCCGGAACCGTGCTGAGCGCGCGCACCCTGACGACGGGTTTCCTGAGCGCTCTGGCGATCTCCGACGACGGCACACGCATTCTCTGCGGCGCGAATCTTTTCGATACTTCGACCTTGCAGTTATTGGGCACCCTGAACACCGCCAATTCCACCTTCCCGATTATGCCCACCACCGCAACAGCGGGGTTCGCGACGCAGGCCAATCAAGGCGGCGCGGTGTTTGCGCCCACGGGCACTATGCTCTACACCGTATACAACGTCAATCCGGTGAATGCTGCGGGAACGGGGAATATCGGGCAGCTCATGATGGCCGATCCTGACAATCTGCTGATCACGATGGGCATTCAGACACCGGAATTCTTCGCGGGGAAGATCGTGGTGAGCGCGGACGGCGCGAACGCGTATGCGCTCTCCGATTCCGGCTTCGTCGCGCTGCCTCTCTCGACAATTTCCTCGAGCGCACTGGCCGAGCCCGCAACCGACGTGCTGGTGCTGACCAACGATCAGTGCGGGGTGAGCACCACATCGACGGCGGCCGACGCGATCAATTATCCAGGGAAGGTTAAAGCGACGGTGTCCGCTGCACTGTTGCAATATGCAGGCGTTACCGGACAGGCGAGCCCCGCAACGGCGCCCATTGTGAGATCGTCGCAATCCGGGCTGTCGTTCGCCTTCAACCCCACGCTCACCAGAGGCTACGGCACGATCAATCCGCCTCACGATTTTCTGCTTACATCGACCGACGCAATCAACATTCCAGACCGCGTGCGCGTTTATCAGAACTTGCGCGACTCCGACGATCGCGGCACGATTCTTCCCATCGCGACCGGCATCTCGACGAGCCCTCAATTGGCAGACCTCGTATACGATGCGACGCGCCAGCGGATTTACATCGCGAACACGGGGCTGAATCGCGTTGAAGTTTACGACATCGGCTCACAGCAATTTTTGACGCCGATCAAGGTGGGCCAACTTCCGGTTTCGCTCGCGCTCACCCCGGATGCGTCCCTCCTTTATGTAGCGAACTCCGGTGGTGAAAGCATCAGCATGGTGGATCCGGTAGCGATGACATCCACCGGCTTCGTACTTTATCCGCCGATTCAGTTCGCCTCGAATCTGGCTCCGATTCTGCCCAGTGTGATCTCCTCGGGGCTGAGCGGCTTGCAGATTGTGATGTCCAACGGCCAGCTATGGAAAGTGGTTGGCAACACTGCGCTGCCGCGCGGCGTGAGCACCATCATCGGATCGAACGCCACAACCGGCGCTCCGAACACCATCGCGACGCCGGCAGTGATGGCGACGTCCTCAGAGGGGCGATTTATTCTGCTCGCCTCCAGCAGCGGCTTCGTCTATTTATACGACGCCGATGTGGACGACTTCGTCGCGGGCCGGCAGGTCTTCACCACGCAGCCCAACGGCTACGATGGGCCGATCGCGGTTGGCCCCAACGGACAATACTTCGTGGTCGACGGAACGCTGCTGGATCAGGCCCTGGTGCAGGTCGCGACCGCCAATGGCCTTATTTCCGCGGTAACTCCGATCGGTGCGTCGAGCTACGCGGTTTACTCGACGCCGGCGAGCACCGCGAATGCGCTGCCCACAGCGCAGCCGAGCGTCGAAGTGATGAACGCGACTACCGGAAATTCGACACTGCAAATCACGGCGCTCGAAGGGTCGCTCACACAGGCGACGGCGACAACCAAGGCCACCATCGCCGGCCGGACCATGGCGATTAATTCGACGGGAACCGTGGCTTACGTGATTACCACCAGCGGGCTGAGCATTATCAATCTGACCGCCGCACCGGCGAGCGCCCGGCCAGTGCCGAATCAGAGAGGCACGGTGAACCTGGGAAGTTATCAAACGACCATCGCGCCAAATGGACTCATCTCGATTTTCGGACAAAATCTGGGGGCCAGCGCGGTGGCGGCCAGCACTCCTCTGCCGCTGATTCTCGGCGGCACGTGCGTCACGCTAAACAACGTCGCGCTGCCTCTCTTTATGACCAGCGCGACGCAGATCAATGCGCAGGTTCCTCCGGGGACCGCGGCTGGAACTTTTCCCTTGGTGGTGCGCTCGATCGCCAACCAGGCGGAATCGGCGTCGCAGCAGGTGGCGATTTCCAAATACGCGCCCGCGGTGCTGGTGGACCCCACGACGAACCAGATCCTACTGTTCCATGCCGACGGATCTTACGTCAATCAGAACAATCCCGCGAATCGGGACGAGCCTTTGATGATGTACGCGGTCGGGTTGGGCGGCACCACCGGCGGCACGGTGACGGCGGGAACGCCTTCGCCTGCGAGCCCTCTGGCGGTGTCTCCGACGGTCGCGGTTTATTTTGGCGACCCGAGCTGGGTGCAGGCCGCGATCATCGTCGATTGGGCGGGCTTGGCGCCCGGCATGATCGGAATTTATCAACTGAATCTGCGCGTGCCCGGATTCCACATCAGCGGAAATTCCCTTCCGGTGATGCTCACGGTAGGAGGCGTGTCGAGCCCCACCATCGGTCCGGTGCTGCCGAGCGTTTCCGTGAATTAACAATTGGCCCCTTGCCTGCTCATAAGGCTTCGAGGCTGATTATGAGAAAGAAATTTACATTTGGGTTATTGACGATCGTAATTGCGGGGACCATGGCGGGCTGTTCGTCGACTCCGAAATCGCCCGACGTTGCGGGCTCCATTCGCAAGTCTCTGGATCAGGCGGGCTATAAAGACGTCTCGGTTTCGCAGGATCGCGACAAAGGCGTAGTGACGCTCACCGGTCATGTGCCTGCGGATAACGACAAGGCTCAAGCGGACCAACTGGCCAAATCGATGGCCGGCGATCAGGTAGTAGCGGATGAAATCATCGTGCTGCCTCCGGGCGAGGTAAGCGCCGCAAAGTCAATCAATTCTGATGTGGACAAGTCCATCGAGAAGCTGGTAGACGCCACTCTGATTCAGAATCATCTGCACGACAGCGTAAAATATTCCGCCAAGAACGGCGTCGTCACCTTGACCGGAAACGTGAACTCGCAGCAGGTTCGGGATCAGACTCAGCAATTAATCGCATCCGTTCCCAACGTTCAGCAGGTTGTGAACGAGATTCAGGTAAAGGATCAGAAAGCTACGGGAACGAACTAAATGTGGGAGGCAGGCGGAAATGCCTGCCTCGCCAGTTTTCAGAATTACAACCGGGCGGAGGTTTGCGCGCAGCCGGAATGGCCGCACGCACAAATGATGTCTGCGGTTTCTGCTTCCCCCTCGCAATAAGTACTGCAATAATCACTGTTCTCGCGAGCCTGGCACTTGCAGGCCGGGTGCGCACACTTCTTCTTTTCGCTCATGAGTTGCCTCCAGTACATTAGAGCCGCCCCGAAGAAGGTTGTTTCGACCGATTATAAAATTGAGAGCGCTTGGTCCAGATCCTGAATAAGATCGTCCGCGTCCTCGAGGCCGACCGAAAGGCGCAGCAGGGATTCGGGGGCGCGTGTGGTTTTTCCTTCAATCGACGCGCGATGTTCGATGAGTGAGTGCGTTCCGCCCAGGCTGGTGGCGCGCAGGATGATTTTCAGGGCGCCGGCGACGGCGAAGGCTTCGGCGCGTCCGCCTCGAACTTCGAACGACAGCATCCCTCCGAAATCTTTCATCTGTCTTTTGGCGATCTGATGGCCGGGATCGTTCGGGAGTCCGGGATAGCGGACCTTCGCAACGTTTTTGTGAGTCGAGAGAAATTCGGCAACTCTCCGCGCGTTTTCGCAATGGAGGCGCACACGCGGCACCAGGGTCTGTACGCCGCGCAGAATCAGCCAGCAATCGAACGGCGAAAGGATCGCACCGCCGGTATGTTGAAAATCGCGAATCTGCGCGGCCAGTTCCAGTTTGTTTTTCAGCGTTACGGAACCGCCCATCGCATCGCTGTGCCCGCCCAGATATTTGGTCAGGGAATGAACCACGACGTCCGCGCCCAGTTCGAAGGGACGCTGAAGAACGGGAGTAGCGAAGGTATTTTCGCAGACGAGAAGGGCGCCGGCGGCGCGCGAGGCTTCCGCCACAGCGCGGATGTCGACGACCTCAATCAATGGGTTGGTTGGCGTTTCCACCCAGAACAGCTTCGTGTCCGCGCGGCACACCCGGCGAACTCCATCGATGTCGCGCATGTCCAAGAACGTATGGGTGAGGCCCCATTTCGCGAAGAATCCCTCCATCAGTTCGCGAACCCCGTAATAGACATCGCGATGCAGCAGGACATGATCCTTGGGCGCCAGCGATTGAAACACGGCGAGAGACGCGGCCATCCCGGAGCTGAACGAAATAGTCTCATCGCCACCCTCAAGCGCGGTGATGCAGGCTTCGAGCGAGTCGCGATTAGGGGTCGCGGCGCGAATGTATGCGTATTTGCGGGAGAATTCTCCATCGAGGTCGCGCTCATATGTGGTCGAAGTGTGAAGGGGCGGCGTGACGGCTCCGGTGGAAGGGTCAACAGTGCGGCCGGCGTGAATACTTTTCGTTTGAAGACCTGACATGGCCTCCATTATCTCAGTAGAGTTTCTTTTCCCGCCGCGAGCTTCACCAGTTCGACCCTTCCGTCCGCGAATCGCACTCTGTGTTCGGCCGCGATGGGCGAGCGCAGAGTAACACGCGAGGCTTTTCCGTCCTTCCAATCGATATCGACCTCGACTGCGCCTCGCGCGTGGAGCCCTTTGACGGAGCCTGTGGACCAGGACTTCGGCAGCGCGGGCAGAATGCTGATTTCCCCGGCGTGGCTCTGGAGCAGCATCTCCGCGATGCCCGCCGTGCCTCCGAAATTTCCGTCGATCTGAAACGGCGGATGCGTGTCCAACATGTTTGGCAGTGTCGATTTTCCCAGCAGAGCGATCACATTCTCTCCGGCCTTGTCGCCGTCTTCCAGTCGAGCCCAGAAGTTGATGATCCAGGCACGGCTCCATCCGGTGTGACCTCCGCCATTCGCGAGCCTGCGCTCGAGCGTGGCGCGCGCGGCCTTCGCGAGCTGGGGCGTGCCGCGCGGAGTGATCTGGTTGCCGGGATCGAGCGCGAATAATTGCGAAACGTGGCGATGGCCTGGCTCCTTCTCGTCGTAATCCTCCATCCACTCCTGAAGCTGTCCATACTTGCCGATTTGGAACGGCGGCAGACGGTCCATCGCGCCTTTCACTTGGGCGCGGAAATCCGCGTCGATCGAGAGAATCGTACTCGCCTCGATGATGCGCGTGAATAGTTGCCGCGTGATTTCGGTATCCATGTAAGGACCCATGCAGAGCTTCGCGCTGACGCCGTTCGGCAGCACGTAAGTGTTTTCGGGCGAGATGGATGGTCCGGTGACCAGATGCCCCTTGCCGTCGTCCACCAGGTAATCGAGCAGAAATTCCGCGGCTTCCTTCATCACCGGATATCCGCGCGATGCAAGAAACTGCCGGTCGCGGGTGAAATCGTAGTGATCCCACTCATGCAGGCTGAGCCATGCGCCCCCCATCGCCCAGATTCCAGAACCGACGCCGTCGATCGGCACTGCGTCGCCCCAGATATCGGTGTTGTGATGAATTACAAAACCTCGCGCACCGTAAATCGCTTTCGCAACGCGGCGGCCGTCGGGACGCGCCAGATCGATCAGGTCGAAGAGAGGCTCGTGCAGTTCGGAGAGATTCGTCACCTCTGCCGGCCAGTAATTCATCTCGGTGTTGATATTGATGGTGTACTTGCTGTCCCACGACGGATCAAGCTTGTCGTTCCATAGGCCTTGCAATGTCGCGGCCATCGAGCCGGGGCGGCTGCAGGAGATCAGCAGATAGCGGCCGAATTGAAAATATTGCTCCACCAGCCGCAGATCTTCCGCGCCGTCGGCGACACGTTTCAATCGCTCATCGGTCGGCAGATCTGGCGCGGGAGCGGTTCCGAGCGACAGGTTTACGCGGTTAAACAATCGTTGATAGTCGGCGATGTGGCCCGCTTTCAGCTCCGCGTAAGGACGCTTCGCGGCGAGAAGGTCGTGCTCGATGTCGCGCGGCTTGAAGCTGGTCGATGCGGCGATAAAGAGCGTCACGGAATTGGCGCCTTCAATCCACAGCCCATTTCCCGAAGCGATCCTGCCGCCTTCCTGGGTGACCAGAAGCACAGCTTGAAATTTGACGCCGGCGAGCCGCTCCTGGTCGTGGCGGGCATCGCGCGCGATCGCTTCCCCTTCGAGTACGATGCGATCCGCACCGGAAAAGCGCGTCTTTGCATCGACATCACGGCTGAGCATCGCCGAGATATCGATGTGATGAGGTTTGTCACATGTCAGGCGGACGACGATCACCTGGTCCGGAGCAGAAGAAAAGTATTCTCGCGTGTAGTTTGCGTCGCCCGCGCGGTAGGTCACACGCGCGATGGCGGTATCCAGATCCAGCTCGCGGCGATAATTGGAAGTCTGTCCCGGCTTCGAGAGAATCCACAAATCGCCCAAGGTCTGATACTGCGGCAATCTCCGCGGAATCGAAATCATTGTCTTGTCGGCCAGCAGTTCCGCTTCATGAGGCATTCCTGCGAACAGCAGGCGCCGAATCTCCGGAAGATTGTTCCCGGCTTCCGGATTATGTCTGTCGCGCTTCTCCCCGGCCCACACGGTGTCTTCGTTGAGCTGAATATGGTCGCCGGAGATGCCTCCGAAAACCATTCCGCCCAGCCGCCCATTGCCGATCGGTAACGCCTCGTTCCAATTCGCCGCTTCCTGGCGATACCATAAAACATCCGACGCGGCCGCGACGGAGGCTGAGGCTAACAGCACGCTGGCGAGGATCCTTCTCACAGTGCTCCATTATAATACTTGACACTATCGCCCTACTTGAGCGATAAAGTGATCGTGCCGGTACGCATGAAGGACATTGCGCTCGACCTGGGCGTGTCATTGATGACCGTGTCGAAAGCGCTCAGGAATCACAGCGACATCAGCCAGCCATCGCGCGACCGCGTACTCAAGCGCATTTGCGAGCTGAACTATCAGCCGGACTGGATCGCGCGCAGCATGGTAACGCGCCGCACTTACCTGGTGGGCCTGGTTCTGCCGGATCTGATGCATTCTTTTTTCGCCGAAGTGGCGAAAGGCGTCGGGCGGAAGCTGACCCCACTCGGCTATCACGCGGTGATTTTGAATACCGAAGAGGACGGCGAGACGGAGCGGCGCCACGTGGAAGTTCTGCTGACGCGCAAGGTCGACGGTTTGATCATCGCCTCGGCGCAGCGCAGCGGACAGGTCGAGCTGTTCGAAACACTGCGACGCCGCGAAGTGCCGTACGTGCTGATCGATCGCGTGATCAACGGCGTAGAAGCGAATTTCGTCGGCACTAAAGATGAGGATCTGGGCGTGATGGCGACAGAGCATTTGATCGATCAAGGTTGCAAACGTATCGCGCATATTCGCGGTCCGCAGAACGGCACCGGCACCGCCAGGCTGAAGGGTTACCGGCGCGCGCTGACCAGGCGCGGAATGACCATCCGCCCGAATTATATCGTCAGCGGCCAGTACGGCGACAACACGGGATATGAAGCCATGCGCGAGTTGTTAAAGACCGCTCCGCGGCCCGACGGCGTGTTCTGCTACAACGACCCCGTGGCGGCCGGCGCGGTGAAGGCAGTGCTCGAAGCCGGTCTGCGCGTGCCCGAAGATATCGCGATCATCGGCGCGGGCAACGTGCACTATTCCGATCTGCTGCGCGTTCCTCTTTCCACCATCGATCAGAGCAGCGCCGCGATCGGCGAGACCGCGGCGGAGCTTTTGTGGCAATGCATGGAAGCGGAAAAGCCTGCGGAGACGAAGCGCATCTTCATTCCCTCGCGGCTGGTGATGCGCGATTCCACGCGCCGGGTATGAGGCCGGTTCTCTATTTCGCCGCGTCGCTGACGCTATGCGCTCAGCAGTTCGACGTCGGCGCGTTCGATCGCGCCCGAGTAATCAGCGCCGCGGACTCCTATCTGAACGACAAACCGGTTACCGTGACCGCTTCGCATTCGCCGCGCAGTTCGGGCGGCCTGCACGACTTTTTCTCCGAAGGCGATTACTGGTGGCCCGACCCTAAAAATCCCGGCGGCCCCTACCTCCAGCGCGACGGCATGACCAATCCGGATAACTTCGTCGAACATCGTAAGGCTCTCATGCGTCTTAGCGTGGAGGTGCCGGCCCTTGCCGCGGCATGGAAGATCACCCATGACCGCCGCTACGCCGAGCGCGCCGCGCTGCACCTCCGCGCCTGGTTCATCGACGATGCCACGCGCATGAATCCGAATCTTCAATACTCGCAGGCGATTCACGGACGCTTCACCGGACGAGGCACGGGCATCATCGACACGATCCATCTGGTCGAAGTCGCGCGTGCCGTCGAAGTGCTGGCGCCCTCGTTATCCAAGCACGATTTGGACGCGATAAAGAAATGGTTCGCCGATTATACCGTCTGGATGATGACGCATCCTTATGGTATCGCCGAGCGCGATGCCACAAATAACCACGGCATCTGTTGGGTGATGCAAGTGGCCGCGTTCGCCCGTCTTACCGGGGATCAAAAGACGCTCGCATACGCGAACGACCGCTTCAAGACCGTTCTGCTTCCGAATCAGGAGGCTGCCGATGGGAGCTTTCCGCTGGAGATGAGGCGGACCAAGCCTTACGGGTATTCGCTCTTTAACCTGGAAGCTTTCTCGACCATCGCGCAGATTTTATCGACAAAAAGCGACGACCTGTGGTCGTTCGAACTCCCCGACGGACGGGGGCTGAGGAAGGCCGTCGCGTTCATGGCTCCGTTCATTCGCGACAAAACGATATGGCCGTTGAAGCCCGATGTGATGTATTACGATGAGTGGCCGATGCGCCAATCGAGCCTGCTATTCGCGGGGCTCATATACAAGGACGCGGCGTATATCGATCTTTGGAAGACTTTGTCGGCGGATTCGAAGGTCGATGA
>Ga0182024_10017617_pt1 | contig 13385 bp, 8 predicted proteins | sample P32metaG_FD_120480 | JGI IMG/M metagenome (GOLD analysis project Ga0182024, IMG submission 120480) | Permafrost microbial communities from Stordalen Mire, Sweden - P3-2 metaG (Illumina Assembly) | ecosystem: Environmental > Terrestrial > Soil > Wetlands > Permafrost | place: Sweden: Stordalen...
GCTAGCCGCGAGCACGCTTATCAAAATCTCAGTAGGCTGCGTATAAAACTTAAAGGAAGAGGTGCCGTCCGGGCCCGAGTTAAAACAAGTGCGACGCAGTCCCCGAGACTTCGGCGTCGCAACAGAAACCTGCCTACCGAATCGCTCAAAGCCTCGGATGTGCTGTAAACGATACAACGGTTGTAGCCCAGACGGGGGGCCAGTCTATATTGTGCCCGGTGGCGTGGAACCTCTGTGCCGAGGCAGTTTCGGAGTCAGGAGCCTTCTCTTCTAAGAAGACACCGTGTGCGTGAAATGAATTTAAGCGCGAGTGCCAGGCATGTCCAATCACAAATGCTTCTTGGGCTATAAGCCGCTTGAATGGTCCGATCGTCACACGCGAGGTCGGCGCCTGGGATCACTCTGGTGGAGATGCGTCCTTAATTTATAGGTCGCCTTATCGCCCTGCAGCAGAGATAATGGGCTTCTAGGGAACTGTTCTTCGGCGGAGCAGCTACCCTTGCTGCCCCACCTTTGTCGGCCTAAACGCTCCAGTACCGAAAATCGTCCCGGGAGGGACTGTGGCTGAAAACAGGTTCGCTCTACTGGCCCAGTACCGGCGGGCACTCGTCTATGTAGCGCCGTACTGGCGCGGACTGCTGCTGGTGATGGTTCTCGGGCTTTTTTCCACGATCGTTGGCCTGGCACAACCCTACATTTCAAGGCTGCTGATCGACGATGCCCTCATTCGGCGCAATATTCACGCCCTTTTTGAGATAGCCATCCTCACGGTGGTGGTGACCGTCGTGGGTTTCGTGCTCAATATCCTGTCGAGCTATCGATACGTCAGGATCTCAGCAGAGTGCCTTTTTACCATGCGCCTGTCAGTCTACCGCCACCTGCAGCGGCTCGCGCCGCGCTACTACAACAAGACCAAGCTTGGCGACCTGGTCTCGCGCATCAATAACGACATCAGTGAAGTGCAGCGCATCTGTTCGGACACTTTGCTCTCGGTATTCTCCAATGTCCTCTTCTTTGTCGGCAGCGTCGCCATGATGATCTGGCTGAACTGGCATTTGTTCCTGCTCAGTGTGGTGCTCCTGCCGGTGGGAATCGTAGCCCTGAGGCACTACCAGGGAAGGCTCACGGTTCAAACTCGAACGCTACGCGAACGGAGCTCCGACTTAGGCAGCTTTCTGATCGAGAGTCTCCTGGGTATGCGGCTCATTGTTGCTTCGGGCAACGAAGGGCACGAAGCAGAGAAATTTCGCCGTCTCAATGCAAGCTTTGTTCAATCCATGCTGTCGATGCAGATCACATCGTTCCTGGCAAGCGCCCTGCCTAGTACTGTCCTGGCGCTTTCGACCGCCCTGGTGTTTCTGTATGGGGGAAAGTTGGTGATCGACGGCCATCTCACGGTAGGCGGGTTGGTCGCCTTTATGGCCTACCACATGCGTTTGCTTTCGCCGGTGCAAAGTCTGCTGGGAATCTACACCAATCTGCTTACCGGGGGAGTTGCCCTGAGCCGCGTATTTGAAGTTCTGGATGCGCCGGTCGAAGTTCAGGAGTCTCCCCATGCGCTGGCATTGAATGATGTGCGCGGCGCGATTGATTTTGACCGTGTTCACTTTCGCTATGCCGAGAACGTCCCGGTGATCGACGAGGTTTCTTTTCATGTTCCTGCCGGAGCGCTGTGCGTCGTGGTGGGCTCCAGCGGAGCGGGCAAATCGACGCTTGCTGACCTGCTGTTGCGCTTCTACGACCCGAAATCGGGAACCATCAGCATCGACGGGCATGACCTGCGAGACCTTCGGTTTCAGGATCTGCGCCGCCACGTTGCCGTGGTGGAGCAAACTCCCTATTTTTTCCGGGCGAGCGTGCGGGAGAATATTGCGTACGGCAAGCCTGATGCGTCTCTGGAGGAGATTCGTGCCTGCTGTAAGACGGCAGCCATTGACGATTTTATTCAGTCCCTGCCAGAACGCTACGAGACGATGCTTGGGGAACGCGGTTCGACCATATCGGTCGGCGAACGGCAACGCATCGCCCTGGCTCGTGCGCTCCTTCGAGACCCGGCCATCCTGATTATGGACGAACCGAGCTCTGCGCTCGATCCCGTTTCGGAGGCCGCTATCACGAGCGTTTTCGGGCGGGTTCTTCGCGGCCGGACCGCTATTCTCATCACCCACCGCATGTCGTTGGTAGAAAGAGCTGACATGGTGGTGGTACTCGACCAGGGAAGAATTTTAGAAAAGGGTTCACCGGCGGAACTACTGGCGAGTGGCGGCTTCCTCGCTCGTCAGTTTCAACATTCACGCCTTAGCATGCATGGGGCGTTGCAGGCTTAAAACGCTGATCATATTGCCACCAGTTCGAACCCGACCAGGCGATACCGGGGTGGAGGATGGGGATCAAGCCGCTCGGAGAGCCATGTGATCCCCCGCTGCAGGAGCTGAAGTTCCGAACTCCAGAAGGGGCCTGTCCCACCAGTGGTGTAAAAGTGGCGGCACATCTGCAGATGACGTAGAAAACCGCTCATCAGGCGTGAATCGTAGTGAGCCAGCAGGCTCTCCACGTCGGCACCCCGCACCGCGGCCCGTATTACCGCGGACGCGAGGATTGCTTCGCGAACTGCATTAGCCACGCCTTCGCCGCACAACGGGTCGAACGCCACCGCGGCCGTTCCGCACGCCAGCCAGCCCGATCCGCAAAGCTCGGAGAGGATTCGCGGGTAGGCAGGGAACTCCGCCGTGGAGGTGATTGGCGCCTCAACCTGAGCCGCAATGAGGCGGCTTTGGGCAATCAGCGATAGAGCAGGTGCTCCCACTGAAATGAGGCAAGCTGATGCACCGTGCAATGGAAAAAGGAAAAGCCAGCCGGCATCGAGCGACTCTGCCCAACAGGTTTCGCGATCGGCGGCGGTCCTTAGCTGAACTTTGCTGACAAAGGCGCTGCGAGAACCGAACTGTCTTTCGTCTGGTGCGGGATCTTCCACGCGCGAGGAGATGATCTCCCAGGCGGCCGCATCGTGGATCTCTTCGATCGGCTCCTGCACTCTGGTCCAAAGGCGCTCGAGGAGATCGTGTTCCGACATAACCAGAGCGGAGTGTGGCAGCACGGTAGGCTGCGAACCTGGGCCCCAAGCAACGACCCGTTTGCGGATCCGCGGCAGCCCCTGAAAAAGCTGCTTATCCATGAACAGATCGGTGAGGAGAGACTGGGTCGCTTCACCCAGAAGAACGGCTGATAGCTTGGGACGGCCTGCCCTTACGATAGAAACCGGCAGGTTATGCGCGGAAAGCGACCGCACGCAACAGGCTGCTGCGACGCCATCCCCGCGAACCACGACTGTGTCACTCATCTGGAAAGCACAGGTCAGTTCGCCGCTTCAATCCGATCAGGATGCAACCGGGGAACGAACAACTTGTTGCGCATGATTTCAATCAGCTGCCCCGCTATTTCGGATGCAGAATCTCGCCGAAAGACCATCATGCTACGAAGAGGCAGCCTGAGTTGCGGTATGGAAATGTGCACAAGCCTCCGCTCCCGTAACTCCTGCAGGACGGCAATGCGAGGTACGATCGCCACGCCAACATCCGCAAAAACCATGTTCTTAATGCTCTCAACGCTGCAAAGCTCAGCGGCGACTCGATAGCTGATGGAGTGCTGCTGGAAGAGACGCAGCATAGTGTCTTCCGTCCAGTTGCAAAACTTGTGCACGATGAGTGAGATCCCATCCAGGTCCTGGATAGACACGGAGGCCATCGAGGCCAGACGGTTTTCCGGAGAGACAATGAACGCCATCTCATCGGTATACACCTGTAAGGACTGAAGCTCCTGAAAAGCCGGAGCTTCTCTTACAAACCCAATTTGCACTTCGCGGTCTAACACTCTTCTGGGAATCTCATCCAGGCCACCGCGTTGAACGGACAATTTCACTTGGGGAAAGAGTTGAGCGAAGTGTTTCAGCGGACCAGGAAGAAGGTAGAGTTCGGCGGTTTCGTGCGCGGCAATGGAAAGCGTTCCGGCCTTGAGCGCTTGTAACTGAGATATAGAGCGGGTAGCCTCATCTCGCATCTTAACCATCTTGCGAGCGTAGACAACGAGAAATTTGCCTGCTTCAGTCAACGAGACGCCGGTCATGTCACGCGCGAAGAGCGGAGCGCCCACGCTTTTTTCAAGCTTCTTGATGCTCTGACTTAATGCTGGCTGGGTGCGAAAAACGCGCTCTGCGGCGCGGGTAAACGTACGCTCATCGGCAACTGCCAGAAAATGCTCAAGCTGCATCAAGTCCATGTGAAACCCCTCGACTGGGACAATTGACTTAGATTCCGCGGTAGATGAGCTTTGGCCAGCACCCCGGGCGTGCTGTACAAAACAGCATTGGGCTGGCTGATCGTAACACTCTGTTGACGGAGGACGCAAGAAGATTTGTGTTCCAATGGGATGGAGTCGCTCAGCAACACAATCCAGAGCGGGCCTGCTCGGATTGTGGCGTGATGAGACTTGTGGCCCGCGCACCTGGCTTTGGTAGCCGAGGAGCAGAACGAGTGAGGGAAGCCCTCTGTACGGGCGCGCTATGGCATTTCCCCTGTTGCCGGTCTCCTCTCTCGGTGTGTTCAGAATTGCTTAACAAAAAACAGCATAGAGAATTGCGGCTCCTCCTTGATATCGGTACGCGGGAAACGCGATCGTAGAACCACCGAAGTTGCTGATTGCGGGCTCTCGCTGTGTCGTACGCAGATAAGGGCACGGTTTCACAGGGCGCTCCCTATATCTCTGACTTAGTGTCGGGTATCTCGTGTCTCGCCCGACAAACTTATGAGTTACTGCGCTGCACCTGCAACGGACACCGGTGCTTCCTTGGTTGCCAGGGTGACTATGTCGGTGGTTAGATCCTTGTTGACAAAGATTACCTTGTCAGAAGTAAGCGTCTTAGCATCGTATACTTCGATCGTCGATCCAGACCCATAAAGATACAACTTGCTTCCGTCACTGCTGATTCCAAAATCAAACGTCGGGCGAGAGTCGAAGGGTGCTTTCTTGATCACCTGATGGGTCTCAATATCCCACACCCACCATTCTGTCAGCCTGTTTTCACTTGCGCCTGTGTACATCACGGAGTATCCGAGCTTGTGGTCGGGCGAGAGCATGAATCCCATCATGGGCAGCGCCGGGCCGATCGGAGTGTACTTGACTTCACGCGTCAACATATTGAGCGACGCGAGCCCGAGGGTCCCTTTATGCACGATTGGGTCCACCGATACGAATACGGAGCTTACCGTAGTCTTGTCATCATAAGGGTCATTCACGGCGGCCAGCCGGTAGGGCGATGCGCCGGGATAAGGCGGCTTGGATAGGGGGATGGTATCGACGATAGTGAACGTCGCTAAATCGACAATCTTGATATCTTCGTCGAATACATAGAGAAATTTTCCGTCGGGCGATACTTTGAAAGTGGATAGAAAGCCAAAGCCCTGGTCATATCCCGTGGGAAAATTGAAAGTTTTCTCGACAGCCTTGGTGTCAAGATTGATGACGACGAATTTGGGAGGTTCCAGGTGGTACTCATCCTTATCTTTCCGCACTACCCGGACGGTAGCGTATAAGAAATGACCGTTCGGGTCTGCGACAACACCCGAGAAGCGGGGGACCGAGTCTGCCCCGTTCATCCAGTTTCGTACGTCACTGGAGATGCTGGGCTGGTTGTGTTCATCGGCGAGATCGATCGTGCCCACAACTTTACGAGCTGCCAGGTCGACGATCTCAATCGTCATCCTGGTGTTCACGATGTAGAGCAGCTTCTGGTCGGCGGAGAGGACCGTCGTCCTGGGAACCCCAGCCAACTGAATCTCTCCTACGATCGCTTCCTTATCTTCGTCGAAGACCAGCAATTTATGGTCGAGAGTGCCGACGTACATCAGATGACCGTGCGGCGCCTCGGTATCGGCCGCGCGAACGATGCGGCATGATCCAAGCGTCAGAAGAGCGACGAGCATGATCGACCATTTCCTATGTACACGTTGGATCACCGGATTTTCTCCTTGTTCTGGAACTCAAATGATTCGGCCGGTCACCGGTAACTACGGGAACAAGATATCTATCTTGCGCCAGTCGTTTGCGCCGGAAGAGCACTTGTCGGTCCAATCCGGAGCATTGTTGAGATGATCCGGCACTTGTGCCGGCCAGCCGCAACCCAGGTAGCAGTCGAAAAGATCTCGCTCCACCGGTTGGCAGAGGCCTGCAGTGCCGCCGGAGATATCTATTTCCCAGCCAGGGGTGAAGTTCAAGGTACATCCCATCGGGTGGTACACCTTGCCGGCTGCACTGGAAGGGTCCTGTAACCCCACCAGGTCGCCCTTTTCCGCGGCATGTAGTTGGGCCACTTGTTTCGCCTTGCGATTGATTGCCCGCAATGAAGCCATAGATCGGTTTCCTCTTTGAGTTAGTACTACAATCCTTTGTCGCTCAACGTCATGTGCAGTGCAATCATTGGCCTACTTCCGGTTGATCGTAGTGCATGTATACCGGGACGCCGACGACAAGATAGGAGCGAGCCTTGAGCGTCTCACCACTTGGGCCCTTGTAGAATGCATCCACCCAAACATCACCCCAGTTTTCGGTAGGGTAGTTGTTGCTCTGCTTTTTCCTGTTTGGGTTCGGCCCTTCCAGGTTAGGAGTAAAGAGGCCGGAGTCGGAGATGGAACCCACATACTTGACATCATCGTCCTTGGGAGTGGAGTAGAACTCTTCCAAAGACCAGGCCGAGGGGACAGGGCCGAGAGGAACATCGTCCGCGGTTCCGGGCTTGCCATCTGCGCCATTAGCGAAACCGAGCGCCTGGAACGCAGAATACTGTTTCGGTGCAATCGTCCCTCCTAAGCGGGCGAAACTCGCATCCGGACTTATCTTGATGTAGTCGACCTTGTCGTAAACGGTCAGGGTCTGTGGAGCAATCATGCCTTTCACGAATACGTTGTGGGGCGACGCCGGCAGCCCCGGAGCCACCGTAATCTGGACCAACGCATCGGTAGGGCTTGAGTGAACGACCTTGGTGACCTGCACCCCCTTGCCTAAATCGAAATCAGCCGGCGTCAAGCCAGTCGGCAGGTTCGCCCCGAAAATGTGAAGTTCCGAAGATGAGGGCGACTTTACCGAGAACAGATCGAAGCCCAGGACCACCGTATTCCGCTGCAGGCGGGTAAGTTGCACATCCAGACCGAACTCCTGGTAGCCTCCCCAGAACCAGCGACCGTCCATGGTGTTTCCGTCCGCTGAAAGTAACATCGCCTCCCGGGTGTCGGCGGGAAAGGCCGGATCCTTCGTACCCGCGCTGGGCGTCGCCGTTGCATGACCGCGCCAGCTGTAGCCGGAGTAGACGATTCCTTTACCGCTTCTGGTTACAACCTGGCCATCGGGATAATGGAGCACTGTCTTGGTGGCAAAATCATCCGGAGTTGAGGCTGCCTCAACCGTCATTTCGCCGTAGACCTTGCCCTTTCCAGGTTGATAAGCGCTCACCAACCAGACGCCTGCCAGCTTAGGCGAATGGATCGTGTCCTTCCATGCGGCCCACTCCGGCGTAACCAGTGGTTGATTCTTTGCCAGGTATTCCAACGCCAGGTCGAGGGGATACTTGCCGTCGGTTTTCGAAGGGGCCGGCGGATAGTTCAGCTCGACCTCGTACGCACTGAGCTGTGTGGTCCCAACCGGGATATCTTCCGGATGGGCATAGCGTTCGGTCGGCCGAAAGACCATGGGTTCAGCGCCCGGAAACAGCGCCATATGGGTGTTGGCCAACTTGATGTAATCGACAGCGGTGCGGCGCTGGGACAGAACGCGGCCGATGGTATGACATTGGTTGCACGTCGTTTGCAACTGTTCCGGCACTCCTGCTTCCTCTTCCTGGGTGCGGAAGAGCCGATGCTCCGCCTCCCAGAAGACAGGGCGGGCCTCTTGAGGAGCCAGGCCGTTGTTATTGCTCAGATAGCGGAGAATCTGCCGCGATTCCTCGGGAGTGGTTACCAATCCATTGAGCCGGATCATGCGCTTGAGAATTTGTTCCCATACCTCCGGCGTAGTGCGGATGTAGGAAATCCGGCTCATGGTGCCGATGGCATCGCGCGCATGGCAACCGGCACACTTGGAAATAATGAGCGGATCGTTAATCGGGATGCCTTGGGCCTTCTCGATGGTGGACTGAGCCGCGGCAACGCCCGTCGCCAGGAGCAGTAGTAAGCTGATGCGAGCGGATAGCTGTATCCTTTGCCTATTCATGGTTCCTTATCCCTTTAGAAGGTAACGCGCGCGGTAACCTGGATGGCACGAGGGCCTTCACCCTCCGCAGACTGAACATTGCTCACTTGCCCGAAGCCGCCGGTATTGAAAGTCGTAGCCGGCTGCTCATAGTTCACGTGGTTAAACAGATTGGCAGCTTGCATCCCACCCTGAACGCGAACTCCTTCTCGTATGGTCACGGACTTGATGAGGGACGCTGAGATGGCTTCTGTACCTATACCCGGAATGCCGCCAACGGCTGAGTTTCCGAAGCGGCCTATGTTGTTAGCCGGCACCGAAAATGCGGCCGGGTTCAGCCACTGAGCAAGACCCTTGTTCGGGACAGTAAAGGGCACACCTGGCACACGGTCAGGCCGCACCGCATTGAGGTTGTCGAAGCCTGTTCCCGACGGGTCGGACCCAGGGACTGTGACAGTAAGGAAAGGGCCGGATTGGAACAAAAGAACGCCCGATAATTGCCAACCTCCAATCAGCCCATCGACGGTGCGATTGGCTGAACTAAAGAAGGTGTGATTTCGACCGAAGGGTAGCGTGTACAAGCCGGTGGTCAGGAAGCGGTGCCGGCGCGTGAAGGCTACGTTGCCATAGTCAAGATGAGGATCCAGCACATTGGTGCGAAAGACATTCCAATCGGCGGAAATGCTGGTTGGGGCGCCCCCCTGTGCGTCTGTAAGATCCCGCGTAAAGCTGTAGTTAGACTGAAATTGCAAGCCGTTGTTAAGACGCTTTTGTACGGTGGCGCTGAAAGCGTTATAGTTGCTCCGCCCGCCGTTGGTCATCTGTTCTACCTCGCCCCATAGCGGATACGGGGTATACACGCTCGCCGCTTGATAACCAATCGTGTTCACGGGCAGTTGATTCAAGTTGATCTGTGTCTCGAGATTAGCGCCATGATTTCCGTTGTAGCTCACCTGTAAAGCAATGTTGGATCCGAGGTCCCGTTCTATGGTGACGTTCCATTGGTAGACGCCTGGATCCAGGTAATGAATATTGCTGGCTTGCTGGAAGAACTGCGACCCGGGTACCGCGAGGTTGGCCGGGAAGGGATGAGGGAAGGTGAGTGACGGTTTGCCGTTGGTGATGGTCTGGAAATATTGACCCTGGTCCGCACTATGGATGGCATAAGTCGCCCCGAGGAGTGCGCCCAACGGCACCGCGATGAATCTCCCGAAGCCACCGCGGATAACGGTTTTATTGTTCCCAAAAGGCCTCCAGGCGAGGCCAATGCGCGGCTCAAAGTCTGTTTTTACTGAGAAGCGCAAGCTCTCGGGAATCCCCACCTCCGCGGCGGTCAAGATGGGCGTTGGAGCAATCGATTCCGCGAACGCGGGGTTCAGGATGTCGTACGCCTTCTGGTTCGGTATCACGACCGTACCGTGCACGAATGTTCCATCCTGAATCGTGTTGTAATCCGGCAGGAACTGGGTACTGTTGAGAAGATGATCCCTGAACATTGGGCGATACTCCCAGCGCATACCGAAGTTTAGAGTCAATCTCTGGGTGATCCGGTAGTCGTCCTGAGCGAAGAGCGCGTAGCCATTGGCATAGCCGTGCGAATCCGGCGCTATCACAGAGTCCAGGTAGGTGCTGTCTGGAATACCGAGTAAGAAAGCGGCAAAATCGTTGCCGATATAAGGATTCGTGCCGCTACCGGCGGGATTGCCGGTGACACTGCCATTGAAGTTATAGACACCTAAGCGCAGGCCGGCATAGACGTTCGTGGCAAGACCAGACATGCGCCGGAAGTCTCCACCGAATTTCAGTGTGTGGTTACTCTTTGTCCAGCTTACGTTGTCGATAACTTGTATGGTTCGGTTAGCACCGGCGGTAGAGGAAGAATTGCTGCCGCCGGTTCCCTGAAAACCGCTGATCTCGAAATCGGGGACCGCATTGCCCTGGGGTACCGAGAGGCCGGTAAGGCCTAAGTCAGACGCGATCTGGGCTGCCGGGATCCCAAAAGTTACCCAGGTTCTATTTCCGCTCAAGCCCACGCGCACCTCGTTCAACAGGTTTGGCGTAAAGATGTAGTTGTGAGCTGCCGTGGCGCCGAAATCCTGCTCGGGCACAGAGAAAGCTCCAACCAGAGGCGAGGCATTATAACCATTTGCCGCAGTAGGCGCCTCCGCCACGCTGCGGATTTTGAAATTACCGCGAATGAAGAAGGTCTGTTTCGAACTGATCACCTGATCGATTCGGGCGTCTTCCTGTTTGCTTGTGATCGGAGTCGAAAAGTTCACAGCGTAGTTATTTGCGATGGCTCCTGTGCCCCCGGTATTGGGGAGCGGAAACAAATACTTGAGAGCACCGAGCGCCAGGCTTGAGATCTGGGACTGAGGAATCATGTTGCCGGGGTAAGGATTTCCGGTGTACGGATTGTAGATAGCACCGGGATAGACGGAGAGGTCGCCCGAGCGCAGGGCTTGAGTGGGCACACTCTCTACGACAGTTTGTTCCTTAGGCAGGTTGAGACCTTCGTAAGCGCCGAAGAAGAACGTTTTATCGTGGCCGTTATAAAGCCGGGGAATCAACAGCGGGCCGCCAATATACGCTCCATAGTCATTCAGGTTGAGTGCCGGTTTGGTGATGCTGAATGGATTGGTTGCGTTGAGACTTTGGTTTTGCCAGTTCTCGAAACCCGCGCCGTGAAAATTGTTCGTCCCGCTTTTAGAGACGGTGGAGATGTTCGCTACCCCTCCGTATTCCGCACTTGCATTCACCTCGTTTACCCGGATCTCTTCTATGGCGTTGAACGAGGGAAAGAGCTCTGATATTGGGCCGGAGTTGAACGCCCCGATGGTGCTGATTCCGTCAATGGTCATCTCAAACATCTTGGGCGTGGACCCCATCACGGAAAGGTTTCCGCTGGTGTCTGTCTGGACCCCCGGTTGCGTGGTCAAAGTCGACATCGGGCTGGTCGAACCCGCCGCGCGACTCGCGATCGCGACCGGTAAGTCGATTAGTTCCTGACCTGTCTTGGTCTGGGCAATACTGGATACATCCGTATTGAGGACCGCCCCTTCGGTTCCTTGTACAAGCACCGATTGTATTGCGGATCCTACAACGAGGGTTGCATCGACGCGCTTGGTTTCACTGGCTTGCAGGCTAATATTCTCAATTTGAGCTGTCTGGAAACCGCTCATTTCGACCGTCAGATCGTAGAGACCTGGGCCCACATTGGTAAAGCCGTAGTCGCCAGACTGATTGCTAACGCCGGTCCGCTCGGTGGATTTGCCACGATCATTCAGCGTGACCTTTGCCGAAGGGATGACTTCGCCCTTCTGATCGGTGACTGTCCCCAAAATACTTCCATAAGTGGATTGGGCAACGGCGGGACTGCTACAGAAGTAGATCGTCAAGAGCTGCAAGAAAATTGCAAGAGAAAACGACCGGGTAAGGCGGACCCGATCTTGCCGTCGACACCGCGCGGAACCTGAGTGATCTACTTGACGAGTAGCAGTCATTTAGGAGACGCCTTTCGAATGTAGGAGTAGGGGCCCGAATGCGAAAGAAACGCACAGGTGTTGGAACAAAAACTTATTAGCCGATGGATCGGACGGGGATCCTGGTGTTTCGCCCAAAGAGTAGGGCCGATGAAAGTGAGGTGAACAGTCCCGGGTGAAATGGATAGTAGGACACCTGGTTTCAGGCGTCCAATCAATAATGCTTCTGGGGTCATAAGCGGCACTACAATCCAGAAACGGGCACGCGAATGAAAAATATTTTCGGCATCTTCTCAGTCCGGGCCAGCGGAACCGGCCGGGAGCGGCGCGCCAGGTTTGAGTTCGCCGAATAGAACGATGTGGGGGAGAGCGCAGTCGCGCTTTACGGAGTGCGGTCCGACTTCAAGAATCTCGGTAATCTGTTCGCCGAGAGACGGTCCGCTCCCGTCTGTCAATAAACAAGTTTCTCTGTCCCTACGGTTTTTTTGCCAATTTGGACGCCTGTCGGCGACTCATAGCCCAACTGCAAAGTTGTTTGGCGGTAGCCCAGGGTTTGCCGGGGGTTGATATCTCCGCCCATGTTCTGGATTCGCAACCGCTTCGGATGCTTGGCTCTCGTCACCCTAAAGTGGCGTTGGGTCGGCCACACCCCTACCGGCCTCTCAGTCAAGAACATGCCAATACAGAATAGGGTTCGACCGCCCTATCGTCGATTAGACCGGGCTTACAGGAAGGTATGACTTTACCCTTGACTGGACCCCCGACGATTCCCAATTCGGCGACGTGGGAGCCACGATTGCTCCGCCCGCTGATGATGCCAATAAGCCCCCATCGTTGTATGTAGCCATGCAAGAACAGCCTGCGCTCAGACTCACCGCCGCCAAGGCTGTTGAGTCCGTCCCCTCGGAGGAAATGACTTAGTGCGCTTAGTGCGCACGTTTTTCCAAACTTGGAATAAGGGCCGGAATGCTCCAGATCCAAAAGAGAAACAGCATGCTTCCCCTCTGGATCATTCGCTGCGTCAGTCTCCGCTGATCGCCATCAGGGCCGCGCGGTCGGGTATCATCGCGGTTGCTCCCTGGAACATAACCAGGTGCCTGCTCTTGAACTCGCTTAATGTGCGGGTAACCGTTTCTCGGGTGGAACCGACACATTCGGCAATCTGCTCGTGCGTCAACGGCATTTTGATTTTCGCTGGTTCTGAGGTCTGCTTTTCGTCAGACGACCACTGCAAGAACAACCGTGCGATCTTCTCATGGGCGTTGGTCGATAAGCCGACCGTCCGCAACTGTTCACAGGCATTGGAATATTGCGAATTCAGCTGCCGGATCACTGCCTGGTAAGCCTCTGGAAACCGGCCGATGAACGAAATGAAGTCCTCACGGCGGATAAACGAGACCTGTGACGGATAAAGTGTTTCCGCGCTCGCCTCGTAGGGGATGCCAGACATCGTCGCGCTCAAGCCGAGTATCTCGCCCGGGCGGGCGAGTTGAAGGATCAGGGTCCTGCCGCCCCTGGAACTGACCGAGAGCTTAACCTTTCCCGAGCAGAGCAGGAAGATTCCTTTGGCCGGTTCGTTTTCCAGGAACAGCCTGGAGCCCGCCGGATAAAGCGAAGAGGTCTTGATTAACTCAAATTCCTTCGCCGCAGCCGCCGTGAGATGGCATA
>Ga0182024_10017618_pt1 | contig 13385 bp, 12 predicted proteins | sample P32metaG_FD_120480 | JGI IMG/M metagenome (GOLD analysis project Ga0182024, IMG submission 120480) | Permafrost microbial communities from Stordalen Mire, Sweden - P3-2 metaG (Illumina Assembly) | ecosystem: Environmental > Terrestrial > Soil > Wetlands > Permafrost | place: Sweden: Stordalen...
CATTCAGTTTTTTTGCCGTTGCCCCGAGGCAGCAGTTTGTACAGAATGTGCCGTCGCAGCTAAAAGCCGTCAAGCACGTATGCCGTGCCCTTCGTTCGACAGTCTCTTCCCCAAGACTTCATGCGCGGTCTAAGCTGGTGAACTGAAAAACCTAATTTGGACAGGTCTGGCTGAACTTAGCCCAGGACGCAGTCCTGGGTTAAGCATGCCCCCTTGACAAGTCCCGTAGGGACGACTGAAAAGCTATCGGATCGGGAATTCTCAATGCAGAATATTTTCAGATGGAAGTGCTCTGGGGATCGCCTCCAGGTTACTTCCAGTCGTCCCCGTTCGACAAGCTCAGGGCAGGCTCTGCGGGACTCAATTTCATTTTGCAATCGGTTCTCACGCACATACTTTAGCCCCTGAGTACGTCTTTTCGAGAGTTTGTTGCGAACTCGCGGCCACGGAAAGAGATGATTCGCCCTATAAGTCTGGGAAAGTGTAGCCTGCGGAAAACCTCGCTTTGTTTGAAGGGTACGGCCTTCAGGCCGTACATAACTGCTGTGTAATGAATCCGGCTTTAGCCGCTGAGGGCTGCTACTCTTCTCGAAATCACCCTTTTTCCGCAGCCTGACATCCGTGGAACGGATACCCCATTTTCGGCGGCGCTCACTTGGCTGCGGGAGCTGGTGTGCCTGCCGGTTTCTTTTCGCGGAAGTCGTCGATCTTTTTGTCGAGTGCCTGTCCCAGGCCGGAATCAACCTTGTAGACTCCGTCAACAGCGCTTGACTTGGCGAAATAGTCGTCTTTGTTCTTGCGCACTTCGAGCGTCTGCACGCCGGCATCGCCGGTCACCTTCGCTGTTGCCACCGGAGTTGCGCGGGCAAATGCAGTTGCTGCATCGGCCGTAGCGGTTAGATCCATCCGGGCGCTCATCAAGACACTCACAAGCGCGTTGACTGCGGCACTATCCGCCGGCGACGACGAAGGCTTGAGGATCTGCCAGCCATCTTTGGTGCGGTCCAACTCCAGGTCTTCACCCTTCTTCAGCAGTTCAACCCGGCTTACCTTGTCGACGCTCAATGTCAGTAGGCTTTTATCCCGCAGATCGTTCAGGCTCTTAGCCAGGCTGCTTTTGTTATAGCTAGCGACGGTAAATACCCTGGGGTCTGAAGCCAGCGCTGCGTAGACATCTCCACCCGCAGGTGTGTCGTCGCCCAACAGCAATTGCCGAGTACCCTCCTTGCCGCTAATGTCCAATTCGACCTGGGCCGGGTCGAGACCGTATTGCTTCCGATCGGAGACCTTCTCTTCAACGACTCGATCGGCATTGAGCCCGGATAGCGTCGAGAGCACGCCGGCGACCACCTCCTGGTCGGCTGGGTATGACTTAGGTTCGGTAATCTGCCAGTTCCCATTTGTCTTTTTGAGCGTGACCGGTTCCTTTTGCTTGATAACGAGCTCGGTCATTTCTGCTGGATTGATTTTGAGGATCACCGGCGCAGTACCGGTGGGAACGGCGGCACTCTCTTCCGCCGGTTTATGGTGCTGTGACCAATAAAGAACACCGCCCAGCGTGGCGAGTACAACAACAGCGACGATCAGACCGCGGAAATTCATACGGTAAATGAAGCTCTTATCTTCTCTTCCACCAGACGAGAGTTCCCGTGATCACCACCATCAATGGCAACACGAATTGGCTGGTAGCCCGGACCAGGTTGAGCTGCGCCCTGGTCATGGTGATGCGGCGATCTTCCTGCGGCTTCGGCCGGATGGAGATCAAATCCTCGTCGGAGGCAAGCCAGTTCACAGCGTTCAATGCCAGGTCGCCGTTGCCGTTGAAACCGAGAAAGCGGTTTGCAGCCCAGGAGGAACTGCCGGTCACTACGAACCGGCCCTCTGAATTTTGTTTGCCAGTGCTATACGTCCCCGCGGCAGCAATGGTCAGCGGTCCTTTGCGATTGTTGGGATCGGCGACGCTGACCTCGGGAGAACTCAGGTTGTTCGTGGCCAGGCTGCTGCCGGAGGAATCGAAAAGCTTTTCGACGTTCGTCTTGTCCGTGTTCTTGATTTCGAGCGATCGGGAGAGAGGGAAACCAACCGCGCTCCCCCGCATCTGCGCCACGATCGGCTGAGAAGTGTAGGTGGTTACGAGCGCTACTTGCGGCCCAAGTCCGGCAAGCTGACCCACGGGGTTCAGATCCAGAATCATATCCTTGTCGAGGGTCACGCCCCAGCTCTGGAGCAAGCCGGTCAGCGCATCGTTGGCGGCAATCGTCGAGCGTCCGAACTGGACGGGTGGATCAAGCATGAAGAACGCCCGGCCGCCATTCTCGACATAGGTCTTGACCGCATCCACCTGAGGCTGCTGATAGTCGTGCGTCGGGCCCGCGACTACCAGCGTGGTGCAGTCGGCCGGCACCTCTGCCTTTTGCAGAAGATCGACCGCCTTTGCCTCGTATTCATCTTTCGCCAGGAGATCCTTGAACTGTGACAATCCGTCGCGCTCGGTATCGTCAATGGCGTGTTCACCGCTTCCGGTGACGAAACAAACAGTGCGCGTCGTGCCCTTGAGATCGCGGATGAAGGCTCCGGTGATGCCCTCCTCCGTCATACTCTTTGCCGTGTCCTTTTTGGCGCCGATCTGGACCACGGCAGTGCCGAACTCGCGGACGCCGGCGGCGCGCGCTAGCAGCGGGTTCTTCTCCAGATCCACATACTCGATGCGTACCTTGGGCGAGAGGTTCGCATATTCGTCGAGCACGTCCTTCCCCTGCTGGAACCGTGTGCTCTGGTTGAAGTAAGTGATGGTGGCGTTCTGCTTGAGCCCGCCTACAATCTTTTTCGTCTGCTCGGAAAGGCTGTACCGTTTGTTCGAGGTAGTGTCGTACGACTTGTTGTAACGGTCGGCCAACATATTTGCCACCACCACAATGGCAAGTACCACCACGATATAAATTGCTGCGTAGGCGCCATACTTTGTCTGCCTCGCTTTTAGCCATTGACTCGCCATCTACGACCTCCAGCGCATAGATTCCATGGAGCGTGCCGTGAAAAACAGCCCCAGGAAGATCCCCGTGAGATAGAAGACGACGTCTTTCGCTTGGATCACGCCTTTGGCGAACGATTCGAAGTGGGTAACGACGGAGAGATAGGAGAGTACCTGGGCCCAGGTTGCCGATTCGTAACCGCTGGTCCACTCCAGCACCCAGAGCAAAAGGCAAACGCCAAAAGTGGCGGCCCCGGCGATAATCTGATTCTTGGTCAAGGTCGAGATGAACGTTCCCAGTGCCAGCAGTGTACCCGCCTGCAACAAGAGGCCAAGGTAGCCAACGGCAAGCGGCTTCCAATCGGGCTTACCGTAGTGAAACAGAAAAGCAAAATTGAGCGCGGTGAAGAACAGCAGGCAGGTATAGAGGATCAGGGCCGCCAGCCATTTCCCTAAAATGACTTCAATGTCCCGCACGGGAGAAGTGGCCAGCAACTCAATCGTTCCCGAACGCTTCTCCTCGGCGAAGAGGCGCATGGTGATCATGGGAATGAAGAAAAGTCCCACCACGCTGGCGTTCGAAAGCAGCGGCCGGATGATCTGCTCGTTGATGTTCATGGGGAACGTCTGACCGCGCATCTGCATCTCCATGCCCTCAATCACGAAATAACCGAGGGCGTTCCAGAAGAAAAAGCCGAAGATCAGGGCAAACATGGTCAACAGAAGATAAGCAATGGGGGAGACGAAATAACTTCTCAGCTCTTTGGCGCAAATGGTCCAGATATTTCTCATGACGGCAGCTCGATCGCGGGATTTTTTTCAGCCTCGACCGGAGCCGCGCTACCGGTGAGTTGGAGGAAGACTTCTTCCAGGCTCTTAGCCGCCGAACGGAGTTCATAGAGATCCCAGCCGAAGGCGACGACCGCCCGTGCCAGGTCACCTCGGACAAGCTGCCCCCTCTGGCTCTGCACCTCGAAGAGCAGGCTCGCGTCTTTGTGCTCGGTACACAGCACGCGGCTCACTCCCGAGACGGCTTCGAGCTTTTGTTGGGCCGTGAGAGCGTCGAGCTGTCCATCCCGGGCGGCGACTTCCAGCAAAAGAGATTCGTCGCCGCGCGTGCGGGCCTGCAGGTTGCGCACCGAATCGGTCGCCACCAGTTTGCCCTTGTTGATGATGATCACCTGCTCGCAGGTCTGTTCTACCTCGGGAAGAATGTGGGTACTGAGAATGATGGTGTGGTCGCCCGCCAGGCCCTTGATCAAGTCGCGGGTCTCATTGATCTGTTTGGGGTCGAGGCCGGCTGTGGGCTCGTCAAGAATCAATACGTCGGGGTTATGAATGATGGCCTGCGCCAGGCCCACCCGTTGCCGGTACCCTTTCGACAGCTTGCCCAGAAGCTTGTTCTTCACATCGCCGACAAAGCAGCGGTCACATACATAGTCGATGCGCCTTTCAAGCTCGGCCCCGGAGAGGCCCTTGAGTTTGCCTACGAACCGCAAATACTCGGCCGTCTCCATTTCAGGATAGAGAGGAGGAGTTTCGGGCAAATACCCGATTCGCTTTTTGACCTCAAACGGTTGATCCAGAACATCGAAGCCCGCAACTGAAGCGGTGCCCGATGTGGGAGAGAGGAAGCAAGTGAGAATGCGCATGGTCGTTGTTTTCCCGGCGCCATTCGGGCCGAGAAATCCAACGATCTGACCCTTTGTTACGGAGAAGGAGACGTGATCAACGGCGGTTGCGCGAGCGTACCTTTTTGTTACGTCTTTGACTATGATCATCGCTGACAAGGAATTTGACGGTATCCATCAAGAATGGTGATAAACCTGGCGTTGCAACTCCTGGACGAGTCCACGCATATGCGTGGCGAAGCAAACAACATCGTAAAAAGGATACTATGCCAATGTCAATTCCGGCTGCGTGTCTTTCCAGCCACTCAGCACGCAGAAATCGCATCAACCTGGCTGCTCTGCGCATCCCCTATTCACCGCAACCAACAACGTAAGGGATAGGAATGAGCGCCGCCTCCGCCACACTCACTCAGGCTGACCACGACTGGAAGCCGAAGACAAACCCCTGGCTGATTGCCTTTGTGGTTTCGCTGGCGGCATTCATGGAAGTGCTCGACACCAGCATTGCCAACGTAGCCTTGCCCCATATCGCCGGAAACCTCGGCGCCAGCCAGGATCAGAGCACGTGGGTACTCACCTCCTACCTGGTTTCGAATGCCATCGTTTTGCCGATCAGCGGCTGGCTGGTCAGCGTGTTCGGTCGCAAGCGGTTCTTCATGACGTGCATCGTTATCTTCACCGTCAGCTCACTCCTCTGCGGCCTCGCGCCCAGCCTGGGAGTTTTGCTGGTCGCACGCGTGATACAGGGTGGGGGTGGCGGCGGCCTGCAGCCGATGGCGCAGGCCATTCTGGCGGATACTTTTCCGCCCCGCTTGCGTGGACTTGCTTTCTCTTTGTATGGGGTGACGGCGATTTTCGCCCCTTCGATTGGACCCACCCTCGGTGGTTGGATCACCGACAACTATTCCTGGCGATGGATTTTCCTGATGAACCTGCCGGTGGGCATTCTAGCAGTCTTTCTCGTCTACACCCTGGTAGAAGATCCGCCCTATCTGACCCGGGCACGCGAACTGGGCCGGCGGGTCAAGCTCGACTATATTGGCTTCTCGCTACTGACCCTGGGAGTTGGAGCATTGCAGATCCTGCTCGACAAAGGTCAGGAAGACGACTGGTTCGGGTCAGACTTTATTGTCACCCTGATGGTGATTGCCGGGGTTTGCCTGACCGCCCTGGTGGTCTGGGAGCTTTATCAGAAGAGCCCCATCGTGGACGTCAGGCTCTTCAAGAATTTCAATTTTGCTACTTCCAGCGTGATGATGTTCGTGGTGGGCGGTATGTCGTTTGCCACCACAGTGCTGGTGCCACAGTTTCTGCAAGTGAACATGGGGTACACCGCAGAGTCGGCGGGCATGGTTCTTTCGGCGGCGGGCTTTGTCTTGTTGGGCGCGTTGCCATTCATCGGCATGCTGGCGGGCCGGTTCCAGGGCCGCTACCTGATTGCCACCGGATGGCTCCTGTTGACCTTCAGTATGTTCTTGTCAACCCGGCGCATCGATCTGCTGATTAGTTTCAACTCGGCTACCCTGCTGCGTATCGCGCAATACGCTCCCCTGGGCCTGGTCTTCATCCCCACCACCGCCGCGGCCTACTACGGCATGCCGAAGGACAAGAACAACGCCGTTGCCGGCCTGGTGAACTTCATGCGCAATATAGGCGCCAGTGTAGGCACCTCCGTGGTGACCACTGTGCTTGCGCGGCGCAACCAATTTCACCAGGAAAGGCTGGGCAGCAACATTACTGCGGGTAACCCGGCGCTGCGCGGCACCCTCGACGGCTTGACGCAACAACTGCAGCATGGAGGCATGAGTGCGCACGACGCGCTCAATGGCGCATATGGGCGTGTCTATCAAAATCTCCAACTACAGGCCTCCACGTTGTCGTACATCGACACATTCTGGCTACTGACGGTGGCCGCCGCCACCATGTTCTGCATGACGTTCGTGTTAAAGAAAAATGATCCCCGCGGGGGCGAGAAGGTCGTCGCCCACTAAGTGCCTGATGGTGGTAGGCTGCCAGCATGGAACCCGTAGTTGGATCGACTCTGGATGCACATGGCATGTTGGCGGTCGCATTGGAACAAGCGCGCATTGGCTTTGCTGAGGGCGGCGTTCCGGTGGGTGGAGCGATCTTCCATGTCAACGGCACGTTGCTGGGAGCAGGGCATAACCGCCTCGTGCAGGAAGGCAATGGCTCGCTGCATGGAGAGACCGACGCCTTTCGCGCTGCCGGGCGTCGCCCAACCTGGCACGACACGATCCTGGTCACCACGCTCGCTCCGTGCTGGTACTGCAGCGGTTTGATTTATCAATTCCGCTTCCGCCAGGTGATCGTCGGTGATAGCGTGAACGCGCAGGGCGGTATGCACTGGCTCAAGGAGCAGGGCATCGACATTGTCGATTTGCATTCACAGGAATGCATCGACCTGATCGCTAAATTCCAGCGGATGCGGCCGGATCTCTGGAAAGAGTGCATTGGCGAGGCGTGAGTTGGAACCACTGAAAGAAAAAATGCGCGCCACCTGGATGGCCGGCGACTTCGGAAAGATCGCTGAATATTCTGCCGCAGAGGGTGAGCTGTTCGTTGACTCGCTTGGCATTCAGCCAGCGATGCAGGTACTGGACGTCGCCTGCGGCACCGGCAACCTGGCCATCCCTGCCGCCCGCAAAGGAGCGCGGGTCACGGGCGTCGATATTGCGAGCAACCTCCTGATGCAAGCCCGCCAGAGGGCTGCAGCAGAAGGCCTGCAGATCACGTTTGAAGAAGGCGATGCGGAACAGCTGCCTTTTCCTGACGCGAACTTTGATGTGGTCATGACCATGTTTGGAGCGATGTTCGCTCCGGACCCGGACCGGGTCGCGGCTGAGCTCGCCCGGGTCTGCCGTCACGGGGGGAAGATTGCCATGGCCAACTGGACTCCCGATGGTTTTACCGGAAAGATGTTCCGCCTCACGAGTCGTTATCTGCCGCCTCCGGTCGAACTCCCCGCTCCCACGCTGTGGGGGGATGAGGCTGTGGCTTCGCTAAGGCTCAAGTCGAATGGGGTGAAGATCGAAAGCATGCAGCGGCGCATTCTGCCGTTTGACTATCCGTTTCCTCCCCGCGAAGTAGTGCAGTTTTTTCGCGATTACTTTGGGCCCACCAAGGTTGCATTTTCGCGAATGGACGAAGCCCGGCAGGCCGAGTACCGAGACGATCTGGAAAAGCTCTGGTCAAAACATAACCAGGCTCACAGCGGAAAGACTCTCATCCAAAATGAATATCTGGAAGTGATCGGCACCCGGCTCTAACGAGTAACGGAATCATGGTTAGGACGGCAGGCTCTACTGGCCGCACTCCGCGAGTGGAGCAAGATCGCGGCCGTAGTGACGGAGCGCTGCCTGCAGCGTCGACGCAGTGTGGGCCCAGGTCTCATCCGCGGCGTCCACCTGTCCGTGCAGTCCCGTGAACAGTAGCGTTTTGCTGCTACCGCAGACCTCGATCTTCTCCGAGGGCCGCGAGGGTCCCGTCTTTTCCAGAACGTCAGGATCGCCATAGAGAGGCTCACCGCCTACCATCACCAGCATTACCTGGGTAGCCGTGGCATGGGTCAACGTCCAATAGGCGTCATGCTTGGCATTCCCTTCCGCCTTAATCACCAGAATGTCGGCATCGTGGCCGGGTTCGAGCGCGCCCAAACGATCGCTTGCTCCGATCATGTCGGCAGCAGTGGAGGTAGCCATGGCTACCAATTCTCGATCGGTGAACAGATGCGGGGTCTGGGTGTCATTCCAGGCGGCGGCATAGTTCAATTCCGCCAATAGGCCGTCGCTGCCCGTAGGGCTCCAGTCGGGCGCCAACGCGATCTTCACGTGTGCGGCTTTTGCGGCTGCGACATCGGCAGTGCTGCCGTAGAGCTCAAGATTGCTGCGCGGAGACCAAATCAGATTGACGTTATGAGCAGCCATCTCCACATAGTTGGCGGGTTGCAGCGCAACCCCATGGATCAGCGAGACTCCCGGGACCAGCAATCCGCGGCCCTTCAGCATAGCGAACTCTCGTGCTGCGGACGCATCCTCGTGACCGCCCTCGCTGAGATGAATCAGAAACGCGTGCAACTGATGGTTTGCCAGTTTCTGACGAATGGGGGTGAGGTCGGTTTCGGACATTTCCAGCGGAAAAACGTTGTAGGCGACATGCCACTCGTCTTCGGTGTCAAGATTATGCGCGAGCCCCGTACTGCAGGCGTTGGCCAGGCTGCCGACCGCAGAGGTCTCGCCTTCTGAGATTGCCTTCACTTCGGCGTAGCGCTCCATCTCGCATTCCAGGCCGTCGGCCATCATCCCCTCATGTGGGGACTTGAGTAATGTCTGATAGATCGGCTTCTGCTGCCAGTCGTAGCGGTTGCCGAACTCTTCAATCGGATGCCAGCGAGGAAACATGTTGTACGTGAGGTGGTTGTGCAGGTCGATGAAGCCGGGGGCGATGACCCCGTTGGTGTCGATGACGGTTGTATTTGGCGGCAGCTTCACCTTGGTGCCGACCGCAGTGATTTTGTTTTGCTGAATCACGACGGTCCCGTTTTCGACAATGCCGCCGGGCGTGACCAGCGTGCCGCGCAGTGCAAAGTTGGCAGACGGGGATTGGGCTAACAAAGGACAGGCGAACAGCCCCAGCATCAGCAGCCGGATGTGATTTGGCATTCATCCATTATGGGGCTGGACTACGCTTATCGCAGCGTGCCGGAGAAGAAGAAATTTGCGGAAAGGTATGCCGCAGAGCACAATCACCACTCCAATCAACGCCGGCACCGGATCGTGCATAAGGATCAATAAGGCGACCAGCGTGGACAAGACAATGAAGCTGATGGGGGCGATGGGAAACCACCAGCCTTTTACCGGCTCTCTCAGCCGGAAAAGCGTCGAAGCGGCCAGTGCCAGAAAAATAACCGCCGAAAAGATGATGTAAGACAGCACCCGGTCGAACGCACCGAGGAAAAGCACGGCCAGCGCCAGCCCGGTTTGCAGAAGCACGGCATTCGCCGGCGTCCCGAAGCGGGGGTGCATCTTTCCGAACACCGAAAAAAAGGCACCGGATTGCGCCATCGCATAGCAGACGCGTGGAGCTGCCATGGTGATGGCGGCGATCCCTCCGCAAACGCACACCAGCACGCAGGCGGATAGGACCCGTGCGCCCGCGGCGCCAAAGAGCACGCCGCCGAACTGGGCGACAAACGCGGTGTTCGAGGTGACTCGATCAAGGGGCAGAACGGCCAGGAATGTAGCGCTGATCAGCAAATAGATAATGGTGACGACGGTGACTCCACCCACAAACGCGAGCGGCAGGGTGCGCTTCGGATTGCGGATTGCTCCAGCGATCTTGCTTGCCTCCCACCAACCCCCGAAGCTGAAAAAGGCGCTCATCACGCCCCCGGCGATCGCCGGCAAGAGTGCGTCCGATCCGGGGCGGCGAACTGTAAAAGGCAGCAAGTTGGCCATTTGGGCGTGCCCCGAAACGACGGCCCAGCCCACCAGCGCGAACAGGATGAGAAGTTTGAAGCCATTGACCAACGACATGACTGCAGCGCTGAAGCGCGTACCGATCAGATTAATGATGCCGAATAGGCAAAGGAGCAACGCGGGAGCAAAGGCTAGTCCCGCCTGCCCCGGCGGCAGTAGCTGGGCTACATACGGCGCAGCACCCACGGCCAGCGCCGCGGCCACTCCCGGGTACATGACAATGGAGCTCATCCATCCATAGAGGAACGCGACTTGCTCACCATAGCCGGCCCGCAGATAGACATATTCGCCTCCAGATTCAGGGAAACGAATAGCGAGCGCGGAATAAGAGAGCGCGCCGCACATGGCCATCAACGCGATACTGAGCCACACCAGGCCGAGCAGCAACGGCGAGCCCAGCGACTTGGCCATTGCTGCAGGGGTAAGAAAAATCCCCAGGGCAATGGCTTCTCCTGTAACCACAGCAATGGCTGCCGGCAGACCTAACTGTCGTTGCTCCTGATTCTTGTGCTGTTGCATGTGGCGACTATCCTACGTTGCCATCTCACTACGCGCCTCAACCAAGAGGATGGCTTTCCCACCCACCGACGGGCTGAAAGCAGTACTGCTTGCTTCAGTTAGATTGGCTTCGGCACGAGCCCCTCTTCCCTGGCCGGGTGCCCCATGTTCGCCCCGGCGTACTCCGGATTTCCTGTCGAGCTTTCTGGCGTTGGCGAACTTCATGCGGCTTTCCTTAATGAAAGCCGCACACGCGGGTGTTGGTGGGGCCCCGTGCAGGAAATCCGGATACATGGGCCGAAAAAGACAGGTCGGAGCCCCATAAGCGCTAACTTGTTTGACAGACAATAGAAATGCGAGAAGACGCTGGTTTTCTGCATCTCCAACTCACGACAAAAACGTCATCCTGAGCGGAGCGCGCCTTATAAATTTATCGAGCATGAAAAGATGTACCCCGTGACCATCAAGTCGTGCCGCAGCAGGTCCTGTTCTCGGGCTTCGGTGGTCGAAAAGCTCCGAGCAGCATGGGTAAGATAAGCACCGCCGGGGTCCTTCGACTCCGCGCCATCAAGCGCCGTGTCACGCGATAAATCCGTGAGGCGCTGCGCTCAGGATGACGTTTTTGTGGGAGCTTTAAAGAAAAACATCCCTAACTTAAGTAGGATGGCTAGAAGTTGACCGTCCCGGTCGGCCTCTGGCGGTAACTTCCGGTTAGCTGACCATCCGGAAACTGACGCACCTACTCCGAAATCATGCCGATCGTCCCCAGCCAAGTCTCGACCAATTGAGGCCATTTTGTTACCGGAAGCTTCGTCCGCCGCAGCCCAAACGCATGGCCGCCTTGCGCATACAAATGCATCTCCACGGGAATGCCTGCCTTCTTCAGGGCAGTGTAGTAAACCAGGGATTGATTTACACCGTCGACGTCGTCATCCTCGTTCTGGAGCAAGAACGTAGGCGGTGTCTGGCGTGAAATATGGCTGTCAATATCCGGATTCAACCCAGGGCCGTCTTCAGAAAGCGACAGATGTCCGGGATAGATTGCGACCGCAAAGTCCGGACGGCAGCTTTCTTTGTCAGCCGCATCGATAGCCGGATACAAACGATGCTCAAAATGCACGCTCATCGCTGCCACCAGATGCCCGCCTGCCGAGAATCCCAGCACTCCAATCTTGTGCGGATCGATGTGCCACTCTGCAGCGTGAAAACGCACCAGCCCCACCGCCCTCTGAGCATCTTCCAAAGCTTCGGGTGACTCTGGATATGCCCCTGATTTTGGTAATGTCGCCTCACCCGGCACGCGGTACTTCAGCAGCACACAGGTGATCCCCTTGGACGTCAGCCAATCACAGATCTCCGTGCCTTCAAGGTCGATGGCCAGAATCTGATAACCCCCGCCAGGAAATACGACGACCGCAGCGCCCGTATTCTTTTCTTTTGGCGAATAGACCGTCATTGTTGGCCGGGAGACGTTGTTTATGTAGACCCACGGCCTGCCAGCAACCAGATCCTTCGCGTCCGTCTTCATAGTCTCCGACCCCGTGACAGGTCGCGCATCAGGCACTGCACCGGGCCATATCGGAACTTGCGTATGTCCCGGCGAGGGCTGCCAGGCAGGTGTCTGCGCGCTTAGACCGCTAAATTCAAATACAACACAAAGAGCAAAGATTAGAAGTTTCATCACAATCCCCAAAGCTTATACATAGCCAGTTCTACCTACCTCGGTGGAGTGGAAGGTTATGTAAAAGCGAGTCTGGATGGAGCCGCGCACAGTCTGCAATCCACGCTCGACCACCTTGGCGGTAAGGCAGAGTTCACCTTCCTGCCTGGCCGTTCCCACTTCGATCTATATCAGGTTGGAGACGATCGCTTTGGCCTGTTCGACCGCATCGCGGCCGAGATGTATCGCGTGGCCCGGCCGAATGTCCACCCCCACTGATCCGCTTACGACCCTGAGCTATGAATGAACTAACATAAGCAGCGGGACGGCAACATCGACGATTCATGGCAAAACGTAGTGCGGGTCTGCTGATGTATCGCTGGAATAATCACGAGCTGCAAGTTTTCCTGGTGCACCCGGGTGGCCCGTTCTGGGCTAAGAAAGACCTGGGCGCGTGGTCCGTTTCGAAGGGAGAGTACGTGGATGGCGAAATTCCCTTCGAGGCTGCAAAGCGCGAATTCCAGGAGGAGACGGGCTTTGCTGCGCAGGGAGATTTTCTCGAGCTCGGCACTGTGCAGCAATCAGGCGGTAAGGTTGTCTCCGCTTGGGCCTTTGAGGGCGATTGCGACCCCGCCGCGATGGTCAGCAATCACTGCCAGGTGGAATGGCCGCCGCGCTCCGGCCGTATGATCGAAATTCCCGAGGTGGATCGCGGAGGTTGGTTTTCCATCGCCGAGGGCCGAGAGCGTATTTTGAAAAGCCAGGCGCCGTTTCTCGATCGACTCTGCCAGATGCTACAGTGCGCGGACTAGTATTTTTCGCAAAGGTGTAGACCGAAGCCACAGAGGTTTGCGCAGCTTTCCGCCAAAGAAAGCTGCTCGTAACTGCTATCAGAAAGTTCATGGTATTGCGAAAAAGGCTCTAGTATGCGGCTCTTTGTTGGGATTCCACTTGCCCCTGCGGTCATCGAGGAGCTGTCTGCGATCTCGATGCGGCTTCAATCGCACGCAGATGGCCTGCGCTGGTCCGCTCCGGAATCCTGGCACATCACCTTGCAATTTTTAGGCAATACCCAACAATACGAATGCATAGTCAGCCGGCTTCGCGAGCTGCGCCCGCCGACCCTTCCC
>Ga0182024_10017619_pt1 | contig 13384 bp, 14 predicted proteins | sample P32metaG_FD_120480 | JGI IMG/M metagenome (GOLD analysis project Ga0182024, IMG submission 120480) | Permafrost microbial communities from Stordalen Mire, Sweden - P3-2 metaG (Illumina Assembly) | ecosystem: Environmental > Terrestrial > Soil > Wetlands > Permafrost | place: Sweden: Stordalen...
CTTCCGAGCCTTGGCCGCCTGCAATGCATCGAACAACACCGCGCTAGGATCGGACCCGGGCTGCTGCCGGATCAATCCCGCGCCCGTTCTTTCAGCCCAAACCTCAAGCTGTTCGATCGCCGCCGCGCGAAACGTGTCGGCCGCGCACAACAGAACGGTACGCCCCTCCGATTGCAATCGTCGCGTCAACTTCCCGATCGAAGTAGTCTTCCCCGCCCCATTCACGCCGACAACCAGCATCACCGCCGGCGGATCTTTCACCAGCGGCACAGGCTTCTCAGTCGCCTGCAAAATCTCCAGCAGATGTTCGCGAATGAGACCCTTCAGCTCCGCGATATCGCCGACCTGATGCCGTTCTACACGCTGCCTGATACGTTCCAGAATCTCGGCGGTAGTCTTCGACCCGATATCGGCCGTAATGAGAGCATATTCGAGCTCTTCAAGAACGTCGGCATCAATCTCCTTACGCCCGCTAACGGCGTCTTCGATCTTCTCCATGAGTCCCGCGCGGGTTTTCTGAACGCCGGCCTTGAGGCGTTCAAGAAGACCCGGTTCGGAAGAGGGAGCGGGCGAGGAGCCGAAAAGGGACTTAAACATGGGGCTGAATTCTTAGTGTAGCGGACGAGAGCTCACGGTTCCGGCGTACGGTCTACGACCGGTAGCTTTGTCCACGCGGGTTCTCGTTGTTCACTGTGGAGTCAGATTCGCGCAGGTTCACAAATTGAATACGCGAAGATGCGCCAACGGCATCGAACCAGTCCGGAAAGAACGGAGTCAATTCACCATTGACAGCGATATCCCACCTAAGCTTTTCTCGACCTTCCTCATCGCAATGCTTGCGCAGGAGTTTGATCTCGGTTGACTTATGTTTCATCCTGGCGACGATTTCCGATTTACGGCTGCCGGATCCTGTGAATAGCATGAATAAGTCCGCGATAGCGGACCCGGGGCTATACAGGGGTTTTCGTTGCCCGTTCTTCTCTTTTATTGGCATTCCGATTATAGGGATGAATTCAGGCACTGGTGAGCCTACCGGCGAGGGGTTAATCTCTTCCGCCGCCCGCGGGGTAAAAGCAGGCACAGTGGGAGTAACGAAGGCTCCGAGTGATTCTGAGTCCGGCACCTCACCCCTCAGCACATCCACCGCTCGGGCAGCGTCATATGCTATTTGGGCCTCCGCAAGGTCTTCAGGCTTAATCGGGCGGCTAACCTTCCACAGCTCAGCAAACCAGTGCTCGATTTCCTTCACGAGATTGCGTTCCTTAATCAAGACCCGCTGCCTCGTGCCGTCCGGTCATCCCGAAATCCCCGAGCGCCACCTCCGACAGATTCGCAGAACCAACAATTGCCGCCGCCCCTGGAGCAAGATAGACTTTAGCGTGCATCTTGTCCAATTGCCGGACCGTGGTGCGGGCCCGCTTCATCAACTTCGCCACTGCGCGGGGATTCGTCCCCGTGCTCTTCAGCCAACAAATCACTTGGAGCTCGCCCGGATATCCTTCGAAGAAGTCCCTCGAACATTCGTTAACGAAGGCAACCGCAACCTTCATCGAGGACGAAGGGGACGGAACCTGAATTCGTCGAAATTGTTCCTGGATTTCATTCGAACGTCCAAGAAATAATGGGGAATCTCGATCAGTTGGCACAGGGAGTAGATTACTCCCGGCGGTCCTCGTCGTCAACCAAAAATCGCGGCCGCGCCTTATTCCTTCACAGAAGCTCCGCAAACTCGTCAGTCGTGTAGCCAGCTTGATCGATGATCGACGCGAGCGTTCCGCGCTTTAAATCTTTGTTGTGCCACGGCAGAGTGACGCGCATGGTGGGCTTTCCGGGATGCTTCAAGTAGTAGTGACCTCCAGTAGTGTGATGAAGGTAGAAACCCGCGCGCTGTAGCAGCCGAAATACGTCTTTCGGCTTAAGCGCAGGAAGGTGCTGGCTCACACCGGCTCTGGAATAAGAACGCGGATCTCCTCTTTGAGCGTCTTATCAGACGGGATTGGCAAGTGATCCTTCTTTAGGCTCTCGATATATCCGCGAATCGCGTCCTGAGCCATCGCGCGAGCCTCTTCGAGTGTGTCGCCCTCGGTTACTAAGCCCGGAAGCGCCGGGCAAGTGACGACGAATCCACCCTCTTCGGCGGGTGCAAACAACACGGTATATTTATACTCCGCCATCTCTCTCTTTGATCATACGTCTTTAATAATTTCGTCGCCGAGTTCCAATTTCTTAACCTAACCGGTATAGCCAACGGCGGCGTACGGCATAATGCCGTATAATGGTTGGAGTGAAGCTCGAAAGCTCAACAACCGCCCGCCTGGAAGGCCGCCTTCCCAATGCAGTCCTGACGCGACTCAAACGCGCCGCCGAAATTCAAGGCCGCACGCTAACCGACTTCGTAGTGGCCGCTGCCGACGAAGCAGCGTGCCGCGCCATTGAGCAAACCGAAATCATCCGCCTCTCGATCGAGGACCAGCGGCAGATCGCAAAAGCGCTCTTAAACCCGCCGAAGCCTAACCCTGCCCTGAAGCGAGCCTTTAAGCGTCGCCGTCAATTGCTCGGCGCATAGTGTCATCAGCGCCCTTCCGGATGGAGCCGCTTGGCTCAGGCCACGATCGTTCTTTGTTCCACTGTGGCGAGGAAGCGCTCGACCGATACCTTCAAACGCAAGCCACTCAGGACATTCGCCGCCGCATCGCGAACTGTTTCGTAGCCATCGAAGTCGCGACCGAAGGGATCGCCGCTTACTACACGCTCTCGTCGGCAAGTATTCCGATGATTGACCTCCCGCCTGAAGAGACCAAACGCTTACCCCGTTATCCGACGGTGCCTGCGGTACGTATCGGTCGATTGGCTGTCGACCAACGATTCCAAGGGCGCGGACTCGGAGCCGCTCTTCTCGCCGATGCCGCTCATCGCGCAATACATGCCGATATCGCGGCGTTCACACTTCTGGTCGATGCCAAAAATGACCAAGCAGTCGCCTTCTATCAACATCACGGCTTCCGCACGCTCGTGAGCCAGCCTAAGACCTTGTTTCTGCCCCTCGCCACAACCCAAAAGGCTCACCCAAGCACGGGATAATCCGTGTACCCCTTGGGCCCAGGCGTATAAAAAGTAGACTGGTCAGGCGCATTGAGCGGAGCACCGCGCTCGAATCGCAACACCAGGTCGGGGTTGGCCAGGAAAGATGAGCCGAACACAACCGCATCCGCACGTCCCTCCGCCACAGCCTTGTTAGCTTCATCCTTCAGAAACCCTCCGCCCACCAGCAGCGTTCCCGGATAAGCCTCGCGCAACGCCGATTCCGCTCCGATGCCCGCCCGCATGACATGCAGGTATGCGAGTTTAAGCGGCGCGATCGCTTTCGCCAGCGCCACGTAAGTCGGGATCGGATCGGCGTCATTAATATCGTTGAATTTCATCCCCGGACTATTCTTCATCCCGACCTTGCCCGACGAACCGGCAGCCGCAATCACCGCTTCCAACACCTCAACCACAAAGCGAATGCGATTTTCGATGGAGCCTCCGTAAGCATCCGTCCGCTGGTTCGCATCCGGACTCAGGAACTGATTTGGCAGATACCCCGAGGCCGAGTGCAGTTCCACGCCGTCGAAGCCGGCCTTCAGGGCGTTGCGCGTAGCGGCCGCGTATTCCTGAATCACCGTGGGGATCTCCCCAAGCTCCAATGCGCGAGGCATATCGTACGGCTGCAGGCCCTGCGAATCCGTCCCCATCTGCCCCGCGGCGCGAATCGCGGACGGCGCGACAGGCGCATCCGGAATCGTGCGATTCGCCGAATGCGCGATCCGCCCGACATGCATGATCTGCAGAAAGATCCTGCCGCCGCGCGCATGAACCGCATCGGTCACCTTGTGCCACGCCGCGATCTGCGCGTCGTTATAAATGCCGGGAGTTCGCGCGTAACCCATCCCCATCGGACTCGGCCCCGTGCCTTCGGTGACGATCAACCCCGCGTCGGCACGCGAAGAATAATATTCAACGGCCAAGGGAGAAGGCACTCCCTGAGCATCTGCGCGCGCCCGCGTCATAGGCGCCATTACGACCCGGTTGCGAAGCGTATAATCGCCGAGCGATAGCGGTGAGAAAAGGTTCATCCCTCGATTCGATGCGCCGCGCTCATCGCCGGATGCACTATTCCCCCCGCAGCGCAATCGCCGGGTCGACCATGGACGCCCGACGCGCGGGCAGATAGCTCGCGAGAAGCGCCACAACCGCCAGCGCAGTTCCCGCCGCAACCAACGTCAGTGGATCGCTTGCCTCGAGTCCGAATAGCAGGGATCGAACCGCGCGGCCGACCGCTAGTGAAATCACGATTCCCACGCCCACACCTGCACCCAAAAGCACGCCAGTCTCGCGCAAAACCAACCCGATCACGCTTCCCCGGCTCGCCCCCAGCGCGATACGGATTCCGATTTCATTCGTTCGCCGCGCGACCGTATAGGAAATGACGCCATAGAGGCCGACGCTCGCCAGCAGCACCGCCAATGCGCCGAACAGACCCGAGAGAATCGCCATCAGCCGCTCCCGCAACAACGATTGTTCAATGCGAGTTTTGAAAACCGAAAACGAATACTGAATGTCGGGACTCGTCTCCCCGAGCGCTCGCCGAATCGCCGGAGTCAACCTGTCGAGCGGCGCGTCCGAGCGAATCAGAATACTCCCTCCCCGCAGGGGCTGGGGAAATTGCGACAGAGGGAAGAACGCGACCGGCATGAACTCCTGACGCAGATTGCTATATTTGCTGTTCTTCGCGACGCCGATAATCTCAACCGCGGTTTGCGGCGCGAAAGGCGTCTTCTCGATCCAAAACTTCTCGCCCACCGGATTCGGTCCCAGCGAAAATCTGCGCACGAACTCTTCGCTTACCACCGCGACGTTCTCCGAAGCGTGAGTATCTCGCTCATTGAACTCCCGGCCGGCAATCAACGCCGTGCCGATCATGCGGAAATATCCCGCCCCCACCAGGCTGCGCGAAATCTCGCGCCCGTGACCCGAATCCGATCCGTCCATCCACATATTATTCGTCCAGGAATTGCCGCTGATTGGAATAGATCCGGTTTCCGCCGCGTCCTCGACCCCCGGAATCGCCCGCACCCTCTCCACAGCATCGCGCCGGATAAACGGCAGACGGTTGTCAGGCACATCGCGCCCATAACCGACATTGGCAATGAGAATTCCGTTCTCGCGAAAACCAGGTTCCAGCGTGCTCAGATTGCGAAAGCTGCGGACGAACAACAGAGCGCCCACGATCAGCACGAGCGACAGCGCGATCTGCCCTGCCACGAGAATACGCCGCAGCCCAAACTGTTCGCGGCCCGCAGTCGTTCCCCGGCTGCCGGACTTCAGCGCATCCGATGCCTGCCCTCGTGTCGAGCGCAACGCCGGAGCCAGCGCAAACAACACGCATGTCAATACCGCCAGCGATGCGGCGAAAACAAACACGCGCCAGTCCGGTCGATCGTCCAAAAAAATGGACCTGTTTCCCGAGCTCAAAAACGTGACCAGGAAGCGGCTCAACTCCCGTGCCAGAAACAGCGCCGCGCCCGCGCCCGCAATGGCCAGCAGCAATCCTTCGATCATTAATTGCTGGATCAACTGCGCGCGCGATGCCCCGACCGCCAGCCGCACCGCGATTTCGCGCTCCCGCCCGGCAGCCCGCGCGAGCATCAGGTTCGCCAGATTCGCACACGCGATCAGCAGCACGAGCCCCGCGATTGACAGCAGCAATGTGAGCGGCATGGAGTACTGATCGCGCAAACGGGACAAGCCGCCGCCCGCGGGGATAGCGTTCAGCTTCATCGCCAGGTAGCCCTTCACACTGACGGGCGGATAATCCGCTGGCAAAGTTGTTTCGAAAATGCCGGGCGAAATCGCCTGGAGCTGAGCGCCCGCTTCGGTCAGCGAAACACCGGGTTTAAGACGGCCAAGAACGGTCAGCCACCAGGTCGTGCCTGAATCGAGACGGTCCTTCGCCGCGCACACCGGCAAAGCCACGTCGAACTGCCGCCCCACCTCAAGCCCGAAAAAATCGGCCGGCGTCACCCCGATCACTTCGACAGAGGATTGATCGAGCTTGATCTTGCGCCCGATCACCGACGGACTGCCGCCAAATTCGCGCTGCCAAAAGCCGTAGCTGATAACGGCGCCCGTGAGGCCGCAACCCCTTCGGTCATCCGCCGCGGTAAAAACGCGGCCAAGGATCGCGCGCACGCCGAGGCCCTCGAACAAATTTCCGCTGACCCACAAGCCACTGGCGTTGCGCGTTTCCCGGTCCGACGAAATATTGAATCCATCGTCGGCCCACGCGAATGTTTCGGAGAAAACTTGTTGACGCTGGCGGATCTGCTCCCACAAAGGATTCGTGAAACCGCTTTCGCGGAGCCAGTTTCCCCTGGCGTGGGTCATGTCACCGATTTGCAGTTCGACGAGTTGCTCAGGCGACTTGACCGGCAGCGTCCGCAGGCGCACCGCATCCAGCAATTGGAAGATCGCCGTATTCGCCCCAATGCCAAGCGCCAGCGAAATCACCGCGACCGCGGTAAACGCCGGGCTCCTCCACAATGTTCGAGCCGCGTACTTTAAATCCCGCATGAAGGATATACGCGCGCGCTTCGGATTAGTTACGGCAACTCGAACTTCACCCGACGGTCGCGATTGATCTGTGCACTGAACGCTTTATCTACGCTCGCGAGCGGTGCCCTTTGCACCGCCCCGCCTTCCTTCGGCGTCCACTCGATCTGATCGCCGATCACCTGGTACGATTGCGCCGCCCGAATATTGTGATCGTTAAACGCGATCAAATAATAATCCGCCTGCCGGTAATAGCTGCCCGCCGGAACCGAGGGCGCAACGGGAGCCGCATAAGTCGCCGCAGGCGCAGCCGGAGCATAGGTGTAAGCGGGTGGCGCCGCGTAGCCGTAATCGTAGTAAGGATAGTAGCCGCCATAATACGGATAGCCGTATCCGTAGCCGTAATACGGCCAACCGAGTCCAAATCCGAAACCAAACCCGCCGTATCCGTAGCCGCGGTATCCATAGCCGCCATAACCACCGCGATAACCGCCGTATCCGCCGCCGTAGCCACCGCGATAAGCACCACCGCCGTAACCACCTCCGCCGCGAGAACCGCCGCCGCCGCCGAAACCACCGCCGCCGCGAGATCCGCCACCGCCTCCATGTCCGCCGCCGCCGTGCTGGGCAAACAAGGAAAGGGAGAAAAGGGCGGGAAGAAGAAAAACTGATCGAAGGAGTTTCACAACAAGTACCTTCCTAATTGCAGATTACTCCCGATCTCTCCAGCGCGCAAGAGGAACTATTTGTCAGGCCGATCGGGAGTGCCGATGTTCCGGATCCAAATATTCCGATAGTGCACCGGCGTGTTGTGATCCTGTAGCGTCAGAGGCATCTCCGCCGTCATCGGCGAATAGTGGGCCAGTTGCCGATGCATGGTCGGCCCGAGAATGGATTGATGATTCTGCACCACCACTCCATTCAGGATCACGGTCTCATACGCGGGCTTTACCAGTTTGCCGCCCTCGAAACGGGGCGCCTCGAAAAGGATGTCGTATGCCTGCCACTGTCCCGGCGGCCGCGTCGCATTTACCAGCGGAGGCAACTGGCCGTAAATCGCGCCCGCCTGTCCGTCCGCATACGTCGGATTGTTGTACGAATCCAGGACCTGAACCTCAAACGAGCTCATCAAAAAAATCCCGCTGTTCCCCCGGCCCTGACTCGAATGCTCGACCACTGACGGCGTGGCCCACTCGACGTGCAACTGGCAGTCCCCGAACGATTCCTTGGTCACCAGATCCCCATTGCGCGCGTCGACCTCGAAATATCCATCGCGCACCGGCCATTTCGGCGGGACCAGCTTTCCGTCCTTGCCCTTCTGCATCCACTTAGACAAATCCTTCCCGTCGAATAAAATGTCCGCGTCCGACGGAGCATCACCAGCCTTTGCCCCCGGCGTCACCACCGCGGGATGCGGACGGTCCGGATCGTGAACGTGCCACTTATTGCCCGGCAGCATGGGCGTGTCTTTGTATCCCAGTTCGCCGGCCTTCTCCTGCGCATCCATATGTCCTAACGCCGCAAGTAAACAGGCGGTAGACGCGATCGCGAGTGTCTTCGTCATAATAGTCCTAGCTATGCTTCCTTGGAACGGGCGATTCGTGTTGGCCTTCGCCGTTCTCGGATCATTGTACTTCTTCAAGCTGTCGGCTTTCCAACAACCTTTCCGCCAGTATCCCGGCCAGGAATACGCAACCTTCGCCCTGCCTCCCGATTACCGCGAAAAAACCGAGTGGATCTTCGCCCGCCTCATGTACCCTCCCCATCCCAACATTGGTTTGGTCCGCACGCGCGGTCCCTGGCAGAACGGATGGGCCGCCTGGACCAACGATTATCCACGCGCCGACCGCCACTTCACCGTAGCCGTCCGCCGCCTGACGCGCCTCAATGTCCGGTCGGTAGAACAGCCCGTCAATCTCGACGATGGCGACGACGTTTACAATTACCCCTGGCTCTACGCCGTCCAGGCCGGCAGCATGAATCTGACCGATGAGCAAGCCGCAAAACTCCGCGACTACCTGGTCCGCGGAGGCTTCCTGGTCTGCGACGATTTCTGGGGCACGCTCGAATGGGGAAATTTCGAGCGCAACATGCACCTGATTTTCCCCGACCGCCAGATCGTGGAAATTGAAGACGCCGACTCGACCTTCCATACAGTCTTCGATCTGACGAAAACTCCAATCCCAGGCGAGTGGTCCCTCCGCAGCGGCCGTCCCTATCGCAATGATGGCGTCGACCCCCACTGGCGCGCGATCTACGACGATAAAGGCCGCATGATGATCGCCATCTGGTACAACATCGACGCCGGCGATTCCTGGGAGTGGGCCGACTACCCCGAATACCCGGAACACTACTCAGCCCTGGGAATTCGCATGGGCATAAACTTCATCGTCTACTCGCTGACCCACTAAATAAACACTCAACTCCAGATAAACAAACAAAACCCTCTGATAACATCACCCAAATGCCCCCTCTGCTCCTCCTGCCACTCCTCTTCCAACTCCCCGCCAACCAAACCTTCTCCCCTGTAGACTCAAAAGAATTCCAAGCCGAAATCCACCGAATAGAACAACTCCAGGAAACCGCAGGCGACAAAAGCACAGTCCTCTACGCGCTAGCCCGCACCTGGGCCGCCGGGGGTCAATATCAGAAAGCGATGGATACGCTAAACAAATCAGCCGCCCTAAACGTCGGCCTGGATCCCTCCAACGACAAGATCTTCGCGAAAATGAGCGAGGCCGCCGAATACAAAGCGCTACTGACTAAAATCCGCACCGACACCCCGCCGATCGTAAATAGCCGATTAGCTTTCACTATCCAGGAGCAAGGTTTATCCCCCGAAGGAATCGCCTATGACCCGAGCCGTAACCGCTTCTACCTCGGCAGCACCACCAAGCACAAAATCATAGAATGTACGTCCACCGGAGCCTGCCGCGATTTCGCGACCGAGGTGGGCGAAGTGCTAGGACTCAAAATCCATAACGGGACTCTCTGGGCAGCCAGCACTACCAATTTATTCCGTTTCAGCATCCCTTCCGGAAAACTAATTCATAAATACACCGGCGGCCGCCTGTTCAACGATCTGGCGATCGACAAGCAAGGCGACGTCTTCGTCACCGATACGCAAGCCGCTGCAGTCTACTGGATTCCCCACGCAACAGACCGCCTCCAACTCTTAAACCCAGCGCTGAAAGTTGAAGCCGCGAACGGCATCGCCCTCTCCGACGACGGCCGGAAACTCTACGTAGCGGGCTTCCCCGAAGGCATCACCGTAGTCGACCTCCGCTCCGGAAAGTTTCACCCGATCTCTCACCCCGCCGATCTGTGCCTCGCCACGATAGACGGCTTAGCGTTTTTCAAAGGCAGCCTGATCGCAATTCAAAATGGCATCATGACGCACCGTGTGGCCCGCTACAATCTAACCCCCGACCTGAACGCAATCGCCAGCTTCGAAGTCCTGGAACGCCGCAATCCTCTTTTCGACGGCCCCACCACCGGAGCCATCGCGAACGGCGCATTCTACTTCATGGCCAACACAAACGATCACCCGATAAAAATCCTCAAACTCAACCTCTAAATAGAGCCGCGACCATCGGGAGCGGTCATCTCCCAAAGCCCTCCGATATACTCACAACATGACCCGTCGCGACCTCCTCCTCTCCTCGCTCGCCCTGGCCGTCCCCGCGCAGGCTCAGTCACGAAAATGGCAACTGGGCTACAACACCTACTGCCTGAGGTTCGAGCGTTGGAACGACCGCCAGCTCTTCGACTACTGCACCCAGCAAAAGCTAGACGCAATTTTCCTACAGGACTCCTTAGACCCAGGCGTCCGCGACCCGAAGCACTGGGCCGAAGTCCGCGCCTGGTCCAAAGACACCGGCCTGCATATAGAAACCGGAGGCAGCGCCCTGACTGGCGCCGTGAATCCCAAAAAGTCTGATGACCGAGCCAAAACATTAGCCGAACTGCGCATGAACATCGACCGCGCCGCCGCCATGGGATCACCCATCGTGCGCACTCTGGTCGCCGGCGACCGCTACGCTCTTCCCGACGGCCCTCTAGACCGCATCATCGAATCCGCCGCCGGCGTCCTGCGTGAAGTTCGCTCGCAAGCCATGGACAAAGGCATAAAAATCGCCGTGGAAAATCACAAGGAATTGCAAGCCTGGGAAACCCGGACGCTTATTGAAACGGCCGGAAAAGAATTCGTTGGGTCCTACCTGGACACCGGCAACCCCGTCTTCGTAGCCGAGGACCCGATGACCACGCTGGAAGAATTAGGCCCCTACGCCGTCACGTTTCACTTGCGCGATTCCGTAGTCTACGAAACCGCGGGCGGCATCGACATTCAGTGGGTGCCTCTAGGCGAAGGGACCAACGATTTCAAAGCGATCGTAGCGCGCGCCGCCGAAATTCTTTCTCCGTCGGTGTACATTTATTGCAAGCCAATTACCGCAAGACCGCCCGTGACCCTCCCCGTATACTCCAACGAATTCTGGACAAAATATTTCCCCAGAGCCCGCTCCCGCGACCTGGCCCGTTTCTTAGCATTAGCCAAACGAGGCAAGCCCTACGATCACCCCCACGTAATGGAAGATGTAAACGGCCAGCGCGAAAAATACATGGAAGCTTTAAAAATCCAGCAACTGGACCACATGGACCGCAGCCTGAAATACTGCCGCAACACGCTCGACCTGGGCCAACGCTGGCGCGCTTAACGCTGAATGCGCGCCGATCCTCCCTTAGCGAAATCGCACACTTGTGAAAGGGTGGCCATCGTCGTATCGCCAGGAAATGTCGTCAGTAAAGCCCCGTGCGCCCACCCCAATTTAACCGCCTGCTCGGGAGATTCGCCCGTTAAAAGCCCATAAATAAACCCCGCCGCAAATCCATCTCCGCCGCCCACGCGATCGAGTACGTCCAGTTCGACGGTCGGTGAGACAAACGTTTTTCCATTCATCCACGCAACCGATCCCCAACTATGTCGATTGGTCGAGTGGACTTCCCGTAGCGTGGTCGCGACTACTTTTATTTGAGGATGCTGCGCGACAACATTATCGATCATGCCGAAGAAGGTCGAGGGATCAAGTTTCGATTTCGCCGCCACTTCGGGCCCTGCGATTCCCAGGCCTTTTTGCAGGTCTTCTTCATTGCCGACCAGAACATCCACGTTTTTAACGATCCGGCCAATTACTTCAAGCGCCCTCTTATGGCCTCCATGGATGTTCCAAAGCTTTTCGCGGTAATTTAAGTCAAAGGAAACAATGGCTCCGGCGGCTTTTGCGGCTTGCATTCCTTCGATGGTCAGCTCGGCTGTGGTGGGGGATAAGGCTGCAAAAATGCCTCCGCTATGAAACCACCGGACTCCACTTGAGAAAATCGCGCTCCAATCGAAATCCCCCGGTTTCAGCCGGCCAGCGGCTTCGTTGGAACGATTGTAAAAAACCACAGGGGCGCGGACGCCTTGGCCGCGGTCGCTATAGACCGTCGCCATATTGGGGCCGTTCACGCCATCGTGTTCATAATGCTTGTAAAACGGCTTCACACCCATGGCGCGCACTCGTTCCGCAATAAAGTCTCCCAAGGGATAATCGACCATTGCGCTGGCTATCCCGGTTTGGAGGCGGAAACAGTCAGATAGATTTGCTGCGACGTTGAATTCGCCTCCGCTGACGTGGATGTCGCAGTGGGTCGCTTTGCGCCACGGGATGATCCCGGGGTCGAGCCGATTCACCAGCGCGCCGAGCGCGAGAAAGTCCAATCCGCCGCTCGGGCGGATCTCAAAACCATAATTCATCTCGAAAACCCCTTCTTAAAACGCCTTATTTGACCTCAAAACGCACTGCGCGAGGGCTTATTTGACCATAAATTACACGTTGTACGTCGATGACGAGACGCGGCCTCCGCGGCCGGTCCAGTTGGTGTGGAAGAATTTGCCGCGCGGTTGATCGACGCGCTCATAGGTGTGCGCGCCGAAGAAGTCTCTTTGGGCTTGCAATAGATTTGCCGGCAGGCGAGCGGTGCGGTAGCCGTCGAAAAATGCCAGTGCGGTGGAGAATGCCGGGGTCGGCACGCCGTACTGGATTGCCTGCACGACTGCCTGACGCCAGAGGCCCTGATAGTTGTTCAACACGCCGCTGAAGAAGTCGTCGAGAAGCAGGTTGGTGAGACTTGGATTTTTGTCGTAAGCTTCCTTGATTTTTCCGAGGAAGCGGCTGCGGATGATGCAGCCTCCGCGCCACATCAGCGCGATGCCTCCGTAGTTGAGGTTCCATTTTTGTTCCTTCGCGGCTTCGCGAAGCAGCATGTAGCCTTGCGCGTAGGAAATCATTTTCGAGCAGTATAGGGCGCAGCGGACTCGCTCTATGAACTCCTTGCGATCCTTTGCGGGCGTGGGGCTGGGACCTTGTAGAACTTTCGAGGCGGCGACGCGTTCCTCTTTAATCGCGGAGATGCAGCGGGCGAAAACGGCTTCGCCGATCAGCGTTACTGGCATGCCGAGATTCAGCGCATCGATACCAGTCCACTTGCCGGTGCCTTTTTGTCCGGCGGTGTCGAGGATTTTGTCGAGCATCGGTGCGCCGTCGTCGTCTTTTTTCAAGAAAATTTCGGCGGTGATCTCGATGAGGTAACTGTCGAGCTCGCCTTTATTCCACTCGGTGAAAACTGCGGAGAGCTCTTCCGCGCTCAAACTGAGGCCTGTTTCGAGCAGGTCGTAGGCTTCGCAGATCAACTGCATGTCGCCGTACTCGATGCCGTTGTGGACCATCTTGACGTAGTGGCCGGCGCCTTC
>Ga0182024_10017620_pt1 | contig 13384 bp, 4 predicted proteins | sample P32metaG_FD_120480 | JGI IMG/M metagenome (GOLD analysis project Ga0182024, IMG submission 120480) | Permafrost microbial communities from Stordalen Mire, Sweden - P3-2 metaG (Illumina Assembly) | ecosystem: Environmental > Terrestrial > Soil > Wetlands > Permafrost | place: Sweden: Stordalen...
GTCTTCGCGGTAGGCGAGGTGGACGCCGTACGAACCGGCGAAGCCGACCTGGACAATTGCATCGCCGGGCAGTTGCTGTTGGACGTTAAGGCCCCACTGCTGCATGTAGCCGGGCTCCTGATGCTGCGGCGTATAGGCGTACCGGAGCGAGGTCGGAGTCAGCAGCGGACTTGCGCCGGCGGGGAAGGTCCCCGCTAGCCCATTGCTGATGCTGCCCGTTTCATAGTACGGCGCCGTCAGAATACTCAATCCTTCAAACAGGTAGTCAAGGGGTAGAGCATCGTAGATACCGTAACCGCCATGGACGGCGGTTTTCTCGTTGTGCAGCGGACTCCACGCGAAGCCGATCCGTGGAGCAAAGTTTCTTTCCGTCGGATTTTGGAAATAGGGCGATCCAAGGTTCGGTAGCGCTGAGGTAAGAAGAGGCAGGTTGGAAAGGCGGCCGGCGGTTTCAGTGGGTACTGTCGTCAATTCATAGCGCACGCCCAGATTGAGCGTGAGATTGCGCCGTATATGGTAGTCGTCGGTGACGTATCCGGCGATCACCGATTGGCGCAGGTCTCTCGGGGTGGTCGATAGCGGCGGAATAGGCCCGGTGTATCCGCTCGCCTGGTTTTCCAGGAAGGTTGTCCAGGAGCCGAAAGTGAATTGGCCATTGGGATTCGCCGTGCCCAACTGATTGTTCTGCAATCGCTCAAAGGCAAATCCCGTCTTCAGGGCGTGCTTGCCGTGGTTCCAATAAAAATCTTCGTAGACCTGGTAGGAGTTGTAGTGGAACCTGTACTCGCCCACAGCCCCTAAGCCGCCGGTAAAGTTAGTCAGGCCGCCGATGTTGATGAGGCCGACGGGCAGTCCGGCCACAAAGCCCAGCGAGGTATTAGCGGCGCCCGGATCAATCGCGTTCAGTGTGGTGGGCGCATCCGAAAAGACACGGCTATAACCGGCGTGCACCGTATTCACCAGATTCGCGGAGATGATGTGCGACTCGCTCAGAGAAACCATTGCACGGTTGAGAATATTTCCCGTGACCTTTTCATCGAAGCCGTCGGGGGCCGTGTAGTGGCCCCGGTCCATAAAGAAGGTCCCTGCAAGTTGATCGTTTCGGGAAATCCTGTGATCGATACGCGTGATGAAATAGTTCTCAGAGGTGGTGAAGGGATCGGCAAACAGGAAAGTTCCCGTGTCGCTTGTGCCCCCTGCGGTCGACCCGGTCGGGGAAGGCTCAGCAGGAGCGTTGGGCAAAGGGTAGAAGGCGATGAAGGGAGCCAGTGAGGACGGAACCGTGATCTGCGTGTGACTGGTGCAGCCGGTACCGGCGCAAATCAAGCCGGCGCGCGCGTCCGGCGAGGGTACGATGTTGCTTGTGTTTACGCTGTTAAACCACCGCATCCCCTCGTAATTAGCGAAGAAAAACGTGTGATCGTGCACGATCGGACCGCCGGCGGAGACGCCGTACTGGTTGCGGCGAAGCGGCGCTACTCTGGTTGGAGAATCGAAGGGATTGCGCGCGTCGAGCCAGCTGTTACGAAAGAATTCATAGACGTCACCGTGAAACTGGTTGGCGCCTGTACGCGTGACGGCATTCACGATTCCGCCCGCGGTCTTGCCGTAGTCGGAGGTAGCCAACCCGGTAATGACAGAAAACTCCTGAATCGCATCGACACCGAGATTGGTGCCGACCACTCCGCTGGGACCGCCATTCGAGTAGTCGTTGATGCTGATGCCGTCCAGGCGGTAATTGTTCATCTGCGGCCGCGCTCCGCTCGCCGTAATCTGGTTCCCCACGCCGCGATTTGCCCGCTGATTGCTGATGGAGAGAACAGACTGAGTGCGAACTGAGTCCACGCCGGGTTGCAAGTCCGCAAGCGCGGCCCAGTCGCGGCCGTTGAGCGGAAGGTTCACTACAGTCTTTTCGTTCACGACGGGCATCACAATTGCGTTGTCAAGTTCGACCGTAGAAGGGGTGGCCGTAACCACAACCTTGGTGTTCGCGTTACCAACCTTGAGGTTGAAATTGACCGTGCGCTCTTCGCCCACGTCAAGAATTACATCCTGCACCGACTCGGAGCGAAAATGGGGCGATGTGATATCCACTCGATAGCGGCCGGCAGCAAGGTTGGGCACGGTATATAACCCGCTTCCATTGCTGACAGTGCTGAATGCGTCGTTGGTCGCGACATTGGTAATGGTGATCGTGGCGCCCGGAACCACTGCGCCAGAGGGGTCGGTAACGTTGCCAAGAATGGAACCAGTCGAAACCTGGGAATGCACTGTCGCAATCGAGAATAAAGCAAACAGGCATACCACGATCCGCTGCATCATCATGATCGAGTGACGGTGGAATCGCATTCGTTTAGCCTCCTCAAGCTGTGACGACTCAAGATCGTCATTTCATTCTTCAGGTCCTTGCCGCAGGATCATTAGCGTAAATTCCCCTCAATCAGCCACATGGCTTGACTTACGCACCGAATGAGCTAAGCCTGCCGGGGGCGCTGACAAATCGATAAATCCGAACAAGAAAATCAACTCCACCTAACGGAAGCCCGCTCGCTGGATGTGCGCGTAGATTCCTCTTTTGTGGCGAGTTGCCTACCGAAGTCAGCAGGACCACCATGATTTGCGGTCAGGGAAGCGAGTCAACTCTCCGACCGTCAGAATCACACGTTGCGTAGATGAAGACTGTCTGAAGCGCATCTTAAATCTGTTTCATCTGAATGGAGCAAGACACCCGAAAGAATCGAATTGACTGACCGCTCAATCCCTGAAGAAGACGGGGGAGGGGAGTAAGCAACGCGGGAGACCCGCCTGCTGAACCGGCGCGCCTTGGCTCTAGTCCGCCAGCGCCGGGGGGCAGTTAATATCCCCCGACTGCCGCGGGCTCTCTGTGGGAGATTCTTGCTCGAATTCGGCCTGAACAATGAGCCAGACAACTGTGGAGACTTTTGTGGGGAGCAGCTGCTTGCAGTGGCCTGTCGGCCCTTGTTGCCCTCTGTACAGTTAGTTAGTGTTTCCAATCGCTTACAGGGATCGGCAAAACCCCACAACTGACCCCGGGGGTCTGCAAAACCTTTATGCACTTGTGCGGCTCAATAGAACGCCGAGTTCGAGAGCTTTACAAGTGCACCGCCGGGGGATGTTGAGCGGTATTTGGCAAAGGCAAGTTCAGTAATCGCGCAAGTTCAAACATCGAGCGTCTGGATCGGTCCCATGCTGACTAGGGATCATGCTTTCCGAACTCTTACACCGCGCCCTTCCACAAAGTCGCCGGCGCCAAGGGATTGCAGCCGCCGTACTTCATCAGCCCACTTTGGGGATTCCGGCTCGATTTCATTGCAAAACAAGCCCCGGAAACTGTGGGGGAAATTGTGGGGGCCCTCACTAATACTCAGCAGTAAACCGCGGTCAGGCCCTAACCCAAGAAATGCGGTAAAAGGTGCATAAATACCGGCTTCGGGGCACATCGCAGCAACTGATGGGAGATCGCCGAAAAGCAGCGTTACCGCTTGGGGTGCGAGGGGTCGGCAGTTCAAATCTGCCCGTCCCGACCATTCAAAATCCATCGGTACACATCGTAGTCACTGCTTACTGCGCTTCCTTTTCCGTTGGCCCAATGCAACTGCAAGGAGGCCTGTTCGGCTTCAAGCGCAAATGGCAATGAACCGTCGCCATACACGCGTGCGGTAATGCGGCGCGCCTCAGGGGCGCCCATGTGCAATCCCACATCGGCCCACGGTACGATGCTTCCGCTCTTCACGTAGACCGGTATGCATTCTTGAGATGCTGCGACAGATAACTCTGTGCCGCCGGTGATTCTCTCTCCCGTCCAGAAGTCGTGCCAACTCCCTTCGGGAAACACAACTTTGCGATTTGGCTCGCCCGCAAAGAGTGGCGCAACCATCATGCGATCGCCCATCATATATTGGTCGTCGACCGCATATAGACGCTTATCTTGAGGAGCGTCGAGCACGAGAGCCCGGAAGGGCGGAGTACCGTCCTCCGCATAGCGCTGGAATGCTGCTTTCAAATAGGGTACGAGCTGCATCCTCCAGCCAATGATCTCGCGGCAGCGGGCTTCCAGCTTTTCCCAATTCTCGAGGAGTTCGCCGGCATTGTTTTTGGCGCGGTCCAACTGCTTCCATGGAGGGCTCTTCATATACCAGCAATCCACCTGGGCGAGCGGGGAAAACACCACGCTCTGCAAACGGCGAATGAGATCCTCTTCGCTCGCGGCTTGCCGCACCTCCGGGCACCATAGCAGCCCACTAAAGCCGGAGTTCGCCAGTGCGCGAATGTACTGCCGATGATCGTAAAGATCGCTATATAGAACGAACGGATACGGAGCAGCCAAAGCGCCGCTGGAGCGGACCAGACCATAAGTGGCCTGATTTCGTTTGCGAAACGCATCCCAAATCGCCATCTGGTAACGAAGTCCAAAAACGCTGTGCATTTGCTCGCCGTCAACACCCGAGGGGAACGAGCTGCACTCCGGAAACGACCAGCCGCCATTGCCGACGAAATCCGAGTTGTCGCATTCATCAAGCTTGAACCCGCTGATATCCATGTCGATCAGCGTGCGGCCGTGAAACTCGCTGAAAGCATCGCGCGCTTGCTGGCCGGCGAAGTCGGGAACGAGGCCGCCCCACACGCCGTAGTCGCCACAGCACGACTCGATCGCCGGAAATAGCGGCGATGCGGGATTGGTGAAAGCATGCTCCCACAGGTTGATCTTGTATTGCTGGCTTTGAGCAGAGCGCACAAATCCTTCCGGATTCGGAAAACGCTCCTTGTCCCATGCAAATGTGCAGGAATAGGCATGAGACTGCCAGCCCGGCTCGAGGCCGAGAACATCGCACGGAATCTTGCGGTCGCGCAACTCGCTTGCCAACACCAAAACGCTCTGCTGGGTCGCACGAGCTTCATTCCTGTACCAGAAGCCGAGGCCCCATTCCGGCGGCACATGGCCACCTCCGGAAAACACGTTGTAGCGCTTAATCGCATTCAACATGTCGGGACCGGCGAAAATGTAAATGTCGACACCGGCCGCGTGCGACACATCGATGACGACCGAGCCGGAATCGCTTTCCTTAACCGTATGCGTGTAGTTCGGATCGGGGTTGGCGCCGCCGCTCGATTCCGCGGCAGCATGCGTGGGCTTCGGCCGGGCGTCGCCAAAGTAAAACGTTGCGTATCGCGCAGTGTCAACCAGGACGCCGTACCCCTCAGTCGTCACATAAAACGGAACCGGTGCGTGAGAATCGCCAGTATCGCTTTTCGGATCGGCGTTGACGCGCGCGATCTTTTTCTTTCCGCGTTGCGCAAACGACAATAATTGCAGCCCGAAGCCGAAAATCTGCTCGTCCGGGCGCAATGGCAGTTGAACCAAGCAGCCACGAGTAGTTCGCCTGCCTGTGATGGAAGGCAGAGGAGCGGAATCTGCACTCGGTAGCTTCGCAAAGGCATCTGTCTGCGGAGGCACCAGGCGGCTGGACACTGGAGTATAGCGTTCTGGCGTACCGATGGTCGCTCGCCACACGCCAGGATGCACCTGCTTCCAGCCAGGCGTTACAGACAAATCTTCGATGGAAGATTGTGCGCCGACCAAACGGGAAAATCCTACTGCTGTTCCGCCAGCCACGAGCGCCTTGGCAAGAGTGCGACGCGAGATTCTTGTTTCAGTATTCAAATTGCATTCTCCTGACACACTATCGAGAGTTGAATTCCCCGCGATTCCTGGACGGAAACATCCGCCCCACCCGCTTCCGTCGTTGCGCCGAATCCGGCATTACTGAATCACCCTGGAAAGAGACGCACTCCGCGAAGAAGCGGGAATGATGCGCACCAGGATCACGCTATGCCCCAGAACCGTGGTGGAAAAGCTGTTGGCAAATGAACCGAGATTACGTTGGCGCCAGACATCGCGGGCCGTTTGTTTTTCCGTCAATCCGAGTTCCTTCCAATCTACGGATATGGAACGGGGCGCGGTAGTCAGGTTAAACAAGCCAACCGCCAGTGATCCATCGTCGAGCGGTTTCTTCAGAATGAATTCATTCTCCGTCTTGCGGACGATGACTCCCTGTTTGCCCAGGGAGTCCTGATCGATATCGATCACCTCGGAATTGCATAAAACATTGAGGGTAAACTCATCCAGCCTGGTCATATCGCCGGAGAAGATGAGCGGCGCCGCCATCAAAGACCACATCGACATGTAGCTGTATTGCTCCTCGTGCGTCAACGAAGTGACGCGGGCGGGGGCTGCTATATTCCCCGCGTCGCCCACTGTGCCGATCAGAATGTAATCGGGGTCATTCCATCCGCCCGGCCCGGAATAAGCGCTCAGCGCGGCGTTGGCAAAGCCGGCTTGATAGAAGCCTGGCAGTGCAGCCCCGTGCATCACGCCGACGTCTCCGGTTGTGCGCCAGGAATTCCCGCCGACTTGACGGCCCCATTTCCACACATCTCCGCGCCCATACTGGCACATGTTGAGGATGATGTCGCGATTCTGGCTTTTCAGGATTCCGCCCATCTTGATGTAGGGCCCCTCAAAATCTTCCAGCGACTTACCCTTGGCGACTCCGCCGTAAGAACACCAATCGTACTTGAGCAGATCAAAGCCCCATTCCGCGAACTGATGCGCGTCGCCGTCCTCGTGCCCGTACGATCCCTCGAACCGGGCACAAGTCAACGGTCCGGGAGAGGTATAGATGCCGGCCTTCAGTCCGAGAGAGTGGATGTAACTTGTCAGCGCGTGCATATCCGGGAAACGATCGTTGGGCAGAATGTTCCCGAGCGCGTCGCGCACCGGCCCTTTCAAGGCGGGGTCGTCCGACGCGGGTTTTCTCGCCCAACAGTCGTCAATATCGACAAACTGGTAACCAAAATCCGCCATGCCGGAGGCGATCATTGCTGACGCCGCTTCTCGAACATCGAGGCCGGTAATGTGGTCATAGTGGGTGTACCAATCGTTCCATCCCATTTGCGGCGTTAGACCAATTCTGTCACCAACCACAATTTTCAGTGGGCGGCTATCTTTGCCGAGCGCATTCGCGACTTCGAGAGTTATGGCATACACGCCCGGCATTGCGGGCGCCTCGCCGGAGATGATGCCAGACCGCCGGTCCAGTTTGAGCGAGTGGGGAAGGTTCCTGGCTGCGTACCGCATGGGCCGGTTTCCCGTCGAGGGGATGCGATACAGGAATGGGTGGCCAGGGCGCACGCCGTAAAATTTGGGGCCATTCAGGCGAGGTGTCTCCAGCGGCTTTGGCGTCCGCAGGTCCGATGTCTGCTGACCGGATCCGACCGACGCTCCAGCTGCAAGCACGGTGAAAAGCACTACCAATCCCAGGGTGAAACGAAGCTTGAGGATGTCCAACGCGCGCAGGAGTGCCGGCGCGAAATGCGATCGAGTTTCAGAGAGTCTCAACATTCCCAACCTGTCGACCGGACGGGATGAAAGCGCCTCACCCCAAAATGCATCACCGGAAATGCGCTCTAGCTGTGTGCCGCCCGCTTGACGACCACCACAAGTCGGTGCGGTGGAATCGATATTTGCAGCGGCAGGGCGGCATGGCGATCGGGCAGATCCGGCGCCGCAACGACGACTTCCCCGCTCGCGCCATCGATACCGATCGTGGCGAATTCAGGTGTGTCGCCAAAGTTGACGATGACACTCGCGACATCCTTGTTGTCCGGATCCATGGATTTGAAAACGGAATAGCGGATGTCCGGTCCGCCCTGGACGGTTGCGCCGATGCTGTCGTTAAACCTTCCAAAGAAAAGAAGATCCTCAAACTGCTTGCGAATCCTGATCAGTTGACTCACGTATTCGGCCAGGGGACGGGTCAGCGGCTCATCCGCGGAATCGTTATAGTGCCGCGGCGCCAGATCCCACACGAGGCCATAGCGCATGCCATTATTCATCGGATTGATATCGCCGGGGCTCTCTCCGAAGATCGTTGCTGTCCATTCAGGAAACGTGTAGCGAAACGCCGTCGAGTCCATATCGACAGTTCCCATGCGCATGTACGATACGTCGACATAGGGCAATACGCGATCGAACCATATTTCGGATGCGATTGCGAAATTGGGATTGATCGCTCGCGCTGCGGGAATCAATTCCTGAAAGGTTTCTATCAGGCCCTGCGGTAGAGATTTGTCTGGGGAAACGGGAAGATGCGGATTAAAGTCGAGCTCGGCCAGACTGTTTGTCTTATCGAACTGGAATCCGTCCGCGCCCTCCCGAACCAATTCGAGATATTGGTCGATCAGAAACTTTCTGTATGCAGGATAGGCCGGACTAACAAGCGTCATGTTCGATTTCGTCAGACCTGAGCGCGCGCTGATGGTTCCCTCGCCCCAGCCATGCAACTGCAAGTCCGGCGCCCAGCGGCCTTCCACGGCGAATTGCTGCAGGTAGTCGCGAAACAGCGGCGTGGCAGTATCCGCAAATTGAACATTGGAAAAAATCAGTGGATGGACTCCGAGAGCATGCATATCCGCCAGCGCTTTTTTGAATTCCTCCGGAGTGCCGAGACGCGGATTGGGCCGATACTGCGGATATCCGCGATCGATTCCGCCCAAGTCCCAGCCCAGGATTTCAAATGTCGTGATCCCGTACTTTTTGGCATCCGCGGCCATTCTGGGCAGCTCATCGAAGCGATGCTCGACAACGTCTTCACTGTTCGAAAGGATGATCGATTGCCAGGCGTTCTCTTTGCGCAGCCAATCAGGAGGACGGTCGATGTTGAAATGCTGATCGAACCAAGAGCGATAGATCTTGCTCGCGGCGTGCCAGTCGGCGTTGTGAACCTGCAACGCAACGGGGCCCGCGCGGAACGTGCCGTGACTGACATACGGAAAGTTCACCCAGCCGATGGTGATGCCAATCGGCTCTCCCCCGGCATCTGCGGGCGTGGGCCAGCTATCCCGCACACTGGCGCTCCGCGAGAATGGCCGCAGTTCCACTTCGAGCAGTGTGAGCCGGGTTTCAACATCCTGGTTGGCATAGTAGTAGCCGAGGCCCGCTTTGGGGTTATACACGTCCATCCAGCCCATTTGCATCGCGCCGGGATAGGTAAACGCTCCGGCGTCGTAGCGAATGCCCAGATTCCCGCCTCCATATCCGCCACCGTTAAATCGCGAAAAGAGTTTCGGCGCAAGATTCGAGGTCCAGCTTGGAACAAGCGACTCGGTGTCCAGCCGGTTTCCGATGCCCTGCTGCCCACCTACAATTCCATACATCACCTCGCTGATTCTTCGATCGGTGGGATTGTCGACTTCGATCGAGAAATGGATCTGCTCTGCGGCAACCTGGATGCGGTAACGAATCGCGAGAGGAACTGTCTCGCGCTCGTTCTTGAGAGAGTCGTAAGTGCACAGGACACCGTCCGGCGTCACCGCGATCTTGCTCACTTTCTGATCGCGGCTGTTGAAGTAATTCCCCTCGTAGCCTTCCTGCGGCAGCACTATGCGGAAGTTCTCTCCCAGCCTCGGTTCCCCGATCACTTCGAGATCGGGATTCTTCCAGCGCACGCCGATCAGATCTCCGCAGTTGTCCGAGAGGCGAAGCACGGCAAGCGGGGTATCGACTGTGCGCGTCTGCGCCGGTAAACAGGCTGACACGGCGCACGATAGCAAGGTGGCCAAAACAGATCCAGCCCAGCTCAATGCCGCCTTGCGAGCGGAAGACGCGAGAGAAGACAAACCGCTATCCATTTTCTTCACGATTGCCTCACTTGAATCATGCTTGCTCCATGACCACCACGGCGGACCGCGCGGGAATCGTGAGCGTGCCCGAAGTCGGCTGGCTCTCCTGTTGTTCAGGCGACGCCACCAGCAGGCTGCCTGCATTCGGCAGATCCACTTTGACCGTGATGGCTTTGCTGAACTCCTGGTTGATTACGACTACGGCCCGCTTCGCTCCGCTTGCAACGAAAACCGAATGACGATGCTTTCCGTCCGAAGTAACGGCTGCACCGAGATTGTCGCGGAACTCCGCTTCCCACAGAAATGCCCGGTACTTGCGCCGCAACGCGTCAATCTTCTTACCGTACTCGAGGGTCAGCGGAAAGTCCGTGACATGTCCCTTAAAGTAGAACGGCTCATAGCTGATGATGTACCGGTTAAGAAGAATCAGGTTCAGCATCTCGCGATCGTCCATGCCGGTGGCTGCAGCCATCAGTGGCGCACGGGAGTCGATGTAGCGGCAGACGGGCCGCGAATTGTTGTCAATCCGGAAGTACGAAACCGGGTACTGCTGCAGTAGCCATTCACTTGGCGCTTCGCCGGCGAAGGTGAAGTCGGGATCCACTTTGTCGGCGGCCGCGCGAAATTGCTCGGCCAGTGGCATGTCTCCGCCATAGAGATAGCCAGGGGCCGGATAGCCGTGATCGTTGCTGAACGAATAATCGATCGGACCGTGCCAGCAGACCTCGTCGTGGAGCCAGCCGGCCGCGCCCAGATCCACGATCTTCTGGAATTCCCGGGTCGCAATGTCGCGATACGCCAGGCTTTGCACGTCCATAATGTAGCGGCGCCGGTTATTGATGGCCGCGAGCTGTGTGGGCGTTGTATAACTGTAACCGCCGATCTCATAGGGAATTCCGTATGGATCGGTGGCTGCGTATTTATAGAGTTCCCTTTTGCACCACTCAGTGGTGCGGTCGGCCCAAACCGGCTTGGCAAAGAGAATCATCTTCACGCCCTTGCTGCGCGCATGAAGAATTGCCTGATGCAGTTCTTCCCACGTGCCCAGGCCGGGATCGGTATCGAGGCACGGATCGCCGCCGTCCTGGCCGCCGATTTGCCAGCCGACCAACTGGATCGCCGTCACTCCGTTGGCGGCGCACTCGTCGATGTACCCGGGAAGTTCGCGATAAGGAATGGCGAAGTCCTGCTCGGCGCCGTCAATCTGCAGTTGCAACCACGAATGCACATCCTTGGTCCAATCGGCAACGCGGGTCTGCTTGAACCACTGGGCGCGCCTCTTTTTGTACACGTCGATGCCGCCGTGCCAGCCGCCATCGTAGGTGCACATGCTCACGTGCGCCGTCTTCTTCGTAGAGTGAGGCTGAACGAACAGGAAATGACAGCAGCGAAACTCCAGATTCACATCAAGCCCCGATAACTTGTCCTGCTCCGGAACGATGTTATCGAGCGATTGCACCACGCCGGGGTGCTGTTCGAAGGTGAACTCCAGAAGATAGGGCTGGGTGGGATCGCTGATTTCAGCATAGATCCCCTGCTTCTCCGCCTGAATCAGGCAAAAGAGGCTCTCCTTCGATTCAATGGACTTGGTGGGGAAGTTTACGCCCCAATAACCCTTTGCATTGTTAAAGTGAGGATGGATTTCGTCCACGACCAGGTTTGCGTACCACATGTGATCGGCTTCCATCTTCTCGCCCTTCGCCGGCGGGTTGAGATCGCCGAAATACGGGTAATCGAGCGTTTCCACGGTCAAGGAAGAGCCATTCACCAGTGTGGCCGCGAACGTCAGCACGCCGTTCTGAAGCTCCACGGCGGCCGAGAGTGTCAATGGCACTACGCCGCCGTGCTCGCTCACCGGATCTTTCCACGCGATCTCCACGCGATGCGCGGAGATCTTCTCGACGGAAACGGCGTGCTGCTTTTGTCCCACGACGAAGTTGGCGCGCTGCTTGGGCAGGGGAACCAGGAGACGGAACGAGACGCCGAGCTCAGGGCGCCGCTCGATCGTCCACTGCGTCGATTTGCGCACCATTTGCGTCAATGCGCCGGAGGCTTTGTCGAACGCGACGAGCAACTCGCTGTCTTCGAGAATAATCTCACCCGCCCCAGTTCCTGCAGATCCCTTTTCCTGCGCATACAATCCGGCGCTGCTCGCCATCGTTCCGAGGGCGCTGATGGTTGCTAACTTGTTAAACGTTCTCCTGTTCATTTCTCACCTTCTCGAATTTGTTCGTTCTCGACTTATTACTTTTCGTTGCTGTCGTCACATTTCAACGTGTCGTAGAGCGGCTGTGCGGGTTCGACATCAGGATTTTCTCTCGCCACGGAGATGGCCAGAATACGAATGTCGCCGTCCTTCGGCAGAGTCAGCGTCCCGGCATGCAGCGGCAACTCCATCGAATAGGCAAAAAGATAACTGTACTGGTACGGCTCATTGAGTCCGTCGGGCGTGTGATGATGCGAGGCATACCAGGCCAACGTGGCCGTCTTGATGTAGCCGCGAGCCAATCCAATATAGTCCTCGGGGTAGCGCGGCGACCAGTTGGGCGAACCGCGGTACGTAATGTCATTCCACGTGGCATGATTTGCCGAAACCGCCCAGTCCTTGCGCAGCGGCACCGGATGCGGCGGATCGCCGGCCTGAACCGTGTCGGGAGCGGGCTTCCAAAGGCGCGTGTCCCATTGGCCGACGAAGCCACCCCAATCCTCAACGCTGAACTGACGCGAGAGAGAGCCCGACTGGAATACAGCCTTCTGATCGCCATCGTCTGAGGCGGCCAACAGGTACACTCGGTTAAAATCGCCTGCCGGTAGTTGAATGGTCTGGCCCTGCGCGATCACGGCATCGGGTTTACCGGTGGCTGCCGGAGCCAGATGAAATCTGACGCCGTTGAAGTCCAATTCCGCCGGCAACATCTCGGCCGGAAGCGCATCGCCCTTGCGATCGAAACCGTCGATGGATTTCGTATCGTCGTCGCTCCCCGCCGCGAGATCGTACTGGAGAGCGACAGGCTCGGACATCACCGGACTGATCTCGACCGGAGGCGCGCCAAGACGAAGCGCGAAGGTGCGCGGCTGGTACGGAGTGAACGAAGTTTCGAGCTCGCCATTGGCGACCGTCGCAGGTCCAACGGGCAACTCCTGGCCGTTGACTTCGCGCGCCGAGACGATGGGCCCTGCGAATCTAACCTTGACGTTCGGCGCATCGCGGCCATCCAGCTCAACCATCCGCAGGATCAATTCGTCGCTCGTCTCGCTCTTTTTGAGAGCGAGAATGCGGATGCGCGGATTGTCGATGCTGACCAGCGAAAAGCTGCGGCTGAGCGCGCCCGCATGCCGCTCGGTGGTAAAGGCTACCAGCGGAGTGCTCAGGCGATATGCTTCCCAGTCGGTCTGGCCCTGGCGCCAGTCGCCTGCGTGTCCCGCGAGGCCAAAGAGAATTTCATGGCGTCCCCAATCCTGGTTGAGCTGGTCGGGAAAATTGCCGCCGGGGCCGGGCGAAGGAGCTCCCGGCGTGCGCATCAACGTGAGCCGTATCGTATTTTTATCGCGCTTGTCGGAGCCGTTCTTCACGTCGGTAAGAATGGTGGCTCCGTATGCGCCGCTCTTGTCGGTCAGGTCGATCCAGTGATGAGACGCAACTTCGAACTGGCGATCGAAGGCAGTGGGCCGCTGGATGGTA
>Ga0182024_10017621_pt1 | contig 13384 bp, 14 predicted proteins | sample P32metaG_FD_120480 | JGI IMG/M metagenome (GOLD analysis project Ga0182024, IMG submission 120480) | Permafrost microbial communities from Stordalen Mire, Sweden - P3-2 metaG (Illumina Assembly) | ecosystem: Environmental > Terrestrial > Soil > Wetlands > Permafrost | place: Sweden: Stordalen...
AGTGGTGGCATGCAGCTCGCGCACCATGGCGGGAAGCGCCACGTTCACCAGGGTGGTGTCCAGGTTGACGAGGAACGCTGCGAGCAGCAGCGCGACGAGGATCATGGGCTTGGATCGCATAGTGCGAGCCTGACTGCGACGCGGCCTTGGGGACATCCGCCGGATGGCCGATGTCGTTCCCCGGGACCGGCCTCCGCCGAGTACCGGCGGGCCCATCGCCACGGCGGCGGGCGCAAGATCCGGCCGGTTCACGGCGGCCTCGTGGCTGGCGGCTTCGCCACCCCAACCGGGCGATGGGTACCTGCGCCGCGATGAGCGTCACAGCGCGGCCGGCCTGATCGCGGGCGGCCTGCTCAGCACCTGCGCGTGCTTACCCGCCGGCGGAGTCCGCGGTGTCCGCCGGCTCGCTGCCCCGATGGCGGGTCACGTCGACGGCGAGCTGGGCACGGGTGGCGATGTCCAGCTTGGCGAACATGTGCGCGAGGTGGGTCTGCACGGTCCGGCGTGATATGTATAGCCGCTCGCCGATCTGGGGATTGGACAGTCCCTCGGCGACCAGGCCGGCGACCGCGTGCTCGGCGGGGGTGAGGCTGGCCCAGCCGATCTGCGGTCGGCCGCGTGTCCCGCGGCGGCCGCGCCGGATGCCCGCCTCGCGCAATGTGGCTTCGGCGCGGGCCAGGTCACGGGCGGCGCCGAGCCGCTCGTAGATGCCGAGCGCCTGATCGAGGAGCGGGCGGGCGCGGTCCAGGCGGCCCTGCCGCGCGTAGGCGGCGCCCGCGTCCTCGCAGGCAAGCGCGAGCCCCAGGGGACGCGACCCGCCCGCGCAGGCGCCAGCGGCGGCTTGCAGGATCTCGGCGTCGTCCTCGATCAGGCCCCGGCAGCGCAGCGCGGCGCCAGTCATCCAGGGCACCTCGTTGCGTGCCGCTACCTCGGTGACCGCCGCCGAGGCATCCCGGGCCCGTCCCATATCACCCGAGGCCAGCGCGAGCCGGACAAGATCGGCCCCGACGGCCGGGTAATCCAGCGCGAGCCCCAGCCGGGCGCTCATGTCCCACGCGCCGGTCATGGTGGCGAGCGCCTGTCTAAGCTCGCCGCCGGCCTCCAGGATGAGCGCGCGCGGCCACGCGGCCCAGGTCGTGCGGTAGCCGGAGCCCCAGTCGGCGAGATCCCGGGCGGCGGCGCCGGCGGCCTCCTCGGCGCGGCTGAGGTCGTTGCGGTGAAGGCTGATCAGGGACAGTATGCCGTGCGCGAACACGTGGTTGTAGGTCGAGCCGATCTCGTCCGTCAGCTCGAAGCTTGCCTCGAGCTCGGCGATCGCGTCATCCCACTCCCCGGTGATGAAGCGCTCGAGGGCAAGGAACACCTGGTAGATGGACAGGGGCCAGCGGACGCCGCTCTCCTCGCTGATCCGCATCCCGACGCCGAGCGCGGACCTGGCCTCCTCGGGCCGGTCGAGCTCGATGAGGATGTGTCCCCGGGTTGCGCGGATCGGATAGCGGTGTCCGAGCCTGCCAGGGCTCTCGTCGGCCAGGTGCACCGCCTCGTCGGTGATCTGGAGCGCGTCCCGGAGATGACCGCGGGATTCCGAGACCCGGGCCAGCGTGGTCATGGCGACGCTGACGGTCAGGTGATCGCCGGCTGACGCCGCCGCCGAGCGGGCCTGCTCCGCCGAGGCAGCGGCGCCGTCGAGGTCTCCCAGCGACACGCGGGCGAAGCCTGCCCACGCCCTAGCGGCGGCTCGCTCGGCACCGGGCAGCGCAGGTGATGAGCCCGCCTGTTCCAGTTCCTGCAGCGCGTCGCGCACCTGTCCTTCGGCGAGCAGGGCGCGCCCGAGGCAGATCCGGACGGGGCCATCCACCTGTGGGTCAAGGTCGCGGTCCAGCAGCGAGCGGCAAGCCGCCAGGGTGTCGGCGATCCGGCCCGACACCATCAGGTTGCTGGCCCGTTCGGCGAGCAGCCGGTCGCGGCCGGGATCGGCCGGCGCCATCAGCCCGGCCGCCCGCTCCAGCAGGCTGGCGGCGATATCAGGCGATCGCGCGGCTGCCTCCCGGGCGGCCCTGGTCAGCCACCCGATGGCCTCGGCGTCTCCTTGCCCGGCTCCGCGGGCGAGGTGCTCGGCCACCTGCAGCGCCGGGGCTCCCGTTTGCGCCAGCCGCTGCCCGGCCTCGCGGTGCAGCCCCCGGCAGACGCTGAGCGGCAGATCCTCATAGATAGCGTCACGGATCAGGTCATGACGGAACCGGATGACGGCGCCGTACTCTTCCAGGACCCGCCCCGCGATCCCTTCCGCCAGCACCACCGACAGCTCGAGCGCGGGACGGGCCATGGTCACCGACAGCTCCGTGACCGTGAAGCTGGATCCCAGGATCGAGGCGGCCCGCAGCGCCTGCAGGGTGTCCTCGGACAGGAAACTGAGACGGCGCAAGATCGTCAGCCGCAGCGTCGGCGGCAGGGTCACCTCCGCTACCTCGGCCCGCCCGCCGGCGGTCTCGATCGCGCCCTCCTGGGCCAGCGCCCCCAGCAGCTCGGTGACGAACAGCGGGTTCCCGGCCGCTCCCGATATCCCGGCCAGCAACCCGGGTCCCGGCACGGCGGCCACCGCCTCGGCCACCAGCTCCGCCACCGCCCGCTCGGTCAGGCCCCGCACGGCGAGAATGCGCCCCCCGGCATCCAGCAGCAGACCGGCGAGGCGATCCAGTTCCGGGATGCGCGGGGAGGGACGCAGGCACCCGATGAGGGCCACCGGGAGATAGGCCAGACGGCGGCTCACCGCGGCCAGCGTCAGCAGGCTGGACGGGTCGGCCCACTGCAGGTCATCCACGCCGATCACCAGCGGCCCGGCCAGCGCGAGCTCCTCCGCCAGGTCAGCGAACGCATCGACCGCGCGGAACCGCAGCCCAGGGTCGCTGGTCACCGTGATCGGGCCCCGGTCACCGCCCCGGGTGGCCAGCAGCGCGGCGATGGCCGCCCGCCGCGGGTCCGGCGACGAGCGGACGCACCCGAACGCGGCGGCCACCAAGCCGAACGGCCGGGTCCGCTCCAGCTCCTCGGCCCGGCCCGCCGCCACCTGCATGCCGCGGCCGCGCGCGTCCTCCAGCACGCCGACGAGTAGCCGCGTCTTCCCGATCCCGGCCTCACCCTCGATCAGCACGACCGCCGGCCGGCCTGACACGAGCCGGTCCACAGCATCCCCCAGGACCGCGATCTCCGCCGCACGCCCGCGGATGCCTGGGACCGGCGCCAGCGTTCCCATGAGCCGGATGCTACTCCGCGAGGAGCGTCCCAGGGCAGCGGGCCGCGCGCGGGTTAGGGCACCGGAACAGAGCCGGCGCCGGGCCCCCCGGTCACCTCATACAGCGCCCTGAGCAACCCGAGCCAGCCAGTGAAGCGGATCTCCTCGTCTTGGCCGGCGTGGCGATGCCGGGGATCGGGGACGGCCCGGAGGCGGCCGGTGGGCGGCTCGGCCCTGTCTAGGATGATGCGGATCTCCATCTGCCCCATCGTTGCGGCCCTGACCGGCGGCAACATCGGCCAGCTGGCCGATGTCTCCCCTGCCGCGCCGCCGCACGCTAATAGCGTCCCGGCCACCGGCCACCGCCACCGGCATAGAGAAAGCGGAGAGCCCATGCATGCAGCGCGGGCCAGTCTCCCCCATGGCGCAACGAGCAGGCGGGGGATGCCGCCCGCGCTGGCCGGGCTCGTGGTCGGGCTGGCTTATGCCGCGATCAGCGTCTACTGGGCCGTCGGCGGCAGGTGGCTGCTCAATACGGTAGGCATCTCGCTGAGCGAGCCAGGGCAGGCCGGGCACCTGGCGGCGCTGCTCGCGGTGTGGGGAGCGGCCGCAGTCAAGGCCGTCGCCGCTGTCCTGCCGTTGCTCGCGATAGGGGTCTGGCCGCGAACCGCGAACGGTGCCCTGCGGAGGCTGGCTCGCGTGCTGACCTGGATCGAGGCGGCGATCCTGGTCGGCTATGGCCTGCTCCCGACCGCGAGCGGGCTGCTGCTCCAGGCCGGCGTGATCAAGGCGGCCGCCCAAGCAGACCGCCTGGCCCTGAAATGGCACGCATACCTCTGGGACCCTTGGTTCCTGATCTGGGGCATCTTCGTCTTCCTGGCGCTATGGCGGTCGCGGCCGGCTAGCCAAGACCATTTACCAGGCCGTGCACCTGCCGCTTCCGCACCATGTCCAGCAGGGAATCCGAGGCGCCCGGCCCGTAGAAGCTGCCGTAACGCAGCACAATGCCCTCCGGTGCGCGAACGGCACGGTCTGCTCCACATGCTTGATCGCCGCCACCGTCCGCGCCGCCGACGGGACGGGCCGGGAGTCGAGCGGATCTTTTTCGGTCTTCACCGGGCCGCCGGAACGCTCGTTCATGCGCTCGGCGCTTTGCGCGATCACCCGGCAGGTGCCCGCCCGCTCCGCGGCCGCCAGCAGGTTGTCGGTACCCCGGGTCCGGAGCTCGTTCGTGACGGCGAACACCTGGTCCATCTTGCGCAGGCTCCGCATGTCGCCAGCGCGGTCATCTCGTGCACGATTACCTCCGGCGCCGCGGTCCGCACCGCCGCGATCACCGCCTCGCGATCCAGCCCGTCGACGACCACCGGCGCCGCGCCCGCCTCAAGCAACTGCGCGACCTTGGCGGGCGTCCTCGTGGTGGCGGTGAGCTCGTGGCCCGCCGCGACCAGCCCGGGAACGAGGTGCCGTCCCAGTGCCCCGGTCGCTCCCGCGACGAAGACTCGCATGATCATTCTCCTTCCGCGTGATGCTTTCCCTTGAAAGACAAGGCACCAGCTAGCCTGCGACGGCACCAGAGAGCCAGGCATCGGCCCCCTGGCCGACATCGGTCTCAGGTGTGCGCCTTTCACATCAGCCAAGCGCGGCGCCCGTCCTCGCGCGCGACCCGGGGCCGCCACCGGGGCCGCCTCGGGCGCAAGCAGCCAGCCGGCGCCGATGATGACGATCTTCGATCTCATGGTTCGCGTCCCGGCCGAACGGATGGCGGCACGTCTCAGACCGCACCTGCGACGCCCTGGACGGCGCGCAGCCGGCCGTCGGCCAGCGCGGTGGTGAGGTTCTTGGCTTTCGACTCGAAGTTGGGGACGAAGGCCTGCAGTCCGATCGGGCTGGGAGTACTACCTGGAGCAGATCGAGTTGCGCGGCCAGTCCGCACCCGGCGGGCACCGCCGTGTCCCGGTCATCTACATCGCGCTGACCGGCAGCACCCAGATCCGCGGCCTGAACGCGGCGATCTGCCGGTTCTACGGGCTGCCGGTCTCCGGTAACGCCGACACGCTGGCCGCCCGCGCGGTCGATGCGGTGCAGAGCCTGGCCACCCAGGCCATCGTGGACGACGACATCCACTTCCTGGACATGGCCCGCCGGGATACCCAGGTGATGGCCAACCACTTCAAGTACCTGTCCAACGCGTTCCCGGTCACCCTCGTTTACATCGGGGTCGGAGTGGCGGCCCGCGGCATCCTGGACGGAGGACTCTCACCCGCCGAGGCCCTGTTCGCCCAGTTCGGGCGCCGCACCACGCCCCTGACCCTCCCGCCCTTCCTGGTCGAGACCGAGCAAGGCCGCCGCGACTGGCGGCGGCTCTTACTGACCATCGAGCAGAAACTGGTCCTGGCCGGAAAACCACCACGGCATGATCGCCGATGAACTGCCCGACTACCTGTATGCGCGCAGCACCGGCCATTTCGCCTCGCTGATGACACTCATCACCCGCGGCTGCCTGCGCGCGCACCGGCGAGGAACGCCTCACCACCGGCCTGCTGGACGGGGTCAGGAACGACGCCGCCGCCGAGAAGGCCCGCGCCGAGCTCGCCGCCGCCATCAAGGCGGGAGGGAATGACGCCCAACAGGCCCGGTACCCGCGCGCCGGGCAGCCCCACCACTACAGCGAGGCCCACCCACCCCGCCCGGACCGCGGTACCGCGCCGCGCCCACCTGAGCGCTGCCGGGCCGACGAGCCACAAAGGCACGCCCTGCGGACGCACTGCCTTTCCCGGGACGCCCCCGGGTACCAGCGCAGCTCCACCCGCACGTTCCCAGCGGCGCCCACACCAACCGGGCCCTTTACCGCGACCAGGTACGCCACCGCCCTCCGCAGCCGGCCAGCCCCGGACTCAACCAGCGGCCGCAGGTACCCGGTGAACGCCGCCGCTTCCCCCGGGTCCAGAACCTCGGCCAGGATCTCCCCGAACGGCGGTTCCAGAGGGTTACCCGACCGCTGCAAGAATCTCTCCCACGGGCAGGGCTCAGTGACCGCCCGCACCTCCACCCGCAGATCCAGATACACCGGCTGCATGCAGTTCCCGGCCGCTTCGACGGATATGACATCCGTCCGGTCGCGGCTCTGGCCGCGAAGCTTCAGGCGTTCTACGACACTCTCCAGCCTCCGGAGAGTGACCCGATGCTCGATTTCGATGACCGTGACCTGGTGCGCCACGCCGAGGACGCGGGTTCGCGGAGGTTCACCGGCTCAAACAAGCTCACCCGCCCGCCCGCCCGGCCGCAGCACCCGGTGAAACTCCCGAAGCGCCGCCCCCTTGTCTTTCACATAGATCAGCACCCGACCTCGTGGTCACCGTATCCACCGACGCATCGGCCACTCCAGCCAGCGAATCCGCGCCAGCCCGGACGAAAGAACACCTGTCAAGCACACCCTCCGATGCCGCCACCTCCCGGCAGTGATCCAGCAGATCCTGCGAGATGTCAGAGAAGATCACATGCCCGTCCGCGCCCACACGGTCCAGCGCCCCGAAAGCGATCAGCCCATCCCCGGACCCGACATCAAGAACCGTCCCGCCCGGCGCCACCCCGGCCCGGTCCAGGACTTCATCCCGCCACTGGTACAAGGACTCAGACAGCAGGCGCTCCCGGTATCCGGCATCACCCCGATGCCGCACGTCCAGCAACCACCGATGCCACCGATCACCAGACATGACCCACCACCCTCACACCCTGAGCCCGATCCTCAGCGACCAGCCCACCCCAGGGCCGCCCCACAGGCAGCCGCGCTGCCGGCGGGCAACCTGCCGGACCGGGCCACCACTCAGCCGATCCTGCCGTCTTTCAATGGCCGAAGGAATCGGCTCCGGCAAGAGCCCGGACGCAACTCTGTTCACAGGAAGGTCGTCGGGGAGTGCTCGTTTGGCCTGCGGGCGGCCATCCATGCAGCGATCGGCATCGTCGCACGTGCTCCCAGACACCTGCGACGTGCTGCAGGGGTGGCGCGGTCTACCCAGAGAAGGTGCGGCTGCGTAATGCTGGACTCCATGGTGATACGGGAGGCGACAGTGGCTGACTGGGCCGCAGTCTGGCCGATCCTCAGCGAGGTTGGGGCAGTCGGCGAGACCCTGACCTGGGATCCCGGAACAACCGAAGCGCGGGCGCGCGCCGGGTGGATGCGAGAGCTACCAGGGCGCACCATTGTCGCCGTCGATAACGATGGAAGCGTTATCGGCAGCGCGAACACTCATCCAAACCACTCTGGCCCGGGTGCACACGTCGCCAACGCGGGATTCGTTGTCGACCCGGCACGGCGGGGCGAGGGCGTAGGCCGGGCTCTTTGCGGCTATGTCCTCGAACAGGCACGCATAGATGGTTACCGGGCTATGCAGTTCAATGCAGTAGTCGAAACTAATACCTCTGCGATCCGGTTGTGGCGCTCGTTCGGCTTTGAGGTGCTAGCCACGGTGCCGGAGGCGTTTCGCCATCCGACGCATGGATACGTTGGCCTTCATATTATGCACAGAACGCTTTGAGATAGAGTGACGCATTCAGTTGCAGCCCTCCGCCGCGTGCTCGACCTTAGCGAGATCCAGGAGGTAAATGCCGTAAACACCGTCAAAACCAGCGACTCATGGCCGGCAACGCCCGCTATCGGGGCGCCGACGTTGCCGCGATGCTCGGTCAGGAGAACGCGCGGAGCGCCTTGATCCTGCGCCGGCGGTATAACCCCGGGTGCGCTGGCCTACCTTCAGCGCTAGCCGTGCCGCCCCGGTGACTTGTGAGCTCGTTTAGTTGTGTCCGCCTAGCAGCGCCGTCCACTCGACGAGCAGCTCGGGGCTGAGCTGGCTGGGGCGCCCGCATGACCCGCAAGAGCGACCTCCCGCCCGAAGAGCACGTCCGCACCGTCATGGCCGGGATGCTCGCCGCCGCGGCCAGCGCAGCCTCAGGCCTACCGTCTCGCCCTGGCCCGCAGCCTCAGCCTGGCGAACGGCACCTTCTGGCGGCACCACCACGACATCGCTACCGAACTCCGCCACCACGCTGCTTAGGCCCGGCAGGGCGTTCCTGGCCCGGGCCAGAACCAGCGCCCCGGCCAGGTCGGCGAACTGGCCAGCCAGAACGCTGCCCTGCGCCGCGAACGTGACCACCTCGCCAGCCAGCTCGAAGCCGCCTTGAGCCACCTGCGGCGGCTGACCATCGACAACGCCGAACTCGGCGGCGAAACTCGAAACAGTCCGCGCGATCACACGCGTCGGCACGCCGGACACAGCCAGCCGCGGCTGATTGTCAGCAACCGCACTAGTGGACCGTGGATCTGTCCGTGATTCCGATGCCGTGATCACTATCCGCCAGCCGAGGAGGCCGGCAATTCGAAGCCCCCGCCTAATGTGCCGCCAGACGACACGTGGCCGCTGCGGCTCGCCGGCCGGCCGCCACTGGGAGAAAGGTCCTCGTTGATTCCGACCAGCCGGAAGACTTGCCCTCCCGGGCCTGAAAGTAAAGATGCGGATCCTGCATGTCAAGCACCCTGACGCCGAAGGCGACGATTTTCTCCCTCATTTCTTCGACGTTGTCGGCCTTCAGCTCCAGGTAGGTCGCTTTTGAAAAACCGCTCTCGTCCAGAGCAACGTCCTCGTTCTCGTAGAGAACCCCGATGTAGAAGTTGCCTCCCAAGCGGAAGTCGTCCTTCAGGTCAGTCTCTCTGATGATCTCGCACCCAAGGACATCACGATAGAATTCGCGGATTCTGCCCTGTTCTGCCCGGGGGAGCACGACCGCCGAGTGGTTTCCTATAATTACCTTTGCCATGATAACTCCTTTGACTTACGACTGAACAGGATTGAAGGCGCTGGGTGATAAGACAACTTGGGCATCACTTCCATTTCGAGTCGTTCGGTGACCGCAGGGCTCCCTGCACGCGGCGAGCTTTTCCGCGCTGCTTGCGCGAGTCATGCAGTGGCCGGCTTTGACGTACTCACGCAAGCTCGCGAGGTAGTGGTCCAGCCGCGAGTGCACCGCTCGATGCAGTCCAGGTCTGGTCTTAGACATTGGCCAGCCTCGCTTACGGGGGCGGCTCCTGATCAGCCGTCATTGCTTGTCGTACTCGTCGTGGCGGTGGTACCAGTTGAGGGGGCCATCTGGGGTGCGCGTCTCGTTTCGTCCTCGTGGTGCCCGGTCCAGCCACTGGTACATGCCCCACAGGCCGTCCAGGCCGCGCGCGTAGGCCGAGTAGGCGTGGTAGACGACGCTGTCCTCGAGCGCGAACGTGCTCAGGCCGGGGCGCTCCCGCGCGTATGTCGGCCAGTCCGTGCCGCAGGTAGCCGCCCACTCGGCAAGCGGCCCCTGCTGGCCGGCCTCCAGCGACGGCCGCATGTCCATCGGGCGGAAGTTGTACTCGCCGGTTCCCGACTGCTGCTGCTCCGGGGTGGAGGCCGCCTGCAAGTCGAAGCTGAAGTCGCTGCCGTAAGAGGACGCCCACGGGAAGCTCCAGCCCATACGCCGCTGGTAGGCCTGTATGTTCTCCAGCGGAGCCCGCGATACCGCACACAGCGTGACGTCGTGGCTGGCCAGGTGGACGACGAAGCCGTTGAAGCCGTCGGCGATCGCCGAGCAGGACGGGCACCCGGCGGTGTAGTCGGGCCCGAACATGAAATGGTAGACCAGCAGCTGCGAGCGTCCGCGGAACAGGTCAGCCACCGACGCCGGTCCCTGGTCGGTCTCGAAGCGGTAGTCCTTGTCGACCCGGACCCAGGGCAGCTCCTGCCGCCGCCGGGACACCTCGTCGCCGCGCCGGGTCAGCTCCTTCTCCGCCTCGAGCAGCTCCAGCCGCGCGGCAAGCCACTCCTCGCGCGTCCCCGTCTTGTGACTGGTCATTGCCTGTCTCCTTTTCTTGTTTCTTGCCGTTACATCACTGGTGGCGTGAGCCCCGGAACCAGCGAGGGCGCGATGACGATCACGAGTCCGAGCCTGATAAGCGCCAGCGCGTCGAGCGGGCCATCCCGGTCGCGCGCCAGCGCGGCCAGGAACTGTTGCGCCGCTTGCCTCGGCGCAGAGTGCAGCCGGTATGGCACCGGGTGCCGCTCACCCGGTTCAGGTGCTTACCCACCGCTTGGTCCTGGATGCGGGTACTTGTCGCCGAATCCTTCGACCGGGCCAGCTGTATGGGACCCCACGTGCGGGGTCGGCACCTTCCTCATCGAGGCCGCCCGCCTCGGCCAGCGCGCCGTCGGTGCACCGTGGCAGCCCCGGGCATGACTGGGAATCCTTTCTGACTGCCAGGTTGCGGAGCGGCGGCGTCGTAGTCCTTCGCGGAGCGGTAGCTGAAGATGAACTGGGGCATCGGACCGGGTCCTTTCTGCTCGTGCCGGCGCGGTGCCGGCGTTGATGTCCGCCACCCGTGCAGACACCGGCGCGTACCTGGAGGGGGCGGTCGGCCGTAGAAGTCTGCGGCAAGATGGCGGCGTGACTGCCGATCTCCTGGCCCGGGCGCAGGGCGGGGATGCTGACGCGTTCGGTGAGCTTGTCGGGCCCCACCGGCGTGAGCTGGAGGTGCATTGCTCGACGTCTGCGCAATCGCCGGCCCAGCACCTCCATCAGGTGAGCCCGGGCGAGCAGAACAACCAAATGTGCTTGCCTCTACGCGGTCACCGGGGGATGGCCGTCGCTAGCAGTGCGACGCCTTTATCGACCTGATGGTCGGCCAGGTTCCCGTAGCCGAGTACCAGCCCTTGCCAATGCTGCTCGCTGCAGCGGTATCTTTCCAGGTTCGCGACCCGGACGCCCAGCTTGAGCGCGTGACTGCGGACAGCCTCGCTGTCCGCCTCGGCGCCTAGGCCGAGTAGGAGGTGCAGTCCGGCGGCGGCGCCTGAGACGGTGGCCTCCGGGATGCTCGCGGTAAGTGCCGCGACCAGGTTGTCCCGGCGAGCCCGGTACCGTTTCCGCCCGGCCCGGAGGTGGCGGTCGTATGAGCCGGACCGCAGGAATGCCGCGAACGCGAGCTGGTCGAGCACGGGCGGGGCGGCGGCGGGCGGCTCACGCAGGGCGGAGGCCCACGCTGGCGGCGAGACTACCCAGCCGATACGGAGTGCGGGCGAGAGGATCTTGCTCACCGAGCCGAGCAGCGCCACGTGAGATGGCCCGGCGCCTTGCACGGAAGTGACCGGACGGTGGTCGTACCTGTACTCCGCGTCGTAGTCGTCTTCGATGATCAGCCCCCCGGTACGGTGGGCCCAGTCGAGCAGGGCTGCGCGGCGCCGCGCGGAGAGCACAACTCCGGCCGGGAACTGATGCGCGGGTGTGACGATGACGGCCCCCACGTCGCCGGGGAGGTCCGCCCGCATGCCGTGGTCGTCGACGGGGATCGGCCTGATCGCCAGGCCCGCCGCGCCCGCCACCTCGCGTGCCCGGTGCCAGCCCGGGTCCTCCACGGCGACCGCCTGGCAGCCCGCGCGGCGCAGCGCCCGGCAGATGCGGCCGATCCCGTCGGTTGCGCTGGCGCAGATGGTCAGGTGCCCCGGATCCGCCTTCGCGCCTCTGGCCCGCGTCAGGTACTCCGCGAGCACCTCGCGGAGCGCCTGGTGCCCTGCCGGATCGGGGTATCCGAGGTCCGCTATGGACACGGTGGCGGCGGCCGAGCGGACCGCGGCCGCCCAGCGGGTGGCCGGGAATGCCCGCAGGTCTGGCAGGCCGGGCGCCATGTCGATCCGCCCGGTCGCCGGGGCGCTGGCAGGCGGTTGGTCCCGGGGCCGGGCAGGGGTGGAGCCGGGCAGACGGACACGGGTACCCGAGCCGGTCCTCGCCTCCACGTAGCCCGCCGTGGCGAGCTGCGCGTACGCCTCGGTTACCACCCAGCGCGAGCACCCGAGGTCTGCCGCCAGGATGCGGCTCGCCGGCAGCAAGCTGCCGACGGGGAGCCGCGAGCAACGGATCGCCTCACGCAGCGCGCGGGCCAGCCTTTCATACAGGGGCCCGGAACCGTCAGGCCCAAGGTCGAGCGGAACGCTGGAGTCGAGATTGGACTGGTAATCATGCATGTAAATGGATCATAGAACCATCCGCTTCTCTCATAGCGTGGGCTCGACGACGGCTGAATGGAGGAATGCGATGCGCCAGCTGACGATCAGTGACGGCCGGGCTAGCCTGCGTGTCAGCGAGCTGTGCCTGGGCACGATGTACTTCGGCTACAGGACCGACGAGGCCACCGCGTTCGCGATCCTGGACCGCTTCCTGGAGGCAGGCGGCACCTTCCTGGATACAGCGAACAACTACGGGCAGTGGCACGGCGAGGCTGGGGAGAGCGAGCGGGTCATCGGACGCTGGATGCGGTCCCGCGGCGTCGTCGGCACGATGATCGTGGCTACCAAGGTCGGCGCCCGCACGACAGTGCCCGGCGACCCTGACCCGCGACACTGGCAGGGCCTAGCCGCCAAGGTGATCCGGGAGGACGCCGAGACCAGCCTGCGTAACCTCGGCGTCGGCCGGCTTGACCTGTACTACGCGCACATCGACGACCGTTCGGCCCCGCCAGCGGAGACCGTCGATGCACTTGCCTCTCTTGCCGAAAGCGGCAAGGCCGGCCTGCTCGGTGCGAGCAACACGGCCACCTGGCGGATCGAACGCGCCCGCAGCCTGGCGCGCGCGGCGGGACGGCCAGGCTACAGCTGCGTTCAGCAGCAGCACACCTACCTGCTCGCCCAGCCCGAACCCGGCCAGCTCAACCTGATTGCCGAGGAACTGCTCGACTACGCGCGCAGCGAGCAGCTAACGCTGCTCGCGTACTCGCCGCTGCTGGCCGGCGCCTACGCTCACCCAGACCGGTCCGTCCCCGCCGCTTACCAGCACACAGCCAACCACGCCAGGCTCGCGACGCTCCGCGGCGTCGCCGCCGCGCATGGCGCCACGCCGAACCAGGTCGTGCTCGCGTGGCTGCTGCACCGCCAGCCTGCGCTCATCCCGGTCCCGGGTGCGAGCAGCGTCGCCCAGCTCGACGAGATCCTGGCCGCGACCGAACTGAAGCTGAACGCCGAAACCCTCGACCGGCTGGATAGGGCAGGCCGTTTCGCTAGCTGATCCCAGCTGGCGGTCAATGCTTGATTCGTGCATCCCGGCGGGCATGGCGCCGCGCTCGCGCGGAACAGCGATCCCGCC
>Ga0182024_10017622_pt1 | contig 13383 bp, 9 predicted proteins | sample P32metaG_FD_120480 | JGI IMG/M metagenome (GOLD analysis project Ga0182024, IMG submission 120480) | Permafrost microbial communities from Stordalen Mire, Sweden - P3-2 metaG (Illumina Assembly) | ecosystem: Environmental > Terrestrial > Soil > Wetlands > Permafrost | place: Sweden: Stordalen...
ATCGATCTGGCGCTCGCCAACAAGGAGTCGCTGGTGGTCGGGGGCGAGCTCGTGACGGCGCTGGCGGAGGCCACGGGCGCGACCGTCATCCCCGTGGACTCCGAGCACTCGGCGCTGCACCAGCTGCTGGCCGGCGAACCTGCCGGCACCGTCGACCGGCTCATCCTGACGGCCTCGGGCGGGCCCTTCCGGGGGCGCCGCGCCGCCGACCTGGGTGAGGTGACGGTCGAGCAGGCGCTCGCCCATCCGACCTGGCGGATGGGGGGAAAGATCACGATCGACTCCGCGACCCTGATGAACAAGGGGCTGGAGCTGATCGAGGCCCACTACCTGTTCGGCAAGCCGTATGAGCAGGTCGATGTGATCGTCCATCCCCAGTCGATCATCCACAGCCTGATCCAGCTCTGTGACGGAGCGACGCTCGCGCACCTCGGCTACCCGGACATGCGGGTTCCGATCTCCTATGGCCTGCATTACCCCGAGCGGGTGGACGTGCCCGTCCGGCCTCTCGATCTCGCCGAGCTCGGCTCCCTGACCTTCGAGCCGGTCGATCTCGAGACGTTTCAGTGCCTGGCGCTGGCCCGCCAGGCGGGGATCGCCGGAGGTACCGCCCCGTGCACGCTCAACGCGGCTAACGAAGTCGCCGTGCACGCCTTCATGGCCGGCCGGCTGCGCTTCTTGGAGATCCAGGCGGTGATCGCGGAGACCCTGAGCCGCCTGCCCGCCCAGACCGTGCACTCGTTCGAGCTGCTGGCCCGAGCGGACTCCGAGGCTCGCCGCGTGGCCGGGGAATTGGTGCAAACGCTCACCTCCGCTTGAGCGGACGCATAACCACCGCTGCCTAAACTCGGAGCTCCCGTGTCCTACGTCCTCGCCTTCCTCGGCTTCGCCGTGCTCATCATCGCGCACGAAGCCGGCCACTTCGCGGTGGCCAAGGCCGTGGGGATGCGAGTCGAGCGTTTCTCGCTGTTCTTCGGTCCGATGGTGGCCAAGTTCCGGCACGGGGAGACCGAATACGGCATCGGGGTGATCCCCCTGGGCGGCTACGTGAAGATCAGCGGGATGAACCCCAACGAGGAGATTCCACCGGAGTTCGTCGCCCGCGCCTACTACAACCAGCCGGTCTGGAAGCGCGTGGTGACGATTCTGGCGGGCCCCGCCGTCAACATCCTGATCGCGTTCGCGATCATCTGGGGCCTGCTGCTGGCAAACGGACAGACCACCTACACACCCAACACCAACGTGGCTGCGGTGGAGACCGGCACCGCGGCGGCCGGCGTGCTCCGGGCCGGCGACCAGGTGGTCACCGTGGACGGGGTCGGCGGGTCGGAGTCCGCGATCCGCAAGGAGATCGACACCCATCGGTGCGCCGGTTCGCAGGTCAACGGCTGCCAGTCCACGACGCCGGCGCGGATCGTGGCGCGCCGGGACGGAAAGCTGGTCAGCCTCTCGGTCCGCCCCCGCTACGACGCCTCGGCGGGGCGGATGCTGGTCGGGGTCGAGTTCGGTTCAAACGGCAAGACCACTTACCCCAGCGTCCCCGGAGCGGCCTCGGCATCGGCCTCGGGCCTGTGGTCGGTGACCAAGCAGACCGTCTCCACAGTGGTGCGGATCTTCGAACCCCAGGAGCGCAAGCAGCTCCACGGCGTGGTGGGCGGCTACACGATCGCCCAGGAGTCGTTCGCCGCGAGCACGACGCGGGCGCTGGAGGTGGTGGCGCTGATCTCGCTCTCGCTCGGCGTGATCAACCTGTTCCCGTTCCTCCCGCTCGACGGCGGTCACATCTTCTGGGCGGTGGCCGAGAAGATCCGCGGCCGGCGCATCCCGTTCGCGGTGATGGAGCGCGCCGGAATCGTCGGGGTCCTGCTGATCGTCCTCCTGTTCGTGATCGGTCTGAGCAACGACATCTCGACCTTGAGCGGTAGCGGCTTCAACATCCACTAGGCGCGTGCCGGCTGCGCTAGCTTTACCGCCGCAAGGGCCCAGGCGAGGAGGAGCGATGGAGACCAGCACCCCAACGGCGGCGCGGATGCGGGCGGTGGACGCCCCGACACTGGCCGGCGCCCTGCGCCAGACCGCTCTCGATCATCCGGAGATCGTGGCCGTGCGCACCGCCGATGACTCGGTATCGCTCTCCTGGGCACAGCTGCTCGAGCGCGTGGACGCGGTCGCCGGTGGACTGGCAAAGCTCGGCGTGGCGCGGGGTCAATGTGTGGCCATCATGCTCTCCAACCGTCCCGAGTTCCACGTCGCCGACCTCGCCGCGGTCACGCTCGGCGCCACGCCCTTCTCGATCTACGTCACCTATCCGGCGGCGGAGATCGAGTACCTGGTTCGTGATTCGGGCGCCCGCGCGGCGATCGTCGAGCAGGCGTTTCTCCCGGTCATGCTCGAAGCACGTCAGAGCCTTCCCGGGCTCGAGCATGTGATCGTGGTCGACGGAGACGCACCCGAGGGCGTCCTGTCCTTGAGTCAAGTCGAGGGCTCAGACCCGGACTTCGGCGCAGTGGCGGCGGGCGCCGAGGTGTCAGACCAGGACATCTGCACGCTGATCTACACGTCGGGGACCACCGGTCACCCCAAGGGCGTCCAGCTGACCCATCACGCGATCATGCACAGCGTGCGGAAGTCCCGCGAGATGACCGAGCTCCCGCCCGGCTCTCGAGTCATCTCGTGGCTGCCCGCCGCTCATATCGCCGAGCGAATGGCGCACCACTACATCCCGGTGGGCAACGCATGCACCGTGACCTGCGCGCCCGATCCCCGGCAGATCCTGTCTTGCCTGCCGCAGGTCCGTCCGTCCTGGTTCTTCGCCGTGCCCCGGATCTGGGAGAAGCTCAAGGCCGGGCTCGAGGCCATGCAGGCAGCCCAGCCCGAAGAGCAGCGCCGGCCGGTGCAGGATGCGCTGGCGGCGGCCACCGAACGCGTCCGCCTCCGCCAGCGAGGGGAGCCCGTGCCGGCGGAGCTCGAGGCCAAGGTCGCCGAGGCCGACGAGCAGCTGTTCTCCAAGCTCCGAGTGATGCTGGGGCTCGATCAGCTGATTGCGGTCAATGTCGGGGCCGCGCCGACGCCCGTCGAGGTGGTGGAGTTCTTTCACGCCATCGGAATCGAGCTCGCCGAGCTGTGGGGCATGTCCGAGACCTGTGGCATCGGCGCGGTCAACCGCCCCGGGCACGTCAAGATCGGCACCGTGGGCCCGGCCTCGGCCGGAGTGGAGCTCAAGCTGGCCGGAGATGGCGAGATCCTGTGCCGGGGAGAGTTCCTGATGACCGGCTACCGCAACCAGCCGGAGCTGACGGCCAAGGCGATCGACGCCGACGGCTGGCTGCACACGGGTGATATCGGCACGCTCGACGATGAGGGGTTCCTCAGCATCGTCGATCGCAAGAAGGAGCTGATCATCAACGCGGCCGGCAAGAACATGTCTCCCGCGAACATCGAGGCGGCGGTCAAGACCGGCAGCCCGCTGATCGGCCAGGCGTGCGCGATCGGGGACGGACGGCCCTACAACACCGCCCTGATCGTGCTCGACTCGGATTTCGCGCCCTCATGGGCCCAGCAGCAGGGCCTGGGCGATCTCACGCTCGAGGCCCTCGCGACCGCACCGCGGGTGATCGAGGCCGTCCAGGCGGGCATCGACGAGGCCAACCGCCACCTGGCTCGGGTCGAGCAGATCAAGAAGTTCACGATCGTCCCCGGCGACTGGCTGCCGGGAGGCGACGAGCTGACGCCGACCGTCAAGCTCAAGCGAAAGCCGATCGCCGCGAAATACGCCGAGGCGATCGATCAGATGTACTCATAGCGCTGCCGCCGCGGCTATCGAGCGCGACAGGAGCTCGACCGGGTGATGGATGGGGAGCGGACAGCCGAGCTGGCGTAGGTGGAGATCCAACTGGGCGGCGCAGCCGGGATTGCCGGCGGCGATCGCCTGGGCTCCGGTGTCGATCAGGTGGCGGGCCTTGCGGGCTCCGAGATCCGCCGCCGCCTCGGGCTGGACGAGGTTGTAGATGCCCGCCGAGCCGCAGCAGACATCGCGCTCGGTCCCGACCTCCAGCAGCTCCAGGCCCGGAATCGATTCGAGCATCCGGCGGGGCGGCTGGCGCACCCCCTGGGCATGGGCGAGGTGACAGGCGTCGTGGTAGGCGACCCGCAGGGGAACCGGTCCCCGCGGCGCTCGTGGCTCCACCTCGCCCAGGACCTCTGAGACGTCGCGCACGCGCGCCGAGAAGTCCCGCGCCTCCGCAGTGCCCAGCAGCTCGCCGTATTCCTTCATGGCCGAGCCGCAGCCGGCCGCGTTGACCACGATGTAGTCCAGGCTCTCCGGCCCGCCGGCGGCCGCGAACGCCGATACCGTCGAGTGCGCGCGCTTGATCGCGGACTCCTCCTCGCCGCCGTGAAACTCGAGCGCGCCGCAGCAATCCGGCAGCTTGGGCGCGATCACCTCAAAGCCCTCGGCGGCCAGCGCATGCACGGTCGCTCGGTGAACCTGGGGATAGAACACCCGCTGCACGCAGCCCAGGAGCAGCCCGACCCGGCCGCGCGACGGCCCCACCGCGGGCGTTCGCTGCGCCACGCCGGCCTTGGCCGCCTTGCTCGAGGGCGCTCGCGGCGCCACCTTGGCGAGCACGGCGAGTCGCTCGGGCAGACGCTCCGTCCCGAGCCGCTGGGTGGCGGCGAGCATCGGCACCAGCGCCCGGAGGCGCTGGGGGTAGGGGAGCGTCGAGTAGATCAGCTTGCGCAGCGCCCGTTCGCCCGGGCTGCGCCGATGATGTCGCTCCACCTGCGGGCGGACGCGCTCGATCAGCCGGTCATAGCGCACCCCGGAGGGACAGGCCGTCACGCAGGCCATGCAGCCCAGGCACCGGTCGAAGTGGGTCACCATCTCCTCAGACAGCGTCTCCTGCTCCTGCAGGCCGTCGCTCATGAGCACGATCCGGCCTCGCGGCGAGTCGGCCTCCTGGCCCCACAGCACGTAGGTGGGGCAGCTGTCCAGGCAGAACCCGCAGTGGACGCAGTCATCGATGACCGAGTCCTCGGGAGGCCGGTGGGCGTCGAAGGCCGGCATCAGATGTCGCCCACGAACAGGCCGGGGTTGCAGGTGGCGCTCGGATCAAAGCGCTCCTTGACGCGCCGCATGACCTCGAGCGCGGGCGCCGAGACGTCGCCCCAGGGATCGGAGTCGGCGCGAGCCGCGGGCGGCGCGTCGAGCACCTGCGCGTGCCCGCGTAGCGGGCTCAGCGCGCCTCGCAGCTCTCCGATCGCCGCCGGCTCGATCGAGATATAGCTCGAGCCGAGCGCCACGCGCCCGACGAGCGTCCCCGCACAGCCGTCGGTGGCCCGCAGGACCTCCGCCAGCCTCCCGGGCGCGGCGGCGACGCGTACCACGGCCTGATCGGTGGAGCGCTGCCCGGCGCGCTGGCGCTCCCAGAGCTGCGCGTCCTCGTCGGTGACGTCGACCTCCTGGAGGCCGAGGTCTCGCATGAGCTTGACGGTGCGTTGCGCGCGACGTGCCGCCTGGGGACCGGCGCACCGGGCCAGGAGATCTCCGCGGCCGTCGCGCCACGCGACGTCCAGGGCCTCGAACTCCCCGGGGAAGGCGGACAGAGCCACGGAGGCGCCGGCGATCCGGTCGGGATCGGTGGCGGCTCCCAGGGCGGTCGCGCTGGTCTCGTGCAGCGGATGCAGGCGCACATTGACCGACAGGAGCAGGCCGAGGGTGCCGAAGGATCCGGCGAACAGCTTGGCGATGTCATAGCCGGCGACGTTCTTGATCACCTTGCCGCCCGCGCGCGCGACGGTGCCGTCGCTGAGCGCGACCGTGGCGCCGACCACCAGATCACGGGGGGTTCCGTAGCGGTGGCGGAGGGGGCCACTGTCGGCGGTGGCAACCACGCCCCCGATGGTGGGCCCGGGCTCTGGGGTCAGGGGCGGGTCCAGAGCCAGCATCTGGCCGGCGGCGGCGAACGTCCGCTGGGCGAGGGCGAGCGGGACCCCGGCCTCCAGCGTCGCCGTGAGATCGCCGGCATTGTGCTCGACGATCCGGTCAAGCCCCGAGGTGCGCAGCTCCAGGTCGGCTTCGATCCCGGGCCGCCCCCAGTTGCGCTTGGTGCCCGAGCCGACGATGCGTACGGTCTGCCCCTCGGCGCTGGCGGCGGCCAGCGCGGCGGCGGCCTCCTCGAAGGTGGCCGGGGCGTGGCGGGTTGCCGTCACCACGGCGAGACTTCCGGTGCGGTGCGCATCCAGGACCGGGACATCTAAAAGCGCTCCGCCACGCCGGCTCGCTCCAGCGGATGCTGCCGGTAGGGACCGGGGACCTCGCCGCACAGCCTGGGGGTGGGCATCACCTTGCCCGGGTTGGCCAGACCACGGGGATCAAAGGCGCAGCGCAGGCGCTGGAAGGCGTCCAGATCGGGCTCGGCGAACATCGAGGGCATGTAGGCCTTCTTGTCCACCCCGACGCCGTGCTCGCCGGTGATCGATCCCCCGGCGTCCACGCAGGTCTTCACGATCAGTCCCGAGAGCTCCTCGGCACGCTCGGCCTCGCCCTCGCGGGAGGAGTCGTAGCAGACCAGGGGGTGCAGGTTGCCGTCGCCGGCATGAAAGACGTTGGCCACCCGCAGGTCATACTCGCCGGCCAGCTCGTCGATGCGGCGCAGGACCTCGGCCAGGCGGGTGCGCGGAATGACGCCGTCCTGGACGTAGTAGGCGGGGGCGATGCGCCCCATCGAGGCGAACGCCGCCTTACGCGTGCGCCACATCAGCTCCCGCTCGGCCTCGCTCTGGGCGATCCGGACATCGAGCGCCGCCGCCTCCCCGCACAGTTGAGTCAGCCGCTCCAGACCGACGATGCACTCCTCGCGAGGGCCGTCGAGCTCGATGATCAGGGCCGCGCCGGCGTCGCGGCGGTAGCCGGCTCCGGTCGCGGCCTCGGCGGCCTCGATCGAGAGCTTGTCCATCATCTCGATGGCGCCCGGCATGATCCCGGCATCGACGATCGCGGTCACGGCGTCTCCGGCGGAGCCGGTGTCGGCGAAGAAGGCGAGCATGGTGCGCACGCTCTCGGGCGCCGGGATGACCCGGAGCGCGATCTCGGTGGCCACCCCGAGGGTGCCCTCAGAGCCCACGAACGCCCCCAGCAGGTCATAGCCCGGGGCGTCGCGCTCCAGGCTCACGATCGAGCCGTCGGAGAGCACGACCTCGAGCCCCACCACGTAGTTGGTGGTGAAGCCGTATTTGAAGCAATGGGCCCCGCCCGAATTCTCGGCCACGTTGCCGCCGATCGAGCAGACGATCTGGCTCGACGGATCGGGCGGGTAGAAGTGCGTGGGGGAGACGGCGCGCGACACCGCCAGGTTGGTGACTCCGGGCTGAACCACGACCCGGGCATCGTCGAGGTCGATCGAGATGATGCGCCGCAGCCGGGAGAGGACGATCAGGATGCCGTCGGCGGCGGGCAGGGCTCCGCCTGACAGTCCCGTGCCAGCGCCCCGGGCCACCCACGGTACCCCGGCGTCGTAACAGGCCCGCACCACCCGGGCGACCTGTTCGGTGGTCCCGGGCAGCACGGCCGCCACCGGGGTCTGGCTGTAGTGCAGCAGCCCGTCGGAGCGGTAGGTCGCGAGCTCGTGCCGGTGCTCCAGCACGAACTCGCGACCACATATCTCGCTCAGTGCGGCGATCAGATCGGACGAGCCGGTCGGCATCGTCCTTTCAGTATCCCCGATGGCTCGCCGTCTAATGCACCTTGATCGCGACGTTCCGGCTGTAGACCGTCGAACCCGCGACCCCCGGCGTCAGGAACGGAGCCGTGCTGGGGTACGTGTACACCAGCCGGAGGTTGCCGCTCTTGGGGAGCTTCATCTTGATGTCAAAGTACCCCGTCGATCCGGTCACGGTGACCGTCTTGAGCGTCTGGCCGTTGAGCTGGATCGCGACCTTCTGCGCCCCCTGGGACTTCAGGAACGGCGCCGGCCGGACGTCGCCCCACACCTCGGTGTTCGCGCTGTGCGAGACCGACGTGTGCGGCAGGTAGAGCGGCAGGGTGTATGCCGCGTAGGTCGCCTTGTGCGCGCCGGTGGAGGTCTCGAGACCGCTCGAGAACTCGGCGAGGACACCCGCGGCCTGCGGCGGGTCCTCGAGCAGGTACTGCATGGTGGTCGCGACCCGCGGGCTCTTCCAGCTCAGGTACTCGGCCCAGTTGATGTAGTAGGCCGCGGTCGCAGGCGAGACGTAGTGTCCGCCGCCTTGGACCGTGCCGCGGTTGGGCGGGTCGGTGATGTAGCCGTACTCGTCGTTGTAGATCGAGTAGTGCTTGCCCGAGCCGTAGACCCGGTTGACGCGATCGAGCGCCCGCTCGAGGTTGCCCAGGTCCGGGAACGCCGCGTAGTTCGGGTCGCCGCGGCCATCGGTGAGCGGCGTGCCGTTACCCGGATACGGGTGGTCGCCGAAGCCGCTGGCGTTGAACAGCCCGGGGTTCTGGCTGCGGAACTTGCGAGATGCGGCGGCGGTGGTGGGGCAGCCGATGCTCTTGGCGGCGCTCCCGCGCAGCTCCCGGTAGTTGGTGTCCACGCAGTACAGGTCGCGGATGAAGGTCAACGGCTTGGTCTGGCTGTAGTTGCCCGGATACCTGCCGCCCTGGAGCCCGCGTGCCGCGGTCTCGCCGATGAGGATCGTGTCGTGGCCATGGCGGGTCGCCTTCAGGGCACTCCAACCAGCGTTGACGAGGTTCCGGTAGGCCATCGGCGCGTACGCGGTCTTAGAACCGCCCAGCGCCTGAGGGCCGAGGTCCTCGCCGAAGTTGGGCTCGTTGAAGATCGCCCAGAAGTGGACCGCGGGCAGCGCCGAGCTCTGCCCCTTGGGGACGAAGGAGCCGTCGTAACGCGTGCCGATGGCGCGCACGAACTGTCCGTAGTCCGCCGCGTTGGGCTTCCAGGCGAGGTTGCTCAGGCTCTCGGCGACAGGTTGGGCCGGCGCAGATGCCTCCGCCCAGCGGGGCGCACCCCCGGTGACGGTCAGATCGACCTTCAGCCCCAGCGTGCTGGCCTCGCGAACCAGATTGTCGAAGGGCGCCCAGGCCTTGGCCGAGTAGGCGTTGGGGTCGGTCGCGTTGAAGGACGGCTTCTTGGTCTTGGTGGCGCTGGGAGCGATCGACGCCCACGGGACGATGACCCGGATCGTGTTGGCGCCGAGCGTGCGGAACTGCAGGAGCGTGCTGTCGGCCGCGGCGGGATTGGGGTTCAGGGCCGAGTAGTCCTCGATCATCGCGAGCTGCGAGTGCGAGGCGCTGGCCGCCGATGGGAGCGCGGCGAGGGCGGTGACAGCGAGCGCTGTGCTCAGGCCGGCCGCGGCGATCCGACCGAAGGAATGGCGAAGGAAATTGAGTTTGGGCATAGTTTGGATAACAGCTCCAAGCGTTGAGAGTTGCGGCGCCCCCGCGGCAGAGCCTCGGCAGAGGACGGGACGCGGCCAGGCTAGCGAACCGAGATGACGACAGTGCGGCTGAAGATCTCGGGCCCGTGCGGATAGGCCCAGCGCAGCCGGACGGTCCCGCTGCCCGTGAACGTGTGGAGCACGTCGATGTAGCCGTTGCGGTCCGTGATGGGCACCGTCGCGACCGTCCGGAAGGCGCCCCCCGACGCAGGCTGGAACTGGATCGCGACCTTCTGACGCCGCCCGGTCTGCTTGGCCGCGTCGGGGGCGGGGCGCACGCAGCCCCAGACCTCGAGTGGGTGTCCGCGCCGCGTCGTCTGAGCGGGCAGGAAGATCGGCATCCGGTAGGCGTAGAAGCCGGGCTTGGGGACGCCGGTGGCGCTCTCCAGGCCGCTGGCGAAGTTGCCGGCCGACGGGTCGGTCACCAGGTACTGGTCATAGGACTTCAATCGCGGATCGAGCCAGGTCAGGTATTCGGACCAGTTCAGGTAGTAGGCGGCGGTAGTGGGGCTCACGGTCCCGGACTCGGTGTCCGGAGGCGTGGTCTGGTAGCCGAACTCCGTCGACCAGATCGGATATTTCGTACTGGACCCATATACGCGCTGGAGCGTGTCGAGCGCATTCTCGAGCTTGGGCAGATCGGCGAGCTCGGTGTAGTCGGGCTCACCGGGGGTGGGCTCGTTGGGCGGCAGCCCCTGCGGATAGGGGTGATCGGCGAACCCGGTGGCGTGGAACAGTCCGGGATTGTCGGCGGCGAAGCTCGCGGTGCCGGCCGCCGTCGTCGGGCATCCCCGGACCCGGGCGGCCGACCCGCGGAGCGTTCGATAGGAGGAATCCACGCAGTAGAGGGCGCGCAGGAAGCGCAGCGGCGCCATGGCGGCGAACAGACCCGGGGCATCGCCGAAGGTGGCCCCGGCAGGTGCGATCTCGCCGATCAGGATCGTGTCGTGGCCGTGCCCGGAGGCCGCGAAGCCACTCCAGGCGGCGTCCACGAGCTGCCGGTAGAGCATCCCCGAGATCTCGATCTTGGTGTGCGGGACGGCCTGGGGCGCCAGGAAGATTCCGATGTTGGGCTCGTTCCAGATCGACCAGAAGTTGACTCGGGGCAATGGGCTCGAGGACCCCGGCGGAACGTAACTCCCGCTGTAGCGAGTCCCCACGGCGCGCACGAACTGGGCGAACTGCGGCGCCGAGGGGCGCCACTCGGGCTGAGTGGCGGGGTGGGGCGCCCCGTTGCCCGAGGCCCAGTCCGGCGGGGGCGGCCACAGCGCGAGGTCGATGCCCATGCCCAGAGCCTTGATGTCGTGGATCACGGCGTCGTAGGGCGCCCACCCGGAGGCGGGGTAGGCAGCGGGGTCGGAGGCGTCGAAGCTGGGCCGGGTGCGGGAGGTGGGATCGGGGGCGACCGAGTTCCAGGCCATGTCGACGTGGACGCGGTCCACACCCAGGCTCTTCAGGACCTCGAGCGTGCCCATCGGGTTGGCCAGCAGCTCGCCGTCGGGCGTGAACATCGCCTCCGGTCCAACACGGCCGGGATGCGGCGGCGGAAGCTTCGCGACGGGGGGCTGGCTGGATCCGCCGCAGGAAGCCAGGATCACGCCCACCAGCAGGGCAAGCCCAGCGAGACCCAGCAGCCGTCGGCCGAAAGGCCGCGGGGATGCGCTCCTGGATTTCGGCGTCGCAGGCAAGCGGGAGACAATAACGGCGGCCCGGACAGGGAGTTTCGCTTTAGCTGTGAGCGCCGCACCGGGGATGATCCGGACCGCTTGCGCATAAGCTTGGCGTCCGATGACACGACCTAGGACGCTCCTGGCCCTGGCGTGCGCTGTAATTGCCCTGGCCGCGACGTCCGTGGCGGCGCCCGCTGCGCTCGCCGCCGGCAACCCGGTGATCACCGAGTGCTCGAAAACCGGGCAGCTCACGCACACCTACCCGCTGCCCGAGCTGCGCCATGCCCTGGCCACCCTGCCGGCGTCGGTCAAGGAGTACACCGACTGCTCTGACGTGATCAACCAGGCAATCGTGGCGGCGCTCGGGTCCAAGACGTCCAAGGGCGGCTCGGGCAAGAGCTCCGGGGGGTCATTTCTGCCCACCCCGGTGATCGTGATCCTGGTGGTGCTGATCCTGGCGGCCGTGGTGTTCGGAGTGATCGCGATCCGCAGCCGGCGGCAGGGGCCGGGCGCGGGCTCCGGTGGGCCGCCCCCTTCCTAGCCTGCCCACGTGCCAGGGGTTGGCCCTGTGTGCTCGTCGGGCCGGGGTCCGGGTTCGAAACGGCGCGCGAGGGAGGGTATAGGCGAGATTGTTCGCTCTGAGGCACAAAAACCGAGGCCAGCAGAGCACACGTCGGCGCTCCTTGGGGGGTGCGCTCCCGCACCCCCGGTTATGCGGGGCCGCCAGAGCACACCCCGCCGTTGAGGGCGAGGTGCGCTCTACAACCCGCGCTTGACGACCGCTCGCTCCTCCCCAGCCGGCAGTTCGCACCCCCAGAGGCAAACCCGGGCTCTCGCTCTCAGGCGCCCAGCCCGCGACGGTGGCGATGGCGTCCCTTCTACACTTCGGAGCATGGCTTCAGAGCGCCAGATCCAGGTCGGCTCGGTGCCCATCGGCGGTGGCGCGCCGGTCGCGGTTCAGACCATGACCAAGACCGAGACCGCCGATAAGGCGGCGACGATGGCCCAGATCCACCGCGTGGCCGAGGCCGGCGCTGACATCGTGCGCGTCGCCGTACCCCGGGAGAAGGACGTGGAGGCGCTCAAGACGATCGTCGTCGAGTCTCCGATTCCGGTGATCGCCGATATCCACTTCAACCACACCCTGGCGATCAAGGCGCTGGAGGTCGGCGCCCACTGTGTGCGACTGAACCCCGGGAACATCGGCGGCCCCGAGAAGGTCGCCGAGGTGATCGCGGTCGCCAAGCGACTCGGCACCCCGCTGCGCGTCGGCGTCAACTCCGGCTCGCTGCCCAAGCATCTTCGCCAGCTCGAGTACGACAACCCGGTCGAGGCGCTGGTCACGGCCGCCGTGGAGACGGTCGAGCTGATGGAGCGCCTGGACTTCCAGGACTTCAAGGTGTCGATGAAGTCGACCTCGGTTCCCAACACGATCGCCTCCAACCGCCTTCTGGCTGAGCGGATCCCCTACCCGCTCCACCTCGGGGTGACCGAGGCAGGGACCAAATGGTCGGGCTCGCTGAAATCTGCCGTCGGGCTCGGGACCCTGCTCGCCGACGGAATCGGCGACACCATCCGGATCTCGCTCTCCACCTTCCACGCCGAGGAGGAGGTCAAGGTCGCCTGGGAGATCCTCAAGGCGCTCAAGCTCCGCGAGCGCGGGCCGGTGCTGATCGCCTGTCCGACCTGCGGGCGGCTCCAGTTCGACATGGACACCGTCGTCGCCGAGGTGGAGCGCCGCCTGGAGCAGTACGCGGATCCCATCGAGGTGTCCGTGCTCGGCTGCGCGGTCAACGGCATCGGCGAGGCCCGTCACGCCGACTTCGGGATCACCGGAGCCAAGGACATGGGAATGATCTACTCCAAGGGCGAGCCCCTCAAGAAGGTCAGGACCGAGGACCTGGTCGACGAGCTGTTCGCGGAGATCGACCGCTACTACGCGGCGGGCCGGGTCGTGGCGCGCGACGAGGACGCCGCCGCCGAGGCGCGCGAGTGGCTGGCCGAGAACGAGGACGCGACCGCGATGACCCCGGAGCGCCTGGCCGCCATGGAGGCGGCGGCGGCACGCCAGGCCGACGATCTGGACCCCGACGCGACTCCGGTGGAGCGCCTGCGCCTGGGCGAGGAGCAGTCGCCCACCGCCGGGCGCCGCTTCACCCGCGCCTAGCAACCGCGGCACCCCGCCTTCGCGGTTGACCGCGCCGGTCGTCCCGAAAACCGCGGGTCACAGAGCGCGCATCCGGCCAGGCCCGTCCGCGCTCTGAAACCCGCGCTTTCGTAACGC
>Ga0182024_10017623_pt1 | contig 13381 bp, 15 predicted proteins | sample P32metaG_FD_120480 | JGI IMG/M metagenome (GOLD analysis project Ga0182024, IMG submission 120480) | Permafrost microbial communities from Stordalen Mire, Sweden - P3-2 metaG (Illumina Assembly) | ecosystem: Environmental > Terrestrial > Soil > Wetlands > Permafrost | place: Sweden: Stordalen...
GCTACGCCAAGCCCGGGTTTGGCCTGCGTCTCCCAATCCTTGGCAGTAAAGACCTGCGCCGACGCACGCGAGGCTTTCAGCCGGTCAAAATCCAGTTCCGCCATCACCCAGCCCGGACGGTTCAATTCGCCCCTGGCCAGTATGCCGTCATCGGGAAAGCCCCGGTCGGGCGCGGCATACGCCGCGGCCCAGCCATTGTTCATATCCACCGCCGGCGACCAGGCCGCCTCGCCCACCGTCGGCGCGATGGCGACATAGACCTGATTCTCCAGCGCCCGGGCGCGCGCGCCGACATGCACGCGATGGGCCCCCGCCAGCGTGTCGGTGCAACTGGGCGCCAGAATCAAATTGGCGCCGGCCTCAGCCATGGCATGGGCGATCAGCGGGAATTCGACGTCGTAACAGATAGCGATGCCGATCTTGGTTTCGCCGATATCGAAGATTTTCAGTGCCTCGCCGCCCGCAATGCCCCATTGCTCTTTTTCAAAGCGGGTCATCTGGCGCTTGTCCTGGAATTCCGCTTTGCCCGAAGGCGCGAAAAAATGGGCGCGGTTGCGAATCTTGCCGTCCACCGCCACCGGCAGGCTGGGCGCCTGGATAAAGACGCCATGCTTTTTCGCCAGCCCCGCCCAGGTGGAAACAAAATCGCCGCGGAATTTTTCCAGCGCGGGAATCTGGCCGTGCAAATCTTTTTGCAGCGCTTCGGCAAGCAGCGAGGTCAGCTCCATGCCGCCATATTCGGGAAACGACAACACCGTGGCGCCCTCTTTTACAGCGCGCGCCACCCAATCCGCCACATGAGCCTGCCAGTCGGCGAATGTCGCAAACCGCGAAATCGGATATTGCGCCACGCCAATTTTCATGGGGCCAATTTTCCCGGTGTCAGTTTCACAGCGTTTTCATCCAGAACACCATCGGCTTGTCGCTCTCATGGCGTTCGCCGATATCGCGCCAGGTGAAGTTGGCGATCAGCTTTGGCTGTTTGCGATAGCCGCGCTTTTGCCAGAAAGCGTTCAGCGGCACATAATCCCGGGGCCGGGCGGGATGATCGTCAGGCCGCACCACGGCGCAGAAGACGGCCTTGGCATAACCATGGCCGCGCGCGGCGGCTTCGCGCTCTTCGAAAAAACGCACCCCAACGCCCTGGCCGCGATAGGCCGGCAGCAGCACCGATTCCCCGAAATAGAAAATGCTTTTCAAATCCATTTTCGCGGCGAGAAAAGGCTTCTGGACATTCTCATCTTCCTCATCCAGCCCCAGCGCCGTGGAGGCCCCCACGATTTTGCCCGCATCCTCGGCCACGATCATGGTGCCGGTTTTGGCCTCGGCATAGCGCGGCAGATATTGGCGTTCATACGCCATGGAGCCTTTGTAAAGATAAGGCCAGGCGCGAAACACGTCGATGCGCAGTTTTGCCAGATCGTCCAGCCGCGCCTTGAGGGCATCGCCGCTGAGGCGCGAGATGGTCAGGCTCATATTTTATGGTCGCGCGGCCTTGCGCGCCCCCGCCAATACGCTGCCGCTATTGGCTTCAGGCCAACGCTCAAACCACCACCTGCTTCAGCCAATCATGCAGGTTATAGGTGTTGGAAATGCGCGCGACCTTGCCGTCCTTCACTTCAAAGAAGGCCCCTGCCGGCAAGCGATAAGGCTGGCCGCGGGCGGCCGGCAGGCCGGTGTCGGTGGAAACATATTTGCCTACCACTTCAAACTCAGCCGCGGCGTGGATGCCGTCGGGATTGGTCATGATCACCAGATCCACGATTTCCTCGTCATAACAGCGATTCATCCGGGCCAGGAAAACGCCGAAGGCCTGCTTGCCGCGCTCGCGCCGTCCCTGGTTGATGTCATGAACCACGTCCTCCGCCAGCAGCGCCAGGAAGCCGTTTACATCCTTAGCGTTGAAGGCGTCGTAATAGGCCTGGATCAATTTTTTGCTTTCGCCCGTCATATCAGCCAAACACCCGCCTGAAGATCGTATCCACCTGGCGGAGGTGATAGCCAAGGTCGAACAGGCTTTCCAGTTTTTGCGCCGGCAATTTTGCGGTGACTTCGGGATCGGCCTTGAGCAGGTCGAGCAACCCGCCTTCACCATTCCAGGTGCGCATGGCGTGTTTCTGCACCAGCCGGTAAGCCTCTTCGCGCTGCATGCCCGCCTGGGTCAGCGCCAGCATCACCCGCTGGCTGTGCACCAGCCCGTGGGTGCGGTCGAGATTTTCCTGCATCCGTTTGGGATAGACCACCAGTTTTTCGATCACCCCCGTCATCCGGTTGAGCGCGAAATCGAGCGTGATGGTGGCGTCGGGGCCGATATAGCGCTCCACCGAGGAATGGGAAATGTCGCGTTCATGCCACAGCGCCACATTCTCCATCGCCGGCAGGGCATAGGAACGCACCATGCGCGCCAGGCCGGTGACATTTTCGGTCAACACCGGATTTCTTTTGTGCGGCATGGCAGAGGAGCCTTTTTGCCCGGGCGAAAAATATTCCTCCACTTCCAATACTTCGGTGCGCTGCAAATGGCGGATCTCAATTGCCAGCCGCTCCAGCGACGAAGCCACCACCGCCAGCGCCGCGAAATAGGCCGCATGGCGGTCGCGCGGAATGATCTGGCTGGAAACCGGCTCGACCGCCAGGTTCATTTTCTTCGCCACATATTCTTCCACAAAGGGATCGATATTGGCGAAAGTGCCCACCGCGCCGGAAATGGCGCAAGTAGCGATCTCGCTCCGTGCCGTTACAAGGCGCGCGCGGGCGCGGACGAACTCGGCATAAAATCCGGCCAGCTTGACCCCGAAGGTGGTGGGCTCGGCATGGATGCCATGGCTGCGCCCGATGGTGGGCGTCATCTTGTATTCCAGCGCCCGCTTTTTCAGCGCCGCCAGAAGCACGTCCATGTCGGCGATCAACAGGTCTGCGGCGCGGGCCAGTTGCACGCTCAGGCAGGTGTCCAGCACGTCCGAGCTGGTCATGCCCTGATGCACAAAGCGCGCTTCCGGTCCCACAATTTCGGCCAGATGGGTCAGGAAGGCGATCACATCATGCTTGACCTCGCGCTCGATCTCCTCGATCCGCGCCACGTCGAATTGGGCGTGTTTGCCCTTTTCCCAGACTTTCTTCGCCGCCTCCTTGGGCACCACGCCCAGCTCCGCCAGCGCGTCGGTGGCATGCGCCTCAATCTCGAACCAGATGCGGAATTTGGTCTCGGGCGACCAGATCAAAACCATCTGTTCGCGGGCATAACGGGGAATCATGGGAGCGTCCGTGGGTTGCCACGGGTTCTAGCAAAGGTGGGGGGCAAGGCCAAGCAATTGACATGCAATTGTGCCTTTCGGAAGCTCCGGCGGGGCCGGTATGCGCAAAAAAGGAAATCCCATGTCCAAAATCTCGCCGTTTTTATGGTACGACAAAGAGGCGGAACAGGCCGCCCATTTCTATGTTTCCCTGCTGCCGGATTCGCGCATTGACGGGGTGGCCCGCCTGCCGGTGGACACGCCCTCCGGCCCCGCCGAAAGCGTGGCGGTGGTGGATTTCACCCTGGCCGGCGAATCTTATGTCGCCTTCAACGGCGGCAAGATGGATTCCTTCAACCATGCCGTCTCCTTCCTGATCAAATGCGACTCGCAGGCCGAGATTGACCGGCTCTGGGACGCGCATCTGAAAAATGGCGGCCAGGAACAGCAATGCGGCTGGCTCAAGGACAAATGGGGGCTTTACTGGCAGGTGGCGCCGAACGTCCTTTTCGACATGATGCGCAGCCCAGATCGCGCCGCCTCTGCCCGCGCCATGCAGGCCATGATGAAGATGATCAAGCTCGACATTGCCGCACTCGAGCGGGCTTTCAAGGACAGTTGAAAGACATCGCCCCCCGTCCCCATCTCGGAAAGATTGCTGGGGAAAGCTTTATATACGATATGGCCATCTATCGTTGGATCATCATCGCCTGCTGGTTGGTTTTTCTTGCCGTATGGACCATCACCGCCTTTGGCGCCAAGCCCAGCGTCAAAGACCGCCATTGGAGGCGGCAGCGCTGGCTGCGTCTGGCCATCCTGATCGCCGCCATACTGGCCGCGCGCTTTACGGGCGTGCGCCAAGCCTTGGGCCAGCATGGATTTACCGTCCATGACCCCAGTGCCGGCCTTGTCGGCGCCGCGCTCGTCCTCCTGGGCGTCGGGCTTGCGGTCTGGGCGCGCTTTGTCCTTGGCCGCAACTGGGGCCAGCCCATGACGCAAAGACAAAATCCCGAACTCGTCACCGCCGGTCCTTACAGCGTCATCCGCCATCCCATTTATACCGGCATCCTCGCCAGTACGCTGGGTTCGGCCATCGCGATCACCCCGCTGATGTTTCTTATTTTCCTGCTGGTTGCGGTTTATTTCATCTACAGCGCCCGCCAGGAGGAAAAGCGCATGACGCTGCTCTTCCCCGCTCAATATCCGGCTTACAAGGCGCACACCAAAATGCTGCTGCCGTTTATTTTCTGACGGCTAAAGCAGCCCCAGCGATTTGAAGCTCGCATGTCCCCCGCGGCCGATCACCAGATGATCGTGCACGGCAATCTTCAGCGCCTTGGCGGCGGCGGCGATTTCGCGCGTCAGGTCGATGTCGGCACGCGACGGGGTGGGATCGCCGGAGGGATGATTGTGCACCAGGATAATGGCGCTGGCGCCATGCTCCAGCGCACGGCGCACGATCTCGCGCGGATAGACGGGGGTGTGATCCACCGTGCCCTTGCTCTGCACCTCATCGGCGACCAGAACATTCTTGCGGTCCAGGAACAGCACGCGGAATTCCTCGGTCTGGCTGCGCGCCATCGCCGCCATGCAATAATCCAGCAGCGCCGCCCAGGAGGACAGCGCCGGCCGTCCCAGCACCTTGCCCCTGGCCAACCGCTGGGCCGCGGCTTCCACAATCTTGAGCTGGTTGACCACGGCTTCGCCCACGCCTTCCACTTCCATCAGTCGCTCGCGCTTTGCCGCGATTACGTCCGCGAAGGAGCCGAAACGGGCAATCAGCGCCTTGGCCAGAGGCTTGGTGTCGCGCCGCGGCACCGCGGCGAACAGCACCAGCTCCAGCATTTCGTAATCGGGCATCGCCTCGGCCCCGCCCTTGAGGAAACGCTCGCGCAACCGTGTCCGATGGCCGGCATGGAGCGGCGGCTCTTTCATGGCTTCACCGCCCAGGGAAATCCGCCGGGAAAATGCTTGTGCATCTCCGCGCCGCCCTTGACGAAAAATTTGTGTCCCTTTTCCTCGCGCAGCCGGTAATTGACAGTGTAGTCGCCGGTGCAGGCATAGTCGGGATAATTTTCGATCAGCGCCTCGGTCACCCTTCGGTCCTGGCCCCAATTGCCGAACCACACCGCGGCGATGCCGATGGCGGTTTGCAGTTTCAGGCAATAGCAATTGGTGTCGATCAGCCGATAGCCGCCCAGCGCCGGCCAGGTGCCCAGACTCTCGCTGTTGTCGAAGGCGACGAAATTCCCCTGAAGGTCGCAGACTTTACGAAGGGAATAAGACCAGTCCAGATCGCGCTTCTCGATTGCCGTCACCTGCGAGGCGACATGCCCGGGGTCGAAAAAATTATCCTGGTCCAGGAACAACAGATAATGCGCGTTCACCAGATGGGAAAAACCGCCATAGATGCGGTGGCCGTAATAATCCTCGGCTCCCACATTTTCCGGTAGCACCACAATGCTGAGGCGCGGATCGCTCAAACCCTCGGTGTTGCGCCGGAATTCCGCTTCATGCTGGCTGCCATCCACCACCGCCAGAATCTGCAAATCGCCGTAACTCTGGGCCAGGCAGGATTCGATGGCGCGCGCCACCGTCGCCGCACCCGTGGTTGGAATAAGAATGGTGGCGCGGTTCATGCGCAGGCGCCAGCCGCAACGTCAGATATAAGGCGGCTTGTCCCAGCCTTTGGGCGAAAGGGTGAAAATTTCCACGCCATTCTCCGTCACCCCCACCGAATGTTCGAACTGCGCCGACAAGGACCGGTCGCGCGTCACCGCCGTCCAGCCGTCATTCAGAACTTTTACCCCATAGGCGCCCAGATTTATCATGGGCTCAATGGTGAAGAACATGCCGGGCTTGAGCATGATGCCCTGTCCCGGCTTGCCGTAATGAACCACATTGGGCAGGGCATGGAAAATCCGCCCCAGGCCGTGGCCGCAGAAATCCCGGACCACGGCGCAGCGCTCCTGGCCCTCGGCATAGGACTGGATGGCATGACCGATATCGCCGGTGGTGGCGCCCGGTTTCACCGCGGCGATGCCGCGCAGCATGGATTCATATGTCACGTCTATCAGCCGCTGGGGTTTCAGCTTGACCTCTCCCACCGGATACATGCGCGAGGTGTCGCCATGCCATCCGTCCAGGATCACGGTGACGTCTATGTTGATGATGTCGCCATCGCGCAGGGGCTTGTCATTGGGAATACCATGGCACACGACATGATTGATCGAGGTGCAGATGGTGTGGCGATAGCCGCGATACCCCAGGCAGGCGGGCAGCGCACCATGGGCGACGGTATAATCATACGCCACCTTGTCCAGCGCGGCAGTGGTGACGCCCGGCCCCACCAGCGGCACCATCAGATCCAGCACCTCGGCGGCCAGCCGCCCGGCCTTGCGCATGCCCTCGAACGCGGCAACGTCATGCACGGTCACGCCCAGATGGGCCTTGCGCGCGGCTTCGAATATCTGGGCGTCGGGGGCGAGTGACATATAACCTAATCTAAGTGAAATCCGGCGGTTTTCCAGTCCCGTATAGTATGGGACACTCCTTACCAGGGACCAAAGCTAAATGCGCGCAGAGGCCAGCAAAACCGCCGCAATCCTGGTGATCGGGGATGAGATTCTCTCCGGCCGCACCCAGGATAGCAATTCCCACTATATCGCCCGTTTCCTGGCTTCGCTGGGCATCGACCTCAAGGAAACCCGGGTGGTGGCGGATGTGGAAGACGAGATCGTGGCGGGGCTGAACGCCCTGCGCGCCCGCTATGACATGGTGTTCACCACCGGCGGCATCGGCCCCACCCATGACGACATCACCGCCGACGCGGTGGCAAAGGCCTTTGGCGTGGAGATCGGCTATCACCCCGAAGTCTATGCCCTGCTGGAAGCGCGCTACAAACCGGGCGAGTTCAATGACATGCGCAAGCGCATGGCGCGCATTCCCCATGGCGCGGCGCTGATAAAAAATTCCATCTCCACCGCCCCCGGTTTTCATCTCGGCAATGTCTATGTGATGGCAGGCGTGCCGATGGTGATGCGCGCCATGCTGGAAGCGCTCGCGCCGGAATTGCCGCGCGGCATCGTGGTCACCTCGGTGACACTCTCCGCAGAAATTCCCGAAGGCACCATAGCGCCGGGCTTGCTGGACATCCAGAACGCCAATCCCGATGTGGCGATCGGCTCTTATCCCTTCTATTCCGAAAAAGGTCCCGGCGCGCAGCTTGTCACCCGTGGCCGCGATGGCGCGGCAGTGGAACGCGCCGCCCAGGCGATTGAGGCGCTGGTCGAGCAATTCGGCGTCACGCCGACGCGTGTGTGAGGTGCTGGCGCGCGCAGCGCGTGAGCATGTCCAGTGGACATGCGAAAAGCACCGAACGCCGCGAGCTTGGGCGAGCGGCCGTGCGCGCACTCAGTTGAGCTTTAACTCACTCGCTTCCGCTTCCAGCGCCGCCATCACATTCTTGTCGTTGGAAAAAGTCTTGCGCGCGGTGGTGAGCGCCGCCTTGGCGGCTTCACTCTGGCCCAGCACCGCATAAGCGCGGATCAAGCGTTGCCAGCCCGCCGGGTCTTGCGGATTGTCTTTCAGCCGCGCCGCCAGCATGGCCACCATCTGTTTGGGATCGGGCGCGCCGCCCCCGTTCTGCGCCGTCAGCATGGCGATGCGATCCACCAAAGTCTGGTGCAACGGGCTGCTGGCGGGAATCTGGGCCAGCAAAGGCTGCCAGTAAGACAGCGCGCCATCCCGGTCATTATGTTCGGCGCGCGCCTGGCCCATGAAATAGCGCGCCGCCGGATCCTTGGGGTCCAGCGCCAGCGCCGCGGTGAACGCCGCCGCCGCCTCATCCGTCACCGCGCCATTGGCCTCGGTTTCGGCCTCGCCATAAGCGGTATCCAGATCGGGACTTTCGGTGTGATTGAGGCGCGCCACGGTCACCGCCCGGCCAAAGGCCTTGGCGGCGTCACCCGCGTCGCCCGCCGTCATGTAGGAACGGCCCAGATACACCCAGGCCTGCAAGTCGCCCGGCGCCTTGCGCACCTGCTGGATCAGGAACGGCACCAGCCCGTTAATGTCGCGGGTCGAAAGTCCTTGCGCCGCGCGGGCGGCAAGATTGGGCCGTCCCACCATCCAGTAGGTGCCGCCGCCCACGCCCAGAAGAAAAAGCGCGATGGCGCCGGCCAGCAATGCGCTGCCCTTCGCCTTGTGCCGCCACAACGCGAAGGTGGCAAAGCCGATCGCCAGCAGCGCGATCACAACAAAGCCGATGAAAGGAACCAGTGTCACGCTTTTTCGCCCCGATATTTGTTTTTCACCAGCGCCACGATCATGCCGCGGATGGTGCGCACTTGCTGGTCGTTCAATCCCGAACGCAATATCATCGCCCGTATGTTGCGCACCATGGTTTCTTTCTTGGCGGCGGGAAAGAAAAATCCGCCCGCATCCAGCTCGCGCTCCAGATGCTCGAACAGGTCTATCAGTTCCTGGCGGGTGGCGGGCACCGCGATGGTCTTGCGGGTGCGGCTGGCGGGGGTGGTGTCGGCGGCTTTCAGCCATTCATGGCCGATCAGAAGCACGGCCTGGCCCAGATTGAGGGAGGAAAATTCGGCGGTCGGGATGGTGATTACCGCCTCGGCCAGCGACAATTCGTCGTTGGTCAGCCCCGCCCGCTCGCCCCCGAACAAAAGGGCGCTGGCGACGCCGCTACTTTCCGCCTCCCGCAGCCGCGTTGCCGCTGCCTCGGGGGTGAGGATTTCACGCACCACATCGCGCGCCCGCGCCGTGGTGGCCAGCACCAGCCTGATGTCGGCCAGCGCCGCGGCGATATCGGGATAGACGCGCGCGGCCGCCAATATGTCGCCGGCCCCCGACGCCAGGGCCAAAGCCCGCTCATTGGGCCAGCGGCATCGCGGCGCCACCAGGCGCAGGTCCGTCAGCCCGAAATTCTTCATCGCCCGGGCGGCGGCGCCGATATTTTCCCCGATCTGGGGCTGGGACAGGATCACGGCGGGAGGCGGCATATCGCCTTTGACGGGTTGCGGCTGACGGGCTATTGGGAGCCCGCTATAGCCCCTCCCGCCCCATTTTTCGAGGAAAACTCATGGACAAGATCAAGGTCGCCAACCCGGTTGTCGAGCTGGATGGCGACGAGATGACCCGCATCATCTGGGACCTCATCAAGAAAAAGCTCATCCTGCCCTATCTCGATGTCGACCTGCATTATTACGACCTGTCCGTGGAGTATCGCGACAAGACCGACGATCAGGTCACCATCGACAGCGCCGAGGCGATCAAGAAATACGGCGTAGGTGTCAAATGCGCCACCATCACGCCCGATGAAGCCCGGGTCGAGGAATTCCATCTCAAGAAAATGTGGAAGTCGCCCAACGGCACCATCCGCAACATTCTGGGCGGGGTGATTTTCCGCGAACCCATCATCTGCTCCAATGTGCCGCGCCTGGTGCCGGGCTGGACTCAGCCCATCGTGATCGGCCGCCACGCCTTTGGCGACCAGTATCGCGCCACCGATTTCCGCTTTCCTTCCGCCGGCACCCTCACCATCAAATTTGTCGGCAATGACGGCAAGGTGATCGAGCACGAAGTGTTCAAGGCGCCCGGCTCAGGCGTCGCCATGGCGATGTACAATCTCGACGATTCGATCCGCGATTTCGCCCGCGCCTCGATGAATTACGGCCTCACCCGCAAATATCCGGTCTATCTCTCCACCAAGAACACCATCCTGAAGGCCTATGACGGCCGCTTCAAGGATCTGTTCCAGGAGGTGTTCGACAAGGAATTTGCCGACAAGTTTAAGGAAGCCGGCATCACTTATGAACACCGGTTGATCGACGACATGGTGGCCAGCGCGATGAAATGGAGTGGCGGCTATGTCTGGGCCTGCAAGAATTACGACGGCGACGTGCAGTCCGACACCGTGGCGCAGGGCTTCGGCTCCCTCGGCCTGATGACTTCTGTGCTGATGACGCCGGACGGCAAGATCGTGGAAGCCGAAGCCGCGCACGGCACGGTGACGCGCCATTACCGCGAGCATCAGAAGGGCAAAGCCACCTCCACCAACTCCATCGCTTCCATCTTCGCCTGGACGCGGGGCCTGGCCCATCGCGCCAAGCTGGACGGCAATCCCAGACTGGCAAAATTCGCCGGCACGCTGGAGAAGGTCTCGGTGGACACAGTGGAACAGGGCTTCATGACCAAGGATCTGGCGCTCCTGGTCGGTCCGGATCAGAAGTGGCTGACCACCGAAGGCTTCTTGGACAAGGTCGACGAGAATTTGCAGAAGGCGATGGGCTAACCCTGCTTGTCATGGCCGGCCGGAGTACCGGCCATCCAGGTGATACAAAAAGAAAAAGGCCGGAGGAAACTCCGGCCTTTTTGTTTGCAGCGCATCCCATGCTAACATCGGCAAAAATAAGGGGACGCGATTGCGATCACGAAAAACCGCAGAGCGGATTGCCTCGCTCTGCACCGTCCTGCTGGCCCTGGCCCTTCCGGCCGTAGCGCAGGGGGCTGGCCCGCTCAAGCCCATTGCCAAGGCCCAAAACTGGATGCTGGCCGACGATCTTCAGTCCGCACGGGGATGCGCCGCCATTCTGGACGGCGAGGATGTGGATGTGAACCTGCTTGAGACCAAGGACGGTCAGATGGTGCTGGTGGCGTCGCATCCGGACTGGAAGTTCAATCCCGGCCCGATCGAATTCCGCTTCCAGGTGGATGCAGGCCCGGACAAGCCGATGACGGGCAATCTTCTCGCCAATCTGCTTGTGATGTCTGTCGATGCGCCCCTGCAAACGGCCCTGTTCTCCGCCAAGGAAGTGACATGGAAGGTTCCGGGCAGTGAATTTCACGCCGAGGTCGGGGGACTGAAAACCGCTTTCGCCGCCCTGAAAGCCTGCAATGTCCGCAAGGGCTTGAAGCACTAGCGCCGCGTTGGGCCGCTCGCGCTCCTCACTCAGCCGCTCTAGTCGCTTTCTTCTGCACATACATCGCCTCATCGGCGCGGGCGATGGCAATGTCGGCATTGTCGCCGGCCTTCAGTTCAAACGCGCCATAGGAAAAGCTGACGGGGATTTTCTTCCCGTTCCACGCGGTGGGGGTGGAACGCAGCGCTTCGGCCAGAACATCGGCTTTCCTGAGCGCGGTCGCCTGGTCGGCATGGGTGAGCAGCACCCCGAATTCGTCGCCGCCCAGCCGTCCCACGCAGTCGCTGTCGCGCACATGGCGCAAAAGCGTCTCGGCAAAATGCGTCAGGGCGGCGTCGCCCGCGGCATGGCCGTGATTGTCGTTGATTTCCTTGAAATGGTTGAGGTCGAAATAGACCAGCGAGGCGGGCGTCTGGTAGCGGCCGGTGAAGGCGATATAGCGCCGGAGTTCGCGCAAAAAGGCGCGGCGGTTGAGCAGCGGCAAAAGCTGGTCCTGGTCGGCGGCTTTCTCCATCTCGTCCAACCGGGCGCGGGTCTGGCCCAGCTCCAGGCGCAGACTGTCCACTTCGCCGATCAATCCGGCGATGGCGTCGCGCACCTTGCGGGTGAATTCCTGTTCGGGAATGCCCAGCACCGAGGCGGACAGGGCCATCGGCGCGGCCGTGGCTTCAATCCGGCGGGCATAAGCGGCGCTGACGGCACGGGCCATCCGCGTGGCGTTGGAGCGTTCGATCTTCATGGCCGTCCTCGGTTGGGCCCGGGCTGGGCTGCCGGATTTTGGTTTATCAGGGCAAAGAATTGGTTAACGGCCCATAAACCATGCAAAACGCCTCTTTCCATTGGGTTTTTGCCCCCTATACTGCGGCGCTTCCTGAACGGCCTTGGACAAGGCGATTCGAAGCATGGCTTCCAAAACAAGTGTCGGCATCATCATGGGCAGCCAGTCCGACTGGCCCACCCTGAAACTCGCCGCCGATACGCTAACGGCGCTGGGCGTGGGCTATGAAAGCCGCATCGTCTCGGCTCATCGCACCCCGGACCGCATGGCCGCCTATGCCAAAAGCGCGAGCGGGCGCGGCCTGAAAATCATCATCGCCGGCGCGGGCGGGGCGGCGCATCTGCCCGGCATGGTCGCCAGCATGACCACTTTGCCGGTGTTGGGCGTGCCGGTTCAGTCGCGCGCCTTGAAAGGCCTGGATTCGCTTCTCTCCATCGCCCAGATGCCGGGCGGGGTGCCGGTGGCCACTTTCGCCATCGGTGAAGCCGGGGCCAAGAATGCGGCGCTGCATGCCGCGGCGATCCTGGCGCTGTCGGATGCCGGCCTGAAAAAGCGCCTGGACGCCTGGCGCGCCAAACAGACAAAGTCGGTCGCCAAAAAACCAAAATGATAAATCTGGATAAAGCGGCCCATCTGGCCCCTATAAGGCCCGGCGGTGTGATCGGCATTCTGGGCGGCGGCCAGCTCGGCCGCATGCTGTCCATGGCGGCGGCGCGGCTGGGGCTCAAGACCTGCGTCTATAATGACGAGAATCATGCTCCCGCCTTTCAGGTGACGCCGCTGCAACTGGCCGCCAGTTACACCGACCGCGCCATGCTGCAGGGCTTTGCCCAGATCTGCGACGTTATCACCTTTGAGTTTGAAAATATTCCCGCCGAGTCGATCGAATATCTGGCGGGGTTGAAACCGGTGCGGCCGGGCCTCAAGGCGCTCGCCAATACCCAGGACCGCTTCACCGAAAAAAGCTTCGTCAAGGAATTGGGTCTCGCCACCGCGCCTTTCTTTGACGTGACCAGCGCGGAAGACGCGCGCAAGGCTTTTGCCCAGCTTGGCGGTCCCGCGATTCTGAAAACACGGCGTCTGGGTTATGACGGCAAGGGCCAGGCCAAAGTCGCCAGCGCCGAAGCCGCGGCCAAAGCCTTTGAAACTTTCAAGGGCGCACCCATGCAAGGCAGCATGCCCTGCATCCTGGAAGGTTTTGTGGATTTTGCTTTCGAAGCTTCGGTGGTGGCGGCGCGAGGGCAGAACGGCGCTTTCGCCGCTTACGATCCGCCCGAGAATGAACATGAGAATCATATCCTGCGCCGCTCCACCGTGCCCGGCCGCATGACCAAAGCGCAAAGCGAACAAGCCAAGGCGATGGCCAAGACAATCGCCGAGGCGCTGGATTATGTCGGCGTGCTGGCGGTGGAATTGTTCGTGAGGAAAGA
>Ga0182024_10017624_pt1 | contig 13381 bp, 12 predicted proteins | sample P32metaG_FD_120480 | JGI IMG/M metagenome (GOLD analysis project Ga0182024, IMG submission 120480) | Permafrost microbial communities from Stordalen Mire, Sweden - P3-2 metaG (Illumina Assembly) | ecosystem: Environmental > Terrestrial > Soil > Wetlands > Permafrost | place: Sweden: Stordalen...
GATCTTGTAGGCGATGACGCCGTCCTTGACGTCGTTCCGGTCCGGCAGGCCGAGATGCTCCTTCGGCGTGACGTAGCAGAGCATGGCGGTGCCGAACCAGCCGATCATGGCGGCGCCGATGGCCGAGGTGATGTGGTCGTAGGCCGGCGCGATGTCGGTGACGAGCGGGCCCAAGGTGTAGAACGGCGCCTCGCCGCACTCCTTGAGCTGCTTGTCGACATTGATCTTGATCTTGTGCAGCGGCACGTGGCCGGGGCCTTCGATCATCACCTGGCAGCCCTTCTTCCAGGCCACCTTGGTGAGTTCGCCTAAGGTTTCCAGCTCGGCGAACTGGGCGCGGTCGTTGGCGTCGCGGATCGAGCCCGGGCGCAAGCCGTCGCCGAGCGAGAACGACACGTCGTATTTGCGCATCAGGTCGCAAATCTCGTCGAAGCGCTCGTAGAGGAAGCTTTCCTTGTGATGCGCCAGGCACCACTTGGCCATGATCGAGCCGCCGCGCGAGACGATGCCGGTGACGCGGTTGGCGGTGAGGTGGATGTAGGCAAGCCGGACGCCGGCATGGATGGTGAAATAATCGACGCCCTGTTCGCACTGCTCGATCAGCGTGTCCTTGTAGCATTCCCAGTCGAGCTTGACCGGGTCGCCGTCGACCTTCTCCAGCGCCTGATAGATCGGCACTGTTCCAATGGGGACCGGCGCATTGCGCAAGATCCATTCGCGGGTGTTGTGGATGTTGCGGCCGGTTGAGAGGTCCATTACGGTGTCGGCGCCCCAGCGGATCGCCCACACCATTTTCTCCACTTCCTCCTCGACCGAGGAGGTGACGGCGGAGTTGCCGATATTGGCGTTTATTTTCGTGAGAAAGTTCCGCCCGATGATCATCGGCTCGAGCTCGCCGTGATTGATGTTGGACGGGATGATGGCGCGGCCGCGCGCCACTTCCGAGCGCACGAATTCCGGGGTGACGAAGAGCGGCACTTCGGCGCCGAAGCTCTCGCCGTCGTCATGGCGTTCCTGCGCGACGTCGAGCATGGTCTTGCGGCCGAGATTTTCGCGCTCGGCGATGTAGATCATTTCCTTGGTGATGACGCCCTTGCGCGCCCATTCGAACTGGGTGACGGGCGCGTCGCCGACGGCGCGCTTCGGCCGCGGCGTGTTGGGGAAATTGCGGGCGAGATGCTTGCCGGTGACGTTGCCGTTATCGACCGGCTTGATCGGGCGGCCGTCATACTCCTCGATCCCGCCGCGCTCACGCACCCATTCGATGCGTGCGCGCGTCAAACCCTTCTCTACGTCGATTGCCGCGTCAGCCTCGGTATAGATGCCGGACGGATCGTAAACCCGCACCGGCTCCTCGCCGGAACCCTCCGCGAGCGGGATCTCGCGCAGCGGCACGCGGAGCTCGGGCGCCGCGTCGGGCGCCGCGTAAACTTTTCGCGAGCTGGCAATCGGGCCGGTGGTCACCGTCGGCGTGGCGAGATCGGCTTCGGAGAGAGGCTTGTTCATCGGTCGCTCCTTGTTGCTTTGGGCATGATCTTATCCGAAAACCGGAAGACCACTTTTCGGGATCATGCCCATCGAGCGATCCGGCGACGGCGAGGTTGGGGCGGGATTTCCTAGAAGTTTCCGTCCCTTCGCCGGCATGACCCGGATCAGGTTCAAAGGGTTTTTCTCAGCCCAAAACTGGGCACCCCTCGGAACCCCTGTAATCTAGGCCGTTAGGGGGAAGTGTCAACGCGGGGGGACGCACGTTGCCCACGCACCTCGTCATGGCCGGGCTTGTCCCGGCCATCCACGTCTTTCGGACCGACCGGGGCATTAAGACGTGGATGCCCGGCACGAGGCCGGGCATGACGATACTGAGTAGGCGGGATGAACTAGTAATTCTTCAGCAGCCTTTGCAGGTAGTCGAGCTCTTCCTGCGGGCGGGTGAATTCGCCGAAGCGCTTGCGCAATTCTTCGAGGACGCGCCGCGCGCGCTGCACGTCGATCTCGCCCGGCACCTTGACGGAGGAGTCGTCGCTGTATTCGTGGCCGCGCAGCGGGCGGCCGAGCGGATCGGTGTCGTTGTCGCCGCGGGTCTGTCCGAAGCGGCCGCGGCCCTGGCCTTGGCCCTGCCCCATCTGCTGCTGCATCGATTGCGCCAGCGACTGCGCGCCCTTGCGCAAAGCGTCGAGCGCGCGGCCTTGGGAATCGACCGCGCTGTCGGTGTTGCCCTGGCCGAGCTCGCCTTCGGCCTGGCCCATGGCGTCGCCGGCGCGGCCGAGCTGATCGAGCTGATCGCCGCCCTGATTGCCGTTCTGGCCCTGCCCCGGCGCCTGCTGGCCTTGCTGCCCTTGCTGGCTCTGGCCCATCCCGCGGTTCTTCAGATCGTCGAGCAACTGATTGAGCCGGTCGCGCAGCGCCTGCTGGTTCTGCTGCAATTGGCCGAGCGAATCGCCGGGATGCTGGGTGGGCCCGGGCTTGCCCTGCTGGCCGCGCTGCGCGCCTTGCGGATTCTGGTTCGGGCCTTGGTTCTGGTTTGGATTCTGGCCTTGCTTGAAGGTGCGGTCGCGCAAATCCTGCTGCTGGCGGATCATGTCGCCGAGCTCGTCAAGCTCCGACTGCTCCTCGCTTTCGTCGCCGCTCATGTCCGGCGACGCCATCTGCATGTTTTCCATCATCTGCTGAAGCTGTTGCAGCAGCTCCTGCGCCGCGTTCTTGTCGCCGCTGCGCGCCAGGTTCTCCAGCCGATTGAGCATGTTCTGCAGGTCGCGCTGCGTCATCACCTGCGCATTGGGATCGAGCGGCCGCGCCAGTCGCTGATTGTTCTTCAGCTGCTGCGCCAGGGCCTGCATGTAGCGCGCCATCGCTTCGCGCAGCTTGTCCATCAGCTGCTTGATCTCGTCGTCGCTGGCGCCGCGCGCCAGCGCCTGCTGCAGCGCATTCTCGGCGTTGCGCAACGCGTCCTGCGCGTCGGAGACGTTGCCGCCCTCGATGTCGACCGCCATCTGCCACAGCCGCGTCACCACTTCGCGCAGATCGTCGTCGCTCTTGGCGCGCACCAGCTGCCAGAAGATCGAGCGCAGGCCGAGATAGACGCCGGCGTCGGGGGTGAATTTCTCCGGCGCGATGGCGAGCGCATCGAGCGCGGTGATGACTTGCGGGCGCGCATTGGCGTCCATCGCCAGATCGCGGCGCTGCTCGATCAGCGCCCGCGCCAAGGGTTTTATGAAGACGCGCTGCGGCAGCTCAAACGTCACCGGATCGCTCTTGCCGACATTGCCGCCTTCGTCATGGGCGACAAGAGTCATCGTCACCTGCGCGCCCGCCCAGGGATGATCGGTGAGATCCTTGATGGTCTGGCCGACGCCGCTCTTGGTGCGCGCCTGCGGCAGCACCAGCGGAAATTGCGGCGGACCGTAAAGCGGGCGCGGCTGCTCTTTCGGTTTCTCGCCGGGCGCGGCCGCCGCGGCCGCCTCATCCTTGCGCGCGAAGGTCGCCTCGGCCTGCGTCACGCCGTAATCGTCCTCGATCCGGTAGGACAACAGCAACGAGCCGCGATTCTGCGCTTGCGGATCCTTGGTGAGCGCGATGGTCGGCGGATTGTCGGGAATGGCGTTAAACGGCCAGGTGAGATCGTCGCCGGCGCCGCGCAACGTCGCCGTGCCGGTCGCGGTGATGGCAAAGCGATGCTCCTCGGTGCCGGCCGGCGCCTGCGCCGCTTCCTTCGACGGCGTCACGCCGCCATTGCCGGAAATGTCGAGATTGACGTTGCCGGTCGAGCGCACGATCAGCGTCGAGTTGACCGGCACGGCGAAGGGGCCATCGCCCGGCGCCTGCGCCGCCGCAGTGTCGCCGGGATGAATGCCGGGCAGCACCAGCGGCGGCTTGCCGGTATAAGCCGGAGGAACAACCCAGGCGTCGACGCGGAAATTCGCCGGCAGCACCGCGCCCTGCCAGTCGAACGCCGTGGCGACGCGCTTCCACCGCTCGCCGCCGGCGGCAAAAAACGTGGCGATGCAGGCGAGCAGCACCAGCGCGCGCACCGCATACGGATCGCGCCAGGCAACGCGCGGCGAAGGCTTGCCGGCTTTGAGCCCGCGCGCCGCCTGCAGAGCGCGCTCGACATGGGCATTCCACAGCGCCAGCGAATAGGGATCTTTCGCGGTGACTGCGAGCTCGTCGGCGATCGCGGTCGCCGGGCGATGGACGAGCCCGCTGCCGCGATCGAGCCGGCTCAAGCCCTCGCGCATCGCCGGCATGCGCAGCAGTCCCAACGGCACCAGCGCCGCGACAATGGCGATGACAAAGCCGATCACGCCCACGGCGCGGGCGAGCGGCGGCAGCCACAGCCACAGCCCGAGCCAGGACAGCGCCAGGAAGAGACCGAGCGCGGTCGCCACGGTCGCCAACACCGGCCACAACCGTTCCCACAGGATGGTCCAGCGCGCACGCCGCAGCGCCACGGCCAAGAGCGTCCGCGCCGCGGGCTCGGCCTTCTCGGGAGCGGTATTCGGCAGTAGCTGCTCGGTCACAATTTGTCCGTTTTTCGGGGCGCCGGCCGGCATTCATGCGCCTGCAACTGGCAGACAACACGTTAACATGAGGGCCAGTTCATGGCACTTAAAGCCCTGCAGAATTTACCGAAAGCAAGATCAAAGCCAGCTCACAGCCAGCCCGGAAGGCGGTCGAGGCCGATCAGCTCGTCGAGCGTCTGGCGCGGCCGGATGAGCGCCCATTCGTCATTGCGAACAAGCACTTCGGGGACGAGCGCGCGGCTGTTATAGGTGCCGGCCTGGGCTGCGCCATAGGCGCCGGCGGTCATCACGGCGAGGAGATCGTTCGCCTTCGGCTCGACCAAAGCGCGCTCGAGCGCGAGGTAGTCGCCAGACTCGCACACCGGCCCGACCACGTCGGCCGTGATTCGCCGCGCGCCCACCGCCGCCTGGCGCACCGGCTTGATATCGTGATGCGCCTCATAGAGCGTCGGCCGCACCAGATCGTTCATGCCGGCGTCGACGATGACGAAGGTCTTGGCCTCGCCGCGCTTGAGGTAAATGACGCGGGTCACCAGGATGCCGGCATTGCCAACGATCAGCCGGCCGGGCTCGAAGATCAGCTTGCAGCCGAGGTCCTTGGTCGCGCGCTTGACGATCGCCGCATAGGCGTCGGGATCGGGCGGCGGTTCGTTGTCCTCGCGATAGGGAATACCCAAGCCGCCGCCGAGATCGACATGCGAAATGACATGGTCGTCGGCGCGCAACACGCCGACGAACTCGGCCAGCAGCGCGAACGCATCGCCGAACGGATCAAGCTCGATGATCTGGCTGCCGATATGCATGTCGACGCCGATGACGCGCACGCCCTTGAGCTTGGCGGCGCGCGCATAGACCTCGCGCGCGCGGCTGATCGGAATGCCGAATTTGTTCTCCGCCTTGCCGGTCGCGATCTTGGCGTGGGTCTTCGGATCGACGTCGGGATTGACGCGAATGGAAATAGCGGCGACGCGGCCCTTGGCGGCGGCAATTGAGGACAGCAGTTCGAGCTCCGGCTCGGATTCGAGATTGATGCAGAGAATATTCTCGTCGACCGCCAGCGCCAGCTCGCGCGCCGTCTTGCCGACGCCGGAGAACATGATCTTGCCGGCCGGCACGCCGGCCATGCGGGCGCGCAGCAACTCTCCCTCGGAAACCACGTCGGCGCCGGCGCCGAGTTTTGCGAGCGTCGCAATCACCGCCTGATTGGAATTCGCCTTCATGGCGTAACAGACCAGCGCGTCGACGTCGGCGAAGGCGCCGGCGAACACCTTGTAGTGCCGCTCGATGGTGGCGCTCGCATAGCAATAGAACGGCGTGCCGACAGCGTCGGCCAGCGCCGCGAGATCGACCGCTTCGGCATGCAGCCTGCCATCGCGATAATGAAAATGATGCATGGGGAGTGTTTAGAGCATGAGCCAGAAAGGATGAAGCCGGTCTGTGCGTGATTTTCCCGTCACCCTGAGGCGGCCGCGAAGCGGCCCTCGAAGGGCGACGGCCCCAGCCGTGCATCCTTCGAGGCTCGCTTCGCTCGCACCTCAGGATGACGGACCACGGAAAGCAATTACTGCAAGAGCGGATCCAGGATGAAGGGGCGTTTCTGGCCTGCCGCCGCCACCGGATTGCCCCGGGCGTCGAAGCCGTTTTTCATCGCGGTATCCTGCGGCGAACCGGGCGCCGCCGTGCCGTCGGGAGAGCGCAGCTGCGAGGTCGCGGCTGGCGCTGCCGGCGCCGGTCCGGGCGGCAATTCGAGCGGCCCCTCGCGCCCGCAGGCGGAGAGCGCCAAAACCCCGGCCAGCGCTGCAAAAAGCGCAACGGCGCGCGGGATTTTCAAACGAACACGGCTCAAAACACGTCCCCCACCGGCTTCCGCCAACCACCTTAACAGACCGCACCGCAGCGGCGACATTGTGTCCGCAAAGCATCACCCAAAGGCGTTGCCAAACGCTTAGGGCTTTTTCGTCAGCCGCTTGAGCCAGCGTTTGGCCTCGCGGCGGACATTGCTCGGCGCCGTGCCGCCATAGGCCGTCCGGCTCTTCACCGATTTATCGGCCGACAGCACCGCGTAGACCGCCTTGCTGATCTTGGCGGTGATTTTGGGCTCGACCGCCTGCATGGTTTCGAGCGGCAGCTTGTCGAGCGGCACGCCGATTGCGGCGGCCGCGGCGACGATCCTGCCGGTGATGTGATGGGCGTCGCGGAACGGCACTTTGAGCGTGCGGGTGAGCCAGTCAGCGAGATCTGTGGCGGTCGAATAGCCGTCGCCGGCGATATCCTTCATCCGCGCCACATCGGGCTCGAGATCGGCCACCATGCCGGTCATCGCCCGAAGCGACAGATCGAGCGCGCCGATCGCATCGATCGCGCCCTCTTTATCCTCTTGCAGGTCCTTCTGATAAGCGAGCGGCAATCCCTTGATCACCACGAGAAGCGCGGTGAGCGCGCCGACGATGCGGCCGGTCTTGGCGCGCACGAGCTCGGCGGCGTCGGGATTGCGCTTCTGCGGCATCATCGACGAGCCTGAGGTGAATTTGTCCGACAGCCGGATGAGGCCGGCGAGCGGCGACGACCAGATCACGATCTCCTCGGCGAAGCGCGACAGATGCACGGCAGTGATGGCGCAGGCCGACAGCGTCTCCAGCACAAAATCGCGGTCGGCCACCGCGTCGAGCGAATTCGCCATCGGCCGCACAAAACCAAGCGCCTTGGCGGTCATGGCGCGGTCGATCGGGAACGACGTGCCGGCGAGCGCGCCGGCGCCGAGCGGGCTTTCGTTGAGCCGCGCCCGCGCATCGGCGAAGCGGCCGCGGTCGCGGCCGGCCATTTCCACGTAAGCGAGCAGATGATGGCCAAACGTCACGGGCTGCGCCGGCTGCAGATGGGTGAAGCCGGGCATCACGGTGTCGGCATGCTCGAGCGCCTTTTCGGCGAGCGCGCGCTGATAGCCGGCGAGCGCCGCATCGATGCCGTCGACGGCGTCGCGCACCCAGAGCCGGAAATCGGTCGCCACCTGATCGTTGCGCGAGCGCGCCGTATGTAGCCGCCCGGCCGCCGGCCCGATCAACTCGCCAAGCCGGCCTTCGACATTCATGTGGATGTCTTCGAGCGCCCGCTTGAAGGCGAATTTGCCGGCCTCGATCTCTGACAGGATCGTGTCTAGACCGTGAGCGATCTGCTTTGCATCTTGCGCCGTGATGATGCCTTTTTTGGCGAGCATCGCCGCATGCGCCTTGCTGGCGGCGATGTCCTGCCGGTACAGGTGGCGGTCGACATCGATCGAGACGTTGATGTCCTCCATGATCGGATCGGGTCCCGAGCCGAACCGTCCGCCCCACATCTCGTTGCTCATGACCGATCGCTTGTTAAAGGTTGCCGGTTGCCGCTTGTTAAAGGTTGCCGCCTGTTAAAGGTTGTCTCATGACGTTCACGCCGAGGTTTTGCCGTTCATGACCGAACAAACAGCCGAACCCAAAAACCAGCCCGGATTGCGCAAAATCGGCCGGCTGCGGCTGGTTTCCGCCGCGGCGGCGATCGGCATCCTCATTGTGCTAGCGGGGGTATACGGGATCGAGCACTTCCGAAGCAATCCGGCCGACGCCGCCTGCGGGCCGGCGGTTAATATCGCCCGGCGGATCGCCCCGCTGGCTCAAGGCGAGGTGGCGGCGCTGGCGCCGGCGCAGACGCCGTTCCGCGTGCCCGATCTTACTTTCAAGGACGCCACCGGTGCCGACAAGACGCTGGCCGATTGGCGCGGCCGCACCGTCCTGCTCAATCTATGGGCCACATGGTGCGTGCCGTGCCGCCGCGAAATGCCGGCGTTGGACGCGTTGCAAGCCAAGCTCGGCGGGCCGGACTTCCAGGTGGTCGCCGTCAACATCGACACCCGCGATCCGCAAAAGCCGCTTGCATTCCTGAAAGAGATTGGCGTCACTCACCTCGCCTATTACTCCGACCAGAGTGCCCACGTCTTCGAGGATCTGAAAGCGGCGGGCAAAGCCTTTGGCATGCCGACCACCGTCATCATCGATAAGAGCGGCTGCGAGATCGGCGACATGGCCGGCCCGGCGGAATGGGCAAGCGACGATGGGGTAAAGCTGGTCAGCGCGGCGATTAGTAGCCCGGATTGAGCGCAGCGAAATCCGGGTACGATTGAGCCGCGGAAACCGACATCCGAGATTCCAGAGATCGCAGAGGGACTTTCCCGGATTTCGCTGCGCTCAATCCGGGCTACATCGCTACGCGGTGACGTCGAGGTTCGTTCCGATGCCGGCGCTGGCGTTGGCGAGCGAACTGCCGCCCTGTTGCGCATTATTTGTCGTTACGGCCGTGCTGGAATTGCTCGCGGTCGGAGCGGCGGGCTGCGTCGTACTGGTCGCGTTTGCGATCGAATTGGAATTTTCGGTATTCGAATTCGCATTGACGGATCGCGGCGGGACGGTGGACTGCGTTTGGGCCTGAACGGCTTGGGCGCCGGCGTAAGAGATGCTTGTTATATTCATTGACGCTACTCCCGAACTCCATACCGCGGCGTGATCACATTTTGGCGGTCACGCGTGGCCGCCGCCGCAGCTTCGTTATGTCCTGGAATTGTGGAGCCACCCGACCCGGTTCTATACGCAATAACCCTGGTGTTCCACGTAACCCTAACGTTTCGCTCCCGTTCGGAAGTCCAATGTTATGAATTCAATAGACTTGATTTCGCGGCGTCCGCCGCATCTCCCGGCGAAGCGAGCGATGACGGCGTTCTACGCGCTGACGTCGAGATTGGTGCCGATCCCGGCGGCGACGTTGGCGAGCGAACTGCCATTCTGCTGCGCGGCGTCGATCAGTTTCACGACCGAGGAACTATCTTGCTGGTTCATGCGCGCCATGTCCGCCGCCATGGCGAGCTGCGTTGCGCCGCTTTGGGCGCCGACCAATGCCGTGACGAGGCTCATCATGTCCATGGCAGACCATTATGGCCTTTAAACTTAAGAACATGTGAACCTAGCGAACCAGCAGCTGAACGCCGGCGATCACGATTTCAACGACGATCAATACGACGATGATCAGTTCCAGCCGCAACGACCGCTCGGTATCGATAATGTCGGCGAATGCCTTCGCCGAATCGGAGATCACCGTGAGCTTGCGGGTCAAAACATCCGCCCGTTCCTTCAGTTCATATTCGTCCTCAAGCCTGGCGTAAAAGCGTTCCAGACTGGGCCGTTCCCACAATACGTCTGGCTTTTCCGCCACCGCGACGAGGCCGGAAATGCGATGTTGAACCAATAGCGCGTTGCCGATGTGCTTGAGGATCGCACGACGGCCGCCGGGCGTGCGGCCATGTTCCGCCAGTTCCTGGGCAATAGGCTGAATAACGCCGAAAACGGTCGCCACTTTTTTTTCGTCGTTCGCCAACACGACGCTGGTGGCCAGCGCATCCGCGATCAGCAGCGTGTGTTCGGTCGTCAGCGCCTTCACCGCGATAATGCCCGATGGCATCGGCTGGTCGTCCTTGTCCGGCGCGATCTCGATTTGAACGGTCTCTTCTTCGCGCGGGCTTATCGGACCGATAATCCGGCCATCCAGGCGGCGGATGACCTCGTCCTCTTCGAGCGGCGACATGCCGACCATGACCGCAACGCCATAGCGGAACAACGCAACGACGCCTTTCTCGCCGGCGCGGAACGCCAACGGCAAAGTCGACAGGACGTCGCTGCGTTCAAGCCCCGCGGTTTCGATGCGGTCGCCAAGCAACAGCGCCCTGACGGTAATGCGATGCTCGCGCGCTATCGGCAAATCGCTCATGAGGATCCCGAGTTTCGTATGACGTAAGCGGCGGCATGCCGGCTTTGAAGGAGATGGCTCGGAAAATGTCGGGCGGCCATTACCCTAGACTACCGCGGATTTCGCGTCGCTCAATCCGCACCAGGGACGATTGACAAGGCCGCGCCCAGCGCTATACTAAACCATATGGTTAAGTTTTCAGACACCGCTCTCGACCGCACTTTTGCCGCGCTATCCGACCCGACGCGGCGCGCGCTGGTGATGCGGCTTGCCGGCGAGGCCGATCTTTCGGTGAGCAAGCTTGCCGCGCCGTTTGCGATGTCGCTGCCGGCGATCATGAAGCATCTCGACGTGCTCGCGGACGCCGGGCTGGTCGACCGCACCAAGTCCGGCCGCGTCGTCGCCTGCCGGCTCGACGCCGAGCCGATGCGCGACGCCTTCGAATGGCTCAACCGTTACGAAAAATTCTGGTCCGAGCGGCTGTCCAGTCTCGCCGCTTTTTTGGAAGAGGAAGAAGAGTCATGTCCACCCAGGCCGCAACCAAACCGAGCCTCACCCTCATGCGCCGCTTCAAGGCGCCGCCGGCAAAAGTCTTCGCCGCCTGGACCGATCCGGAAAAAGTAACGCGCTGGATGGGGCCTGGCGAGGTCAAAGCGATATCGGCCGAATGTGACGTCCGCGTCGGCGGCCGCTATCGCTGGCTGATGCGCGCGCCAAGCGGCGAAGAGCACGACGTCGGCGGCGTCTATCGCGAAGTCGTCGCCAATGAGAAACTCGTCTTCACCTGGGCGTGGAAGTCGGCCCCCGAGCGCGAGTCACTGGTGACGATCCTGATCAAGCCCGACGGCGAAGGTTCGCTTTTAACCCTTACTCACGAGCAATTCTTCGACGAAGACGCGCGCGATCGCCATCAGCAAGGCTGGGCCGGCGCGCTCGACAAGATGGAAAAATTTTTGGCGTAAAAGGAGCAACTCATGCCCGGATCGCACGGTACTTTCTATTGGAACGAGCTCATGACGCGCAACGTCGAGTGCGCCAAGAAATTCTACGCCAACACCATCGGCTGGAGTTTCGACGGTATGCCGATGCCGAGCGGCGGCAGCACCTACTGGGTCGCCAAGATGGACGGCGAGTCGGTAGCCGGCATTCTCGACATCGGCACGCCGGAGTTCTCTCAGGTCCCCGAATGCTGGATGTCATTTCTCGCCGTCGACAATGTCGATGCGCGGGCGAAAAAGGCTGTCGCTGCGGGCGCCAAGCTCATGAAACCCATTTTCGACGTGCCCGGCGTCGGCCGCATCGCCATCCTGATGGAGCCCGGCGGCGCCGGCGTTGGCTGGATAACGCCGACGTCCTGAATTTCTGGACCCGAAGCAACCACCAAGTGGTTGCTACAAATTGAGGAGCATCTGATGGAACCGCACACAATCGTGTCCCACGACGAATGGACCGCCGCACGCGCGGCTTACCTCGCCGAGGAGAAGGCGTTTTCCAAAACGCGCGACGAACTCGCCCGCAAGCGCCGCGAGCTGCCGTGGGAAAAGGTCGAAAAGAACTATGTGTTCGATACGCCGAGCGGCAGGCAATCGCTCGCCGACCTATTCGGCAACAAAAGCCAGCTCATCATCTACCACTTCATGCTCGGCCCGGGCTGGGAGGCCGGCTGCTCGCTGATCGCCGATCATTTCGATGGCGCCACCATTCATCTGGCGCAGCGCGACATCGCCTTCGCCGTCGTGTCGCGCGCGCCACTGCCCGAGATCGAAAAATTCAAGGCGCGCATGGGGTGGAAATTCAAATGGGTGTCATCGTTCGGCAGCGATTTCAATCATGACCATCAGGTCTCGGTATCTCCCGAGGAAAAAGTCAACGGCAAGGTGCTGTACAATTACGAGATCATCGAGAAATTCCCGAGCGAGGAGCGTCCCGGCGCTAGCGTGTTCTTCAAGAATCCAGCCGGCGAGGTTTTTCACACTTATTCGACCTATGGCCGCGGCCTCGACATTCTGATCGGCGCCTACAATCTCATCGATCTGGTCCCCAAGGGCCGCGACGAGGCTGGACTTGCCTTTTCGATGGCCTGGGTCCGCCACCACGATCGCTACGAAGGCGCGGTGGTCGATACAAAAGCGTCATACCAGCAACCCAAATCCGCCTCATGCTGCGATTAGTCCGCGAACCGTCCACAACAATGTAGGAGTCGATCATGAAGCTCTATGGTTTTCCCGCCTCGCCGAACACCTGGAAGGTGCGTGCACTCGCCGCCTATCTGAAAATGCCGCTGGAATTCGAGCTCGTCGATCTGCTCAAAGGCGCACAGCAGACGCCGGCCTTCCTCGCGCTCAATCCGACCGGCCGCACCCCGGTGCTGGTCGACGGCGACTTCAAGCTGTGGGAGTCGAACGCGATCCTGCAATATCTCGCCAGCAAGAACCCGACGCCGGTCTATCCGAACGATGCCAAGGGCCGCGCCGACGTCAGCCGCTGGCAATGCTGGGAACTCGCGCACTGGGGCGCGCAGGCCTGCCAGCCGCTCACGTTCGAGAATCTGGTCAAGAAATTCGTCAATCTCGGCGCCCCCGACCAGGCCGTGGTCGCCAAGGCCACCGAGGCCTTCAACAAGGAAGCCAAAGTGCTCGATGCGCATCTGGCGCGGCACAAATATCTCGTTAACGATACGCTGACGATCGCCGACTTCACCTGCGCGGCGCCGCTGTTCCATGCCCAGGGCGCCGGCATGCCGGTCGCATCCTATGCCAATATCGGCGCCTGGTTCGGGCGCGTCTCGGCACTGCAGTGCTGGAGCGAAACCGCGCCGCAGATGGCCGCGGCGGCGTAACAACTCATCATTGCGAGGAGCGATAGCGACGAAGCAATCCAGCGCGGCGACGCCAAACTGGATTGCTTCGCGGAGCCCGTCATCGGGCCGACCACTTCGGGCCGGACCCGTTGGCTCGCAATGAACGGATGAGCAGTTAGCGCGTCGGCACCGGCTTTTCGCCGCGATAATCGTAGAAGCCGCGCTGCGTCTTGCGGCCGAGCCAGCCGGCCTCGACGTATTTCACCAATAGCGGACACGGCCGGTACTTGGAATCGGC
>Ga0182024_10017625_pt1 | contig 13380 bp, 13 predicted proteins | sample P32metaG_FD_120480 | JGI IMG/M metagenome (GOLD analysis project Ga0182024, IMG submission 120480) | Permafrost microbial communities from Stordalen Mire, Sweden - P3-2 metaG (Illumina Assembly) | ecosystem: Environmental > Terrestrial > Soil > Wetlands > Permafrost | place: Sweden: Stordalen...
CCTCAGTCCGCGGCTTTCCAAATGCTGGCGATGATCTCGTCGATCTTCTTGATCTTCCCATCCGCAAAGGTGAACCACTGGACACCGCGAATGCTATAGGCTTCGCCGCTCGACTTGAACACGCCGGTCTCCCTCAGAAGAACCGCGACGCAATCGCCTTGGCGGATCATGCCCTCAATTTCCGGCTGCTGGCTCTCCACCTCGGCGAAGTTTCTCCGTGTCGCCGCAACCACCTCGTTGCGTCCTCGCCAGGTTCCATCGAGTTGCCCAAACCCGCAAATGTTCAATTCAACATCGTCGGTTACTGACTCGCTAAAGGCGTCGAAGTCTCCCCGTACGATGGCATCGTAGGCTGCGTGCAGAATGGCCTGAAGATCACCCGTTTGGTTGGTCACTGCCGAGCGCGCTGTCGCGAGAAGCCGGTCGCCGTATTCGCGGTCCATGACGATAAGGTACTACGTTAATGGATGCGCGCGGCGCCTCACCGACAAAGGGTGGCGCCGCGACAAAATGCATTTTGCTACATTAGGTCGATTGACTGCTAGGTCCCAAAGGTGAATTCGACCATGGCCACGGAATCCTCGATTACGGTTTTCCCCACTGGCAAACCTCTCGGGGCGGAGATCGGCCGAATCGACCTGCGTACCGTCACCGGCGCTGATTTCGCCGCGATACAGAAAGCTTGGAATGATCACTCCGTGTTGTTATTCCGGGGTCAACAGCTTACTGACGATGATCTGATCGCCTTCAGCCGGCGCTTTGGTAATCTCGACTGGGCGCCCATTCAGGAAACGGGACGCCGCTTCGTCGAAGGATACCCTGAGATTTACGTGGTCTCGAACGTGATGGTAAATGGCGAGCCGATCGGGAGCCTGGGGGCAGGCGAAGCCGCGTGGCACACGGACATGTCGTATCTGGAAGATCCGCCCAAGGCGAGCGTGCTGTATGCGCTGGAAATTCCTCCCGCGGGCGGCAACACGTATTTTTGCGGGATGTATCACGCCTATGACTCGCTGCCGCACGCGCTGAAAAAGCGCATCGAGGGACTGCTGTTGAAGCACGACGGCACCTACAATAGCGGAGGGTTCGTCCGCCAGGGCGTCACGGCCGCCGACGACCCGCTGACGTCGCCGGGCACCTATCATCCCCTGGTTTGCACGCATCCGGAGACGAAACGTCAAGCTCTGTATCTCGGGCGAAGGCGGAACGCCTACATTCAGGGTCTACCGCTGGCGGAGTCCGAGGCGCTACTCGACGAGCTGTGGTCGATCGCCACTCGCGAGGAATTCGTGTGGCACAACCAGTGGCAAGTGGGCGACCTCGTGCTTTGGGACAATCGCTGCACCATGCACCGCCGCGATCCGTTTGACCCCAACTCCCGCCGGGTGTTGCATCGTACGCAGGTCAAGGGCGAAACGCGGCCCACAGCGTAATAAATATGCGATGGCGCCCCTCCAGCCAGCAGGCTCCTCTATGCGGCTAGACAAGCTGGGTGCCCCGGCCATTGTCCTCGCGCTGTTGTGCGCGATGTACTTTCTCTACTTCGTAGATCGCGTGAGTATCTCAACCGCGGCCCCACTGATCAAGGCGGATCTCAAGATCAGCAACACGCAGCTCGGGCTGGCGTTCTCGGCGTTTGCGATTCCCTATGCTCTGTTTCAGTTGATCGGCGGCTGGATCGGCGACCGGGTGGGTCCGCGCCTCATGTTGACGACTTGTTGCACAATGGTCGCGATCTCGACGGCCCTCATGGGTGCCGTCACCGGCGTCGCCTCGCTGTTTCTGTTGCGGCTCGCGCTGGGCTTCGGTGAAGGAGCCGGCTTTCCCACGGCTACACGCGCAATGGCCAATTGGACACCACAGCGTAGTTGGGGATTCGCGCAAGGAATCGTGCATTCGTTCGGACGGATCGGCAATGCTGTTACGCCGCTGATCATGGCTGAATTACTCTTTTTTTCCACTTGGCGCAACTCGTTCGTGATGCTGGGCGCAGTGAGTTTGCTATGGCCCCTCGCCTGGGGCTGGTATTTCCGCAACGACCCGCGCGACCACCCCGCGATCACCCCCGCGATTCTGGACACACTGCCGGTTCGAGCCGTGAGCCGGACCCGGACGATTCCCTGGCTGCGGCTGGCCCGGCACGTGATGCCCGTGACTTTCGTGGATTTCTGCTACGGATGGACGCTGTGGCTGTTCCTGACCTGGATTCCGGCGTTCTTTTTCGAGAACTATCATCAGAACCTGCAGACATCAGCGCTGTTCTCGGCCGGCGTGCTTTCGGCCGGCGTGATCGGCGACATCATCGGCGGGTTGGTGACCGACAGGCTGCTGCACAAAACGCGCAACCTGGCGACCGCGCGCTGCAGTGTGATTGTGGCTGGATTTCTAGGCGCCTTTGTTTTTCTAATTCCAGTAGTGCTGGTTCACAACGTGACGGTTGCAGCCTTGTGCCTGTCGCTGGCCTTTTTTTTCGCAGAGCTGATCGTAGCCCCGATCTGGTCGATACCGATGGACATCGCCCCGCGCTACGCCGGCACGGCCAGCGGCATGATGAACTTTGGTTTTGCGGTCGCGGGCCTGATCTCGCCGTCGAGCTTTGGGTACCTCGTGGACCGCACCGGTAGCTGGGTGGTGCCGTTCATCGCATCGATCGTCCTGCTGCTGCTAGGCGCGGTTCTGGCATCGCGGCTGCGACCCGACCGCCCTTTTCCGGACGCGCCGGCAACCGTCTATTCGGTCAAATCGGCGTAGGAAGCTCGCGACATCCAAACCGGATACGAGTTGTCCGTTTCGCCCCCAGCCAAGCGACGATCTGTTCGATTTGCATTAACTGGAGGTAACATTTGTACGGCAATCTGTACATCTGTTCGCGCGTTCCAGCAGCGCATCGAAGCCGCCAGTTGGCACGCGGCGATCCGTACGACACGCTCGTCATCGCGGGCGAACTAAGATTAACGGTATGCACTTTCTTACGGAAGAGGAACTCAGTCAATTATTGCCGGCCGAAGAGGCCGCGTTTCCGTCGCCCGTGCCGACGCAGGTCGTCTCCAGCGACGAATATCTGCCGTCACCGCAAACCGCTGAGCAAAAGCAGGTGCAGGCGAAACTTCTGGAGATCGCCGATGCGATGGGAAAGAAGCTGGGACTGTCGCGGCGGCGATTTTTTCAGACCTCTGCCGGAATGGCCGCGTCCTTCGTGGCGATGAACAACGTATATGGAGAGATCTACGACGCGCCGCCGGACGAGGCACAATCGCCGGAGATGGCGGACCATCGCGCCGGAAGGCTCGATGGGCAGTTCATCATGGATACGCATACGCATTTCCTGCGCGATGACACCAGGCTGACCGGCTTCGTCAAAATGCGCGAGGCGGTCGGCAAGGCAGGATGGAACAAAGAGATCGCCGACAAGCCCCAGACGATTGACGACTTGAAGTACGACAACTATTTCAAGGAAATCTATCTTGACAGCGATACGAAGGTGGCGCTGATCAGCAACGCGCCATCGGATATTCCCGAAGACTGGTTCCTCACCAACGAAATGGTGTTTCAGACGCGCGAAAAGGTGAACAAGAAAGCCGGTTCGAAGCGCCTTCTGGGCCACTACACGATCACGCCGGGGCAACCGGGCTGGCTCGAAGGCATTGACCGCGCGATTGAGGAATTCAAGCCGGATTCCTGGAAGGGCTACACGGTCGGCGACAACACGCACAAAGAAACCAGCCGTTATCCCTGGCACGCGGATGACGAAAAATTGATGTATCCGGCGTATGAGCGGTTCGCCCGCGCCGGAATCAAGAATGTCTGCATCCACAAGGGACTCTTTCCGCCGGGGATGGAGAAGCGCTTCCCCAAGCTGGCGGAGTACGCCGACGCCAGCGACATCGGGAAGGCCGCGAAGGATTGGCCGCAGCTCAATTTCATCGTTTATCATTCGGCGTACCGGCACGTGGGCGGCGATCCGGCCGTGGCAATGGCGGAATACAATCAAACCGGAAGAATTTCGTGGGTCACCGATCTGGCGGAAATTCCGGCGAAATTCGGAGTGAAGAATGTGTATGCGGATCTGGGACAGCTCTTCGCATTTTCGACCGTCGTGCAACCGAGGTTGTGCGCCGCGCTGATGGGCACGCTGATCCGGGGCATGGGCGTGGAGCACGTGATCTGGGGAACGGACGCGGTGTGGACCGGGTCGCCGCAATGGCAGATCGAGGGATTAAGACGCCTGGAAATTCCCGCCGACATGCAGAAACAGCATGGATTCAAACCTCTGGGTGGCGCGGATGGTCCCGTAAAGACCGCGATTTTTGGAGCGAATGTCGCGAAATTGTACAATTATCCGCGGCAGGCGTTTCTCGAAAGGCCGGATCATTTTGCCGTGATCAAGGCTGACTATGTCAGGAGCGGTCCGGAGCGAAGCAATTTGCGGTACGGCTACGTGGTGAGCTCAGCGCTCCCCGAAGCGGCGCCACAGGGTAATTGAGTGAGCGTAAGACATCCCGGCGGAAGACACGCTGCGGCCTGCCTGGGCCTTACGCGAAAGCGCGCGGGCTTCACCTGAACACGCTGCGCAGGATAAACCTGAATCCCCCACCGTTTGCGGCGCGCGAACAGATACGCGCTGACAACCATCTGCAAGTTGCTATGATCCCGCTCGCCCAAGTTGCGTTCCTCCACGTGCCCGTCCACGTAGTCGCAATCCGGACGATAGACCGTCGCCAGGTACTCCTCAACGGAAATCAGCGGTCCCACGGGCATGTTTTTACCGTACGACCACGTTTACCAATTTATCGGGCACCACGATCACCTTGACGATCTGTTTCCCGGCGAGGAACGACTGGAGTTTCGGCTCCGCCAAGGCGAGCTTTTCCAACTCTTCCTGCGGCGCGCCGAATCTCACGGCGATGCGCCCGCGGACTTTTCCATTCACCTGCAGCACCACATCCGCCGCATCTTCCTTGGCGAGTTCCTCATCGTAAGCGGGCCACGTCTGCCGGAACACCGGACCCGTGCGTCCCAGCTGTTCCCATAATTCTTCGGCAATGTACGGCGCGAAGGGGCCCAGCAGCAGGACTACCGCCGGCAGGATCTGCCCCATCGCCGCGCGTGACAGATTGGGCTCTTCCTCCTGCAGCGTGTTGAGCAGTTCCATCATCGCCGCGATGGAGGTGTTGAAGTGCCAGCGATTGTTGAAGTCGTCGGTGACTTTGCGAATGATCTGGTGCAGCTTGCGCAGTGCGCGGCGGTCCGCGGCCGGATCTCCGGCGGACTCGCGGCCGTGGTTGCGCGTCACGAAGCGGAACACGCGCTCCAGAAAACGGCGCTGGCCGCCGACGCTCGATTCAATCCACGGCATATCTTTTTCCGGAGGCGCGGCGAACAGCACGAACAGGCGGCAGGTGTCGGCGCCGTATTTATCGACCATCTCCTCCGGATCGACGGTGTTGCCCTTCGATTTCGACATGGCGCTGCCGTCTGAGCCGAGGACCATCCCTTGCGTGAAGAGATTCGCCGCGGGCTCGTCGTTTTTTACCAGGCCGATGTCGCGCATCACCTTGGTGAAAAAACGCGAATAGAGCAGGTGCAGAATGGCATGCGTCACGCCGCCGATGTACTGGTCCATCGGAAACCACTTGGCGGCCTTGGCGCTATCGAACGGAGCGCGATCGTTGTGCGGGTCGCAATAGCGATAGAAATACCAGGCCGAATCGACGAAGGTGTCCATGGTGTCCGTTTCGCGCCGGGCGTCGCCGCCGCATTTCGGGCACTTCACATTGACAAAAGAGGGAACATCTTCAAGCGGCGACCGGCCCTTGCCGCCGATCTTCACGTCAATCGGCAGCACTACCGGCAGATCTTTTTCGGGCACAGGAACCAGCCCGCAGTGGGGGCAATGAATCACCGGAATCGGCGTACCCCAATAACGCTGCCGCGAAATTCCCCAGTCTTTCAGGCGATAGGTGATGGCGGCTTTGCCGAAGCTGTCACGCTCGGCGCGCCGATTCATCACCCGGCGCGCTTCGACGCTGGGCAGTCCGGAATATTCGCCGGAGTTTTCGACGATTCCGTAATCGCTGAACGCGGCTTGCGGATTCAGATCCAGCTCGCCGTCGACTGGCCGAATTACCGGCACGATCGGCAGGCCGTACTGTTTACAAAATTCGAAATCGCGCTCGTCGTGCGCCGGCACGGCCATGATCGCGCCGGTGCCGTAATCCATCAAAACAAAATTCCCGATCCAGATCGGCAGCCGCGCCTGGCTGTAGGGATTGATGGCGTAGTGCCCCGTGAACACGCCCTCTTTTTCGATGTCGCCGGGACCTTTTTTAGCCCGCGCGTCGATCATCTGCTTGGCGCGGGCGCGGCCGTTTTCGTCGAGCAGTTTTTGCGCGATGGGATGTTCCGGAGCGAGGATGACGCACGTCGCTCCGTAGATGGTATCCACGCGCGTGGTAAACACGCGGATCGGTTCGCCCGTGTCTTCGAGAGTGAAATCGATCTCCGACCCTTCCGACCGGCCGATCCAGTTGCGCTGCATCGAGAGCACCCGCTCCGGCCAGCCGCCTTCCAGCTTTTCGTCGATATCGCGCAACAGCTCTTCCGCGTAATCGGTGATTTTCCAGAACCATTGCTCCAGCGCCCGCTGTTCCACCGGCGTCGATTCGTGGCGCCAGCAGCAGCCGTCGACCACTTGTTCATTGGCCAGCACGGTGCCGCATTCAGGACACCAGTTGAGCAGCGCTTTTTTGCGATAGGCCAGGCCGCGCTCCATCATCTTCAGGAAGAACCACTGATTCCAGCGATAATATTCCGGCTCGCAGGTGGTTATTTCCAGGCTCCAGTCATAGGCGAAGCCCATGCGTTTCATCTGGCGCTTCATCTCGACGATGTTTGAAAGCGTCCACTCGCGGGGATGGCGATTGCGCTGAATCGCGGCGTTTTCCGCCGGCAGCCCGAAGGCATCCCAGCCCATCGGATGGCGGACGTTATAGCCGCGCATCCACATGTATCGGGCCAGCGCGTCGCCAATGGCGTAATTCCGCACGTGCCCCATGTGCAGACGCCCGCTCGGATAGGGGAGCATTTCGACCACGTAATATTTCGGTGCGGCGGAAGCCGGATCGGCGCGATAAAGTTCCGCGTCTTTGAAGCGCTCCTGCCACTTCAGCTCGATTTGATTGTGGTCGTAGACTGTTTCCGGCATAGACTTTTCAGCGTGTCGAGATTCCTTCGGTCGTCGCCGTCTTTATCCACCGGCGTTTCAAGAATAAAAGCTTTCGACCGGAGTCTCGGGTGGGCCAGGATGCGACGAAATCCGTCTAATCCAATATAACCTTCGCCGATGTTCTGGTGCCGGTCAATGTGGGAGCCGAGCTGAGCTTTGGAATCATTGGCATGAATCACCGGCACGTGGTCGAGTCCCAGAATGTGGTCGGCTTCGTCGAAGGCGGTTTCGATGGGATATCCGGAGGCCAGCAGATGGCAGGTGTCGAGACAGAATCCGATCGGCAAATCGGTCATTTTAGAGCCGTATTCGCGCATTACGTGCAACTCTTCCAAACGGCCGCCTAGCTGGGCGCCGGCGCCCACGGTGTTTTCGACCAGCAGCTTCAGCTTGTTGAATTTCAGACCACTTGCAGCGGCGGCGACGCCTTCGATGAAGTGTAAAATTCCCTGCTCGATGGTTTGTCCTTTGTAATTGCCGGGATGCGCTACCAGGTACTCGGCGCCGATGGCGATGGCGCGGGTCAATTCGCCGCGAAAGGCTTCAATCGAGAGAGCGCGAATCGATTCGTGCGCGGAGGCGAGATTTATCAGGTAGTTATCGTGTATGACCAGCGGAGCCAGGTCATGCTTTTCGCGGGCGCGTTGCAAGAGATTGATGGCCGGGACGGTGGGCACCGACGCCTTCCACTGGCGGGGGCTCGACGAAAAGATCTGAAAAGTATTGGCGCCGAGCTCGGCGGCTTTATGGGCCGACTTTTCGAGGGCTCCGGCGATGGAGGTGTGAATTCCGATCCGCAAAGCGGATTTTAGCGCGTTTAAGGGCGGTTAAGGTGCACTTTTGTGCACTTTTGAGCAATTCACCGACCGGAGCAGGTCATTCACCGAATTTGCAATAGTTTCAAGGGGTAGCCTTGTTAATATCGCTTACGGAAGGTAATCGTTATGGCAGAGACACCAGATCGCCGGGCGGAGTGGGAAGAAAAAATCGCCCGGCGGCGGGCGCGCTGGGAAGAAAAGATGCTGCTGAGGCGGCAGCGCTGGGAATCGCGGGGGATGCGCGGCGATCATTTCCGGACGGGGTTCGGCGGCGCGTTTGTCGGACTGATCGTGGTGGGGATCGGGGTGCTGCTGCTGCTGCAGAACCTGGGGATCGTGATCGTCGACGATCTGTGGGATTACTGGCCGGTGATCCTGATCGTGTTCGGGCTGATGAAGGTGCTGCATGCGTGGGGATTCGCGGGGCGCGTGGCGGGCGGGATTGTGATGTTCGTCGGCGCGGTTTTTTTGCTGCGCAATCTGGGCCTGATTCACGGGAACGTCTGGAATTTATTCTGGCCGGTCATTTTGATCGGTATCGGACTGGCGCTGCTGCTGCGAGCGTTCGATCGAGGGAACGACTGGCACTGGTGGGCTGGCGCGGGCGCGCATCCGGCCGCCGCTTCGCGCGACGCGAGCACGCTGAACGCTATAAAAATCGATGCGATTTTTTCCGGCGCAAACCGCCGTTTCGACACGCAGGAGTTCGAGGGCGGCGAGGTGATGGCGGTGTTCGGGGGAGTCGACCTGGACCTGCGCAAGACGGCGATGAAGGGCCAGGAGGTGCGTATCGAGTGCAACGCCATTTTCGGGGGAATCGAGATCCGCGTGCCGGAGACCTGGCTGGTGATCATGCGGGGCACGGGAATTTTCGGTGGCTTTGCGGACGAGACACTGCCGCCGCCGCGCAGCGAGACGAAATCGCCGGTTCTGCTGGTGACGGGCGCGGCCATCTTCGGCGGCGTTAATGTGAAAAACTAGACCGCCATGCATCCGATCTTCACCAAGAGAACCTGGTTCGCCGCGTACCTGGCGCTATGGGCTTTCCTGGCGCTGATGCTGGCGGGGTTGCTGCGAATGCCGGGAACGCTCTCCTGGCGCGATGCGCTGCTGATCGCGCTGCCGCTGTGCCTGTTCTACGATTTTGTCTGCCTGACTCCGTGGTACATGTGCCGCCAGCTTCCGCTGCGGACGAACAACTGGTTGAAGCTGGCTTCAAATCATTTAGGGGCGGCAGTGCTAGCGGCGGCGATCTGGGTAGAACTTGCCCGGCTGATGGCGTATCTGCTGGGTGTGACGGGCCAGCTTCGTCCGGAGATTCCGCATCTGCTGGCGGTGGCGCTGCTGCTCTATTCGCTGTCGGTGGCACTGCACTATGTGCTGTTTGCGGTGGAACAATCGCGTGAGGCGCAGATTCTGGCGCGCGAGGCGGAACTGCGGGCGCTGAAGGCTCAGATCAATCCGCATTTTCTGTTTAACAGTCTGAATTCGATCACGGCGTTGACCACGGTGGACCCGGCGCGGGCGCGAGAGATGTGCATCCGACTCTCCGATTTTCTGCGCAACACGCTGGGCCTGGGCGAGCGGGAGAACATTTCCTGGCGCGAGGAACTGCAACTGGCGCGAACCTATCTGGACGTGGAGCAGGTGCGCTACGGGGCGCGGCTGCGCGTCGAGATGAACGTCGACGAAGCGTGTTCGGAGTGCATGATTCCGCCGCTGGTGCTGCAGCCGCTGATCGAAAACGCGGTGAAGCACGGCATCGCCACGCTGGTGGACGGAGGAACGATCAAGGTGGAGGGTCACGTGGTGGACGGGCTGCTCGAGATCAGCGTGGAGAACGGATTCGATCCAGAATCGCCCACGCCGCGCAGGCACGGGATCGGGCTGCGGAACGTGCGCAGCCGCCTGGAGACCCGATTCGGTCCGGCGGCGAGGCTGACGGCGACCGCGGCGAAGGATCAGTTTCGGGCGGAAATGGTGGTGCCCTGCCGGAGGACGGTATGAAAACGATTCGCGCGGTAATTGTCGACGATGAAGAGCTGGCGCGGCAGCTTTTGCGCGAGTACCTGGAAGAAGACGGCGGCGTAGAAGTGGCGGCGGAATGCGCCAACGGATTTGAGGCGGTGAAGGCCATCGCGGATCTGCAGCCCGACGTGGTTTTCCTGGACGTGCAGATGCCCAAGCTGGACGGCTTTGAAGTGCTGGAGCTGATCGACACTGCGGCCGCGGTGATTTTCGTGACGGCCTACGACCAGTACGCGATGCGGGCGTTCGACGCGAATGCCGTCGATTATCTGCTGAAACCGTTCAGCACGGACCGGCTGCGCAAGGCGCTCGAACGGGTGCGGCAGCGGATGGGGAATCCGGTGGCACCGACCATCAGCGCCGCGGAACTTTCGGCGGCGGCGAGAGCGCCGGAGCAGAAGCTCGAAAGAATCGTGGTGAAGGACGGAACCAAGGTCCACATTATTCCGATCGAGCGGCTGGATTATGTGGAGGCACAGGACGATTACATCGCGTTGCACAGCGAGAAGAAGAATTATCTGAAGCAGCAGACGATTTCGAGTATCGAGGGGCAGCTGGATGCGAAGAAGTTCGTGCGGATTCACAGATCGTACATTGTGAACCTGGAGAGGATCGCACGGATCGAGCCGTACACGAAAGACAGTCGCGTGGCGGTGCTGGCGGATGGGGCGCAGTTGCCGGTGAGCCGGTCGGGTCATGGGAAATTGAAGGCGTTGTTGGGGGAGGTGGGGTGAGTGCGCGGTTGGGGGTGGACGGGTGTGTTTGGAGATTTGTACATTGACCCCGCCTTCACGAGTGTGTGTGAAAAGGCGGCCACCCGGTCGCTTCGCTCGCGGCTCGGTGCGAATATGTCGGACAAATTGATAATTTGACTCGATACCCAGACAGAGCCGCGAGCGTCAGGGACCGGGTGGTGTAGTTTTCACATAGACTCTTACGCGCAGGGTTGGACGGAAGGAGGGAACGTTGGAACCGCATCCTGACGGATGGCGGCTCGGCGAACGGGCCTTGTTGTATCGAGCCGAAAGTTGCCAGGGTTGTTCGGATTCGTCGATTATTGGCGGTTGTTGGAATGGCTGGCTTGATAATGCTGCGCCAGCAGATCTAAGCCGAAGTCGCCGTCGAAATCGCGCCATACGCTGTGGATGTGGTTGGCGTTGTTCTGGGTGTCGTCATACTCGATCAGAAACGCCGGGGTCTGCACGCGATAATAGTGCGGCTCGCCTTTTTCGATCCCGCCGGACCAGGCGAAAAACAGGTTGTTCTGCGTCTTGCGGAATTGATCCAGGCGCGTTTCGGCGATCTGCGGCGGAAAGTTCGAGGCGTATTCGTTGACCAGCTCTCCCAACAACTCCTTTTGGCGCGCGGTCAGCTTCGCAAAAGGAATGCCGTTCGGCTGGCCACTCAGGGCGGCCTTTCGTGAATCGAAGGTGATGATGTCCTTGGGAGCGGTCTTGTCGACGATCGCGATGGCCCGCTGCGCGTCGGTCAGCGACTTCACCAGATCCCGTCCCAGATCCTCTTCGCGTTTAAGCGCCCGCAGACCGGCGCGCGGACCTTCCTTCACCTCCGCCGGATTCGCGCCGAAGAAATTCGGGCTGGACGCGACTTTGCCGTTCACGATGGTGAAATTCAGGCTGATGTGATGCCCTTCGAAACGATAGCCCCAGGTGCCTTGTTCCGAGGGCTCACCGAAAATGGACACGTAATATTTTTCGGGATCGCGCTCCGGAGCCTTGGTGCCCTGCTCCATGCGCTTGAGGACTTCGTCCAGGCTCATGATGGTGTGAGCCTTGATCAATCCCCGCTGGGACAACCCGGCGGTGAGCAGCGCTTCGGCCAAATGCTTCTGCTCCGAATTCATCTCCCGCAGCGCGACGCCTTTCCGCTCGATGGGGACAAAGTGCCAGTTCATGCGCTCCTCCGTGGTGAACGGAAAAGTGGTGCGTGAGCGCTGCTCCGGCGTGAGCGAGGCGAGATAGGCCCGCGCGGCGTCGGTCATGATGCTGATGGACTGGATGCGCTCATAAGCGGCCGTCAGCAGCCCGAACGCCGCCAGGATCAGGGCAAAACGTGTCCAGCGATGCATAGCACCCTCCCGCAGGTTGTAAGAATATCAAAAGATTCTCCTGGTTGACAGCCTGGCCTATTTGTCATACAGTGTTAGAGTAATGGCAAAGCCGGATAACGTCGGTCAATTCGAGCAACTGGTTCTGACCGCGATTCTCAGTCTGCGGGACGGCGCGTACGGGGTCACCATTCATGAAAAAGTGAGCGAGCTGGCGGCGCCGAAGCCGGTTGCGCTGGGCGCGGTTTACGTCACGCTCGATCGCCTGGAAGACAAGGGCATGGTGGCGTCCTGGCTAACCGATCCGACGCCCGAGCGCGGCGGGCGCGCGAAGCGCTGCTATCGCCTGGAAGCGCTGGGCGAGCGGGCGCTCCAGGAATCGGCGGAAACTGCGCGGCGAATTTGGGACGCGATTTCCGAGGCGCTGGGCCAGGCCAAGAGGCCGAAATGGGAGCCGGTCCGTCCAAAATGATCGAGAAACTGATCGGCGTGTTGATTCCCCCGGCCGCGCGCGAGGAGGTGCTGGGCGATCTGCGGGAGCGTTGCGGCGATGGCGCCAGATTGCTGAGAGAAGCGGCGCGGGTGATTCCTTATGTAGTGGCCAGCCGCATCCGCCGTACCACCGACGCGGTGGTGGTGCTGATGCAGGGGCTGACGCTGTACACCTGCTTCGTTCTGGCGGCGCTGTGGATGGCGCGACCGCTGCTCTACACGGATTGGGGCTTTGCGCGGCTGGCAATTGCGCCGTGCATTGTGCTGGCGACCGTAATTCTGGCGGACGCTTACGCCGATCCGAAGAAACGTCCGCCGCTGCGGGCCATGGCCGCGCCGGTGCTGGGCATGGCGCTGGCTTTCGCCGCGCAGCCGGTGCCGCGTCCGTTGATGATCTGGGGCGGGTTAATCGGGACGCTGCTGGTGGTGATGATGCGCCTGGCGATTCCACCGCTGGCCGACCGGCGTCAGACAGCGCGCGTTCCCGCTTACTGGCAGAAGCTGGATCTGGTTTCGCTGAAGATGGATTTCGGCGGAGCGCGGCTGATGATCGCGGCGGCGATTCTGTTACTGCTTCTGATTTCGCGCTGGTTCCGGCTGTAGCAAGGGCGCGCCGGCGGCTCGCGATCGCAAATAATGGATCACCACGGGCAGCACGCTCAGCAGCACAATTCCGATCACCACTTTTTCGAAATTCCGCCGAACGATGGGAACGCCGCCGAGGTAATATCCGGCCAGCGTCATCGACA
>Ga0182024_10017626_pt1 | contig 13380 bp, 9 predicted proteins | sample P32metaG_FD_120480 | JGI IMG/M metagenome (GOLD analysis project Ga0182024, IMG submission 120480) | Permafrost microbial communities from Stordalen Mire, Sweden - P3-2 metaG (Illumina Assembly) | ecosystem: Environmental > Terrestrial > Soil > Wetlands > Permafrost | place: Sweden: Stordalen...
CGCCCGCCGGGCGAGCTGGCCGCGCTGGTGCGCTCCGGCGAGCTGTCGGCCCGGGAACTGGTCGGCGAATCGCTGGCGCGGATCGAGGCGCTCGACCCGCAGCTCGGTGCCTTCGTCGAGGTCGACCACGACGGCGCGCTGCGCGCGGCGGACGCGATCGCCCCCGGTGACGAGCGCCCGTTCGCCGGCGTGCCGATCGCGATCAAGAACAACCGCGCCGTCGCCGGTCTGCGGCTCACCCACGGCTGCACGCTGATGCGCGACTTCGTCGCCAGCTACGACCACAGCGTCGTGCGCAGGCTGCGCGCCGCGGGGTTCGTGATCGTTGGCACGACGAAGCTGCCCGAGTACGGGATCCTGCCGGTCACCGAACCGCGCGTGCACGGCGTCGCGCGCAACCCGTGGGACCCCTCGCGAACGCCGGGCGGCTCCTCCGGCGGCTCCGCGGCGGCGCTCGCCGCGGGGATGGTGCCGATCGCCCACGGCAACGACGGCGGCGGCTCGCTGCGAATCCCGGCGGCCTGCTGCGGCCTGGTCGGCCTGAAGGCACAGCGCCACCGCGTCTCGGCCGCGCCCGACCTCGGCTCATCCCCGCTCGTCCTCGACGGTGTGCTGACACGCACCGTCGCGCAGACCGCGGCGCTGCTCGACCTGATCGCCGGCTACGAGACGGGCGACGCGGCGTGGATCCCGGCGCCGGCCGAGCCGTTCGCGCTGACAGCTGCGCGTCCCCCGCGCGGCCTGCGGATCGCCTTCACCAAGCTGCCGCCGATTCCCGACGCGCCGGTCGATCCGGCGTGCGCCGGCGCCGTCGACCGCGCCGCCGCACTGGCGGAGCAGCTCGGCCACGACGTCGAGGAGGTCAGCCCGCCCTGGCAGAGCGACGACCTCGCCGACCTCTTCGGCGACTACTTCGCGGCGCAGGTCTCGCTGGGAATCCGTTTCTCGGCGATCAAGGTGGGCCGCGCGGAGCCTGCCGCGGAGGACATGGAGCCGATGAGCTGGGCGTTGTGGGAGCGCTGCCGCGGCATCGACGCGGTCCGCTTCCAGCTGCTCGCGACCCAGCTGCAGGCCCGCATGCGGGTGCTCGTCGCGTTCCTCGACCCCTACGACGCGCTGATCACGCCGGCGCTCGCGCAGCGCCCGCTGGCGCTCGGGTCGCTCGACACGGCGGCGGCGGATCCGCTCGAGACCTTCAGGCGCTCCGGCCACTTCACGCCGTTCACGCCGATCTTCAACACCAGCGGTCAGCCGGCGATCGCGCTGCCGCTGTTCGAAGGCGAGGACGGCCTGCCGCTCGGCGTGCAGCTCGTCGGGCGACCCGCCGGCGAGGGGCCGCTGCTGGCGCTCGCCGCCGCGCTGGAGGCCGCGGCGCCGCCGATCCCGCGCCGGCCGCTGGTCAGCTGACGGCGAGTCCCCGCGCAGCTGCGCAGCGATCCGGCCCGTAATATTCGCGTCGCTTCCATCCCCGAAGACAGGAATCAGAGACAGATGGCCTATGTGATCGCCGAACCGTGCATCGGCACCAAGGACAACTCGTGTGTCGAGGTCTGCCCGGTTGACTGCATCCACCCGACCCCGGAGGAGACCGGCTACGCCGAGGTCGAGATGCTCTACATAGACCCTGACGAGTGCATCGACTGCGACGCCTGCGTCGAAGCCTGTCCGGTGGACGCCTGCTTCGCGGAGGATCAGCTGCCGGACGAGTGGACGAAGTACATCGAGATCAACGCGGCCTACTACAAGAACGGCTGAGGCGCGGCGGGAGCGCCGCGCTCACCAGGACGCGGAACGGGGCACGGCGCGGCCGCGGCCGTGCCGCTCAGTAGGACGCGGACGGCGTCGGCTCTTCGCCGAGTGGCGTCTGGACGGCGGTGCAGAAGGCGCAGCGGCGGGCCGCCTTGGGGATCTCCGACAGGCATTCGGTGCACGCACGCGTATCGGATTCGGGGTCCGGTTGACCGGCGGCGCGCCGCGCCGCCATCACGTTCACGGGCTTGACGACGAAGAAGAAGATCGCCGCGGCCACGGAGATGAAGGCGATCAGCGCGTTGATGAAGTCGCCGTAGAGGAACTGGCTGCTGTTGATCGTGAACGACAGCGCGCCGAAATCCGGCTTGCCGAAGATCAGCGCGATGATCGGCGTCAGCAGGTCGGTCACGAGCGCCTTCACGACCGTGCCGAACGCGATGCCGAGCACGATCGCCACGGCAAGGTCGATCACGTTCCCCTGGAACAGGAAGGTCTTGAAATCCTTCATCAGGCCGCGCATGGACCGAGCCTATCCACTCGCATACGGGCGATGGGATTTTTGCGCGCTACTGGGTCGAGGAGAGGATCCACAGGCCGAGGCTCGTGAACGTGACCATCACCGTCAGCATCCAGTACTGCGAGCGCGTCGCGTCACGGGCGCGGCGGTAGAGCGTCAGCGCCCGGTCGTGGGCGAGCGCGAGAGCGCCGACATGGCCAACGATCAGCGCGCCGACCTGCACGTACCAGACGGCGTTTCCGGTCACGATCGCCAGGTTGGGCTGGAAGTTCGCCGTGCCGAAGATGTTCGCGCCGGTGCCGAGCGGGTCGGACGCCAGATAGATCATCGACTGGCCGGAGAAGGCCAGCAGCGAGAAGTAGTGCGCGATCACGTAGGCGATCGAGATCGGCAGCAGCGTGTGCGCGAAGCGCCGCGCGAGGTCGTTTGCCTCGTAGCCTCCGATCGAGCGCATGCCGAGCGTGCCCAGCCGGTAGAGGCCGCCGACGATCGCCACCATCGCGACCAGCCCCAGCGTGTAGGCGTACTCCGACGCCGCGTTGGTGCTCGAGGTGCCGAGGCTCGTGAAGAGGCTGTAGAGGTGGGGGAACAGGCTGATCCAGACGGTCCCGTTCGAGAGGCCGTCGAAGCTCGTCGAGCCGATCATCACGGCGATCAGGGCGATCGTCCCCGGCAGCGGCTCGAGTGAGACGGCGCCGACGAACGGCGCGCGGCGGTAGATCCGCCCGTCCTCCCAGCGCAGCGGCGCCATCAGCCCGAACAGGCCGAAGTAGACCGCGAAGGCGTCGCCGCGCTCGGTCCACGTCTCGATCCCGTAGAGGCTCATCGCGATCAGCTGGACCGCCGCGTAGCCGAGCGCGAGGAACGCCAGCAGGCGCGGCTCGACGCGCTGCGCCGGGTTGTCGACCAGCTCGAGCCAGGCGAAGCAGAGGATGCCGAGCGCGGCCGGCCAGCGCCCGAGCCATGACGGATAGGGCAGCGGCTGCGGTCCGGGCGCCCCGCGGCGCAGTCGCAGGGCCAGCCAGGCGCTCGCGCGCGCGAGCGCGCGCCACGGGTTGAACGGCCGGAAGGCGTCGCCGAAGAGGACCGAGGCGACCGCGAGGCCGACCCAGAAGACGACGTAGATCCAGGTGGGCGTGATGTTCGCCGTGACGAGCTGCGCGCCGGCGATGCCGGCGTAGACGATCAGCACGAACAGCGCGACGCCGATCGCCCCGCACACCGGGTCCAGCCAGCGCGGGTAGCGAAGCCACGCGCGATCGTGGCGCTGCGCGAGCCGGGGCACCGGCCACAGCGTCGCGAGGGCGACGAACGACACGACCAGCACGATCGCCGTGGCCCAGGCGAACAGCCATTCGGGGATCGGCAGGTCGGTGACGAGCTGGATGCCGTGCGCCCCGGCCGCCGCCGGGACCGCAAGGGCGGCGAGCACGCCGCCGAGCGTGCCGAACGCGACGCGGGCGCCGACGCTCCACCGCCGTCCCTGCGGGCGCGCGGCGCTCGCGCCCGCCTGGTCGCTGCGGCCGGGCGCGCGGCTGTTCGTGCGCGCGCGCCGGCCGCAGCGGCGCGTCACGGCCGCTGTTCCCCGCCGCGCGCCGCCGTCACCGCGGCTACCCCGCCATCGGCAGCGCCATCCCGACCGGCGCGGGTGCGCTCGGCCTGGCTGGCGGGGCGAGCGCGATCAGTCCACGGGCGGCGTGGCGGATCGCCTGCGAGGCAGGGTCGTCGGGATTCTCGACGACCAGCGGCACGCCGGCATCCGAGGCGGCGCGCAGCGGCATCGTCAGCGGCACGCGCCCGAGCAGCGGCACGTCGAGCTCGTCGGCGAGCGCCTGCCCTCCGCCCTCGCCGAAGATCGCGTAGCGCTCGCCGTCGGGTGTGACGAAGCCGGCCATGTTCTCGATCACGCCCGCGATCTCGAGCGACACCTTGTGGGCCATCTCCGCCGCGCGCCGCGCGACCCGCTGGGCCGCCGGCTGAGGGGTCGTGACGATCACGAACGAGGCCTGCGGCAGAAGCTGGGCGAGCGTCATCGAGACGTCGCCGGTGCCCGGCGGGAGGTCGATCAGGAGGAAGTCCAGGGCACCCCATGCGACGTCCTCGAGGAACTGCTTGAGCGCCTTGTGCAGCATCGGCCCGCGCCAGACGACGGCGGAGTCCTCCGGCACGAAGAAGCCGATCGACATCACGGCGATACCGTTCGCGTCGAGCGGGATGATCTTGCGCTCCGCCGATACCTCCGGGCGCTCGGCGGCGAGGCCGAGCATGCGCGGAATCGAGTAGCCCCAGACATCGGCGTCGAGCACGCCCACACGGCGTCCCTCGGCCGCCAGCGCGGCGGCGAGGTTCGCGGTCAGCGTCGACTTGCCGACACCGCCCTTGCCGGAGCCGACGCAGACGACGTTCTCGACCGCGGCGAGCGCGCCGCTCGGCAGGTCGCCGCCGCCGAGCTTCGCGCGCAGCGCCGCCTTCTGCTCGTCGTCGAGCACGTCGAAGTCGACGCTCACCGAGCTGACGCCCTGCAGGCCGATCACGGCGTCGCGCACGCTGCTCTGGAAGTGCCCGCGGATCGGACACCCGGCGGTCGTCAGCGAGACGGTCACCGCGACCTCGCCGTCGGCGCCCAGCTCGATCCGGCGGATCATGTCCAGCTCCACGATCGAGCGGTGCAGCTCGGGGTCGATCACGACCTCGAGCGCCTTGCGGATCTCCTCGACGGTGGCCATGCGACCTATTCTCGCAAACGCGTGGGCTCGCGCGCGCGCCAATCACACCGGCGACGGCGAGGACGCGCGCGGTCGCCGGTCGCCGGGTGGCGGCCGGCCCGCGCAGCGCGGCGAGTTATGGAACCCTTTGCGAGCCGGAGCCTGCCGCGCAAACGCCTGACCCGAGAGGCTCAATGATGCGAATCAGCAGCCGCGTGCGTCGTGTAGCAATCAGAACGGTTGTGGCGCTGCTGGCCATCGCGGCGCTGTCGCAGGTGGCCGCGAGCGCACTGAGCTCCAACCCGGCCGCCACGACGTACAGCGCGTGCCTGGGTGACGGACTGCTCTACAACGTGGTGGCCAATGCGAAGGCGCCGCTGCGCTGCTTCGGCCACAATCCCACGATCACGTTCAACGCGACCGGACCGGCGGGATCGGCCGGTCCGCAGGGCGCGCCCGGCCCACAGGGGGCCACAGGGCCGCAGGGTGCGACCGGCCCGGCGGGGGCCGTCGGAGCGCCGGGCGCAGCAGGAACTCCGGGGACGCCGGGAGCCACGGGACCGACGGGCGCCGACGGCGCCGACGGAGCCAACGGACTCGACGGAGCCCCCGGCACGCCAGGAGCCACGGGACCGGCCGGCGCCAGGGGAGCCGACGGAGAGCAGGGGACGGCCGGCCCGGCCGGCGCCACCGGCCCGCAGGGACCAGCAGGGGACGGCGTCAGCGCGGAGGGGGGATCCTCCAGCGGCTACACCGACCTGGGAACGCAGAGCAGCGGGAACTACTTCACCGTCGCCTCGACGGCGATCACGCTCTCGCAGCCCGGCAGCGTCCTCGTCGATGGTGTCGCGACGCTGTTCAACAGCACCGGCACCGAGCCGGCGGCGGCCGGCTGCGACGTTCACCTCGGCGATCCCGACACGACGACCGGGCTCGGCTCGGCCGACACCAGCGCCTCGATCTACGCCCGCTCCGAGCCCCTGGTGCAGAACGGCCGCTTCGCAAACGTGGCGGCCGGCACGTACGCGGTCACCTGGGAATGCGTGTCGACAGCCCCGGGCGACGCTGTCGTCGAGGGCGCGGTGCTCGACGTGTGGACCACGCAGTAGCCGTTGACGGGTGGGCGGGTCGAGCCGAAGCTCGACCCCGGAGCCCTCGTTAAAGACCTCCGGGACGCCCCTTGCGAGACGCCCCGGAAGTCGAGGGAGGAGAGGGTCCTACCTGCCGGCGGGTTATGAGGCCGGCAGACCTACCCGGATCCGGTCTCTCCAACCGGGCGGGGGAAGCTTGGAGGAAGCTTTAATTCGGTTTCGGCACCTGTGAGCGAATGCTTGAGGGCCGCAATCCGGGGACCGCCGGGCGAAGCTTCGAGACGACATTCGAACGGCTCGCGCTCAGACGCTGCGTTGCTTGACGAACCCGCTCGACGCGCTGTGCGCGCGTCGCGGCCACGGCGAACTCGGCGATTCGCCGGGTGCGCGCAACACTGCCGCTGATCGTGCCTTCGGACCTCATCTCAAGCCTCTTCTCGCCACGAGTCGCGCCCGTGCTGCGACGCAACTCAACATCAACTCAACATCAACTCAACAAAGTATAGCGGCGAACGTCTGTTTGTCCAGCCCGCTCGCAGGATTGTAACAAGCTGGGAGGCGGACCCGCTGAAGCGCCGTGTTTCCGGGCCCTACGCGGCGCTACTTTGTGTCAAAGGGGACAGCCGTGCGGGCGATCCAGGCGTCCGGATCGACCAGTTCGGCCAGCGACGGCAGCGCGTGAGGGGCGCTCCAGACACGATTGAGCCCCTCGATGCCCGCGCGCTCCACGACCGCGTCACAGAAGCGCTTTCCGTCACGGTACTGGCGCAGCTTCAGCTCGAACCCGAGCACCCGCTCGAGCAGGCGCATCGGCCCGGAACGGTCGACGCGGCGGCGTTCGAGCGCGGCGCGCAGGGCGGCCTGCGACGGGATCACCTCGGCCCCGACGGCATCCATCACGTGCTCCGCATGACCCTCGATCACCGCCATCGTCGCCTGGATGCGGTCGACCAGGACGCGCCGCTCGCGCCCGATCACGAGCGTCACCAGCTCGCCGCGGCGCAGCGAGTCGATCAGCCCGCGCAGGTCGTCGGCGCTCGGCAACCGCAGCCCGCTCGCGGGGTCGATGCGGACCTCGAGCGTGTCGACGACCTCGCGCACCAGCGACGCCAGGTGCAGCCGCAGCCACGGCACCGAGCCGAACTGGACCGCGTGGGTCATCTCGTGCAGCGTCACCCAGTGCAGCAGCTGCTCGCCGTCGACCTCCAGGCGCGTCGCGGCCGAGCCGAGGTTGGGGCCGACCAGCAACAGGCGAGGCGCGCCGGTCGAGTCGAGCAGCGGCATGTCGTACTGGCCGAGCACGCGCTGCGCGAGAAAGCCCGTCAGACCGCCGACCTGGGCTGAGAACAACGCTCGCGTCAGCGCTCGCGTCGGGCGCCCCAGCACGCCCATGCCGCCACCCACGCGGTTGCCGACGCGGTCGAGCACCGGGCGCATCGAGCGCAGGTTCGCCTCGATCCACTGCTGGCGCGAGACCATCTCGGGGGCCGGCAGCGCGGACATCGGCGTCAGACGCGTGTAGGCCAGAACCCGCTGCTCCGAGTCGGCCGCGATCGCCGCCAGATCGCCGCGCGGCGACGCCACGCTGCCGCCCTGGCCGCCGATCGTCTCGGCGATCCGGCGGACGAGATTCCAGTCGATCACGACAGGGATGATGGCAGCGTCGCGAGCTCGGCGAGGGCGGCGGCGGTGCGCGCCGCCACGACCGGCGAGCGCGCGACGAGATCCAGCCGCGCCCCGAGCGGCTCCGCACAGGCCGTGAACGCCACCAGGCCGCCGCTTTCGCGCACGATCAGCTGCGCCGCCGCGACGTCCACCGAACGGCAGCGCCCGAGCGTCGCCATCCCGTCCACACGCCCCGCCGCGACCTGGCAGAGCGAGAGCGCCATCGAACCCAGCACCCGCACGCGGTGCGCGACCGGCGCGAGCGCCTCGACGGCGGCGGCGATCCGGTCCGGGTGGGCCGCCTCGATCGCGACCAGCTCGAGACGCCCGGCGCGCGTGCGCCGCTCGGTGTCCCCGACCGCCAGCGCCACGCCGCCGAGCGACGCGCCGCCGCCACGCCACGCGCTCCACACCTCCCCGCCGCGCAGGTCGCAGACGTAGCCGAAGAACACGTCGGCCATCGTCTCGCCGTCGGCGACGGCGATCGACACCGCGTAGGGCGAGAGCCCGCGCTTGGCGTTCATCGAGCCGTCGATCGGGTCGATCACGACCCGCCGCGGACCGCCGCCGAAGTCCACCTCGCCGCGTTCCTCGGAGAGCGCCACGAAGTCGGCTCCGCCGGCGTGCAGGGCCGCCAGCTCCGCGAAGATCAGCTCCTCGGCGGCCCGATCGATCACCAGCGTGCCGTCGCCGCCCTCGCCGCGCCCGACGACCACGGCGCGCTCGCCGGTGCCCGGGTGCGCCGCCAGCATCGCGCGCAACCCGACGGCGATCCGCTCGCACACCGCGAGCCAATCCGGCTCCTGCGCGGTGGCCATCATGCCGCCATATCCTAGGTGCGTGGCGAGTGCGCTCGACGGCCTGACCGACGCGGAACGCGACGCGCGCCCCCCCCACGGCTCCGCGCCGGCGCATCTGAGCGACGCGCAACGCGACGCGGTCACCCATCGCGGCTCGCCGCTGCTGGTGATCGGCGGTCCCGGCACAGGCAAGACGGAGGTCCTCGTCCGCCGCCTCGTCTGGCTGGCCGACAACGGCTGCCCTCCCCACAGCGTGCTCGTGCTGAGCGCGCAGCAGGGCCTGCGCGAACGGATCGAGCTGGCGCTCGCGCGCGCACACGAGGAGCTCGCCGTCTACGGGGTCACGGAGTTCTGCGTCTCGCTGCTCTCCGCGCAGGCACGCCACGCCGGCATCGACCCGTTCGTCGAGGTGGTCGGGCCCGGCGAGCGCCTGGCGATGCTGCTCGACCGCGCCGACGAGCTCGAGCTTCACCACCACGACTTTCGCGGCCGGCCGCTGGCGCTGTTCGCCGGCTTCGTGCGGCGGATCGACCAATGCAAGGCGGAGCTGATCGACGCCGAGGGCTACGCCGCCTGGGCCGCCGCGATCGGCGGCGAGGCGGGGGAGCGCGAACGCGAGTTCGCCGGTGTGCTCGCCGCCCACGACCGCATGCTCGAGGCGCTCGGCGTCTTCGACGAGGGCGGGGTGCTCGGCGCCTGCGTCGCGCTGCTCCGCGCCGACGGCGAGTTGCGCGAGCGGATCGCCGGGCAGTACCCGCAGATCCTCGTCGACGACTGGCAGGAGCGCTCCCACGGCGAGCGCGAGCTGGTCGCCGCGCTCGAGCGCGGCGGCAGCGCGCTCAGCGCGGCCGGCGACGACGACCAGGCGGTCGGACGCGCCCGTGGCGCGGGCGCCGCCAACCTGCTGCGCTTCACCGAGCAGCGCCGCGGCGCCAGCGTCGTGTCGCTGTCGCAGTCCTTCCGCTGCCCCCAGCGGGTGCTCGACGCCGCGCACGCGGTCGTCGCGCCGATCGGCTCGCGGATCGGCAAGGACCTGCGCGGCGGCGCCGGCGGCGAGGTGCACTTCTGGCGCGCGGCGAACGAGCGCGCGCAGGCGCAGCGCGTCGCCGCCGAGCTCGAGCGGCTGACCGCCCGCGAGGGCGTCGCACCGGAGCGCTGCGCAGTGCTGGTGCGCTCGGTCGCGCAGGAGGGCCAGGCCGTCGCGGTGGCGCTCGCGGAGCGCGCCGTGCCCTGCCGGATCGTCGGCGCCGACGCCTTCTTCGACCGCGCCGAGGTGCGCGACGTGCTGGCCTGGCTGCGGCTGCTGCTCGATCCGCGTGACGCTCCCGCGGCGGTCCGGGCGCTCGCACGCCCGCCGATCGAGCTGCCGTCCGCCGACATCGCCCGCGTCGTGCAGATCGCGCGGCGGCGGCGGATCGACATGGTCGCGGCGCTGGTGGCGGCGACCGAGTCGCCGCAGCTGGCGCCCGAGGCGCGCGAGCGGATCGCCCACTTCCTGCAGATCCAGCGCGCCGCCGCCGCCGCGCTCGAGAACACCCGCGCCGACCTCTTCGTGCACCGCCTGATCGAGCATCTCGGGCTGCGCCGCCAGCAGCTCTTCACGGCGCAGGCCGACGTCGTCGAGCGGCTGCTCAACCTGGCGCGGCTCGGCGAGGTGGCGGGTGCCTACGAGCGCCGCGTCCCGGGCGCCAGCGCGCGCGAGTTCGCCCGCCACCTCGGCGTGCTCGCCGACGCCGGGCTCGCCGAGAAGGAGGCGAGCACGCCCGGACGCGCGCGGGCCGTCGCCGTGATGTCGATCGAGTCGGCCGCCGGCCTCGAGTTCGACCACGTCTTCGTGCTCGGGCTGCACGCCACGCGTGCCGGCGGCGGCGCGCTCGGCGGGCGCTCCGCGCCGCGCGAGAACATCCCGGACGCCCTCGCGCCCGAAGCGCTCGTCCAGCCGAGCGCCGACGAGCGGGCACGGCGGCTGCTCTACGTCGCGATGACACGCGCCCGAAGCTCGCTCGTGCTCGCCTACGCGGCCAGCTCGGAGCGCCGCGCGGACCGCTCCCCCTCACCGCTCGTCGAAGCGGCGCGCGGCGCGCTCGGCGCGCAGTGGGAGTCACGCGACGAGGAGCTGTTCGGCCCCGCCGAGGCGCTGCATTCGATCTTCCGCGAGCGCCGCGACGAGCTTCTCGCAACGGTCGCGCGGCTCGGCACGCGCCTGCGCGAGCTGCGCCTGGACACCGAGCTGGACGTCGCCCACGGGGTCGTTCGCTTCGTCGAGCTGGTCAAGCTCGCGTCGCTCTTGCAGCGCCGCGACAACGAGCCGGCCGCGGACTCGCTGGCGGACATCAACGCGCGCCTCGGTGCGGCGCTGACGCCGCTGCAGCGGGAGGTCCTCTCCAGCTCGCCGCTCGACGAGCTGCTGCTCGGCGCCGAGGGCGACACCCGCGCCCGCGCCGCGGCGATGGCGGCCCGCGAGGAGCCCACGCTCGAGGCGTTCCTGCCACGCCGCGGCGACGGCCTGCTGCTGTCGGCCTCCGACGTCGAGTCCTACCTGAGCTGCCCGCTGCGCTACAAGTTCGCGCGCGTGCTGCGGATCCCGCGCGAGCCGACGCTCAACCAGCGCTTCGGCATCCTCGTGCACCAGGTGCTGGAACGCTTCCACGCCACCGCCGCCGCCGGCAACGAGGAGATGATGGCGCTGCTGGACGTCGCGTGGCGGCGCGGCGGCTTCACCGACTCCGACGAGGAGCGCCAGCTGCGCGAGAAGGCGCGCGTCGCGCTGACCCGCTACCACGAGCGCCTGCACGAGGGCGGCGGCGAGCCGCGCTGGTTCGAGCGCTCCTTCACCTTCCCGCTCGGCCGCAACCTGATCCGCGGCCGCGTCGACCGCATCGACGAGCTGCCCGGCGGCGGTTACGAGCTGATCGACTACAAGACCGGCGTCCCGAGGAGCGCCGAGCAGCTGCGCGACGACGTCCAGCTCGCGCTCTACGCGGTCGCGGCGCGCGAGGCCTGGCAGATCGAGGCGACCGAGCGCACCTACTACTACGTGCTCGACGACGAGCGCGTCCGCCTGAGCGCGACGGACGGCGCGCCACGGCGGATCGAGGAGACCGTCGACGAGGTCGCGGACGCGATCATGGCGCAGGCCTTCGAGCCGACCCCGTCATTCGCGGTCTGCGCGATGTGCGAGTACCGGATCGCCTGCCCGGCGGTCGAGAAGTAGAAGGGTCGTTCGGGAGGGTGCATGCACCCTCCCGGGGGACGGTGCATGCACCGTCCCCGCGATCGGCGCATGCGCCGATCGCCAAAGCCCCGACAGGTGAGTCCTCCGTCCCGTCGAGCCGTCGCCGGCGGATATGGCGAGGCGGTGAAGGTTCGCGGGGTCATCAGGCCGGTCCGAGCGGGCGGCTGGAGCGCCAGCCACCGGGCCAACCACTAGGCGTCGTTCGAGCCGCGTTGCCGCAGGAAACGCTGGAACTCGCGCGCGAGGCGGTCGCCGGAGGGGATCTCCTCGGTCTCGTCGGCGTGCTCGTCGGCCGCCATCTGCTCGAGGCGCTCGACGAACGCCTGGACGTCGGGGTCCGACTGCACCGCGAGGCCGACCTGGCGCTCGTAGTCGGCGGCGGCGGTCTCCAGCTCGCTCGCGTCGACGGCGACGCCGACCAGGCCCTCGAGCTTGCGCACCAGCGCCAGCGCCGCCTTCGGGTTGGGCGCCGCGGCAACGTAGTGGGGCACGCTCGCCCACAGGCTCGCCGAGGGGATGCCGCGCGCCGCGCAGGTCGCGTGCAGCACGCCGACGATCCCGGTCGGCCCCTCGTAGCCGGTGCCGTGCAGGCCGAGCCGCTCGGTCAGCGCCGGGTCGGACGCCGAGCCGCTGATATGCACCGGCAGGCTGTGCGGGACGTCGGCGAGCAGCGCGCCGAGCGAGACGACGAGCTGCACGCCGAGCGCCTCGACCAGGTCGGTGATCGCCGTCGTGAAGGCGCGCCAGCGCATCGACGGCTCCGGTCCGCCGAGCAGCACCAGGTCGCGCGGGGCGCGCGGCACACGGGCGGCGAAAACCTCGACCGAGGGCCAGATGATCTCGCGCGTCTCGCCGTCGATCAGCCTGACCTTCGGCCGCACGCTCTGGAAGTCGTAGAACTCCTCCGGGTCGATCTGGGCGAAGCGCGTGGCGCCGAGCGACGCGCCGAGGAAGGAGAGGGCGGAGGATGCCGCGTCGCCCGCATCGTTCCAGCCGGTGAAGGCGCAGACCAGGGCCGGAGCCCGCAGGCTGTCGGGGCGATGCTCCCAGATCAACGGCTGCATCCGCTTCACCGTACATGATGGGACGATGACGCCCGCCACCCTCGCCGCCGTCGGCGCCGCCGGAACGCTCGCCACACTGCGCCCCGGCGAGCGCGTCGAGGGCGTCTTCGCCTGCACGCGCAAGGAGCGTCTGGCCGCCCGGACCGGCGCGCCCTATCTCGCGCTGGAGCTGCGCGACCGCAGCGGTGCGCTGCCCGCGCGGCTGTTCCGCGACGCCGACCTGCAGGGCGGGCGCTTCGAGGCCGGCCAGCTCGTGGCGGTCACCGGGCGGGTCGTGCGCTTCCGCGAGCAGACGCAGATCGAGCTCGAGCGGATCGCGCGCGCCGACGACTCCGCGATCGACCCGCGCGAGTTTCTGCCGGTCGCCTACCGCGACCTCGACGAGCTCGACGGCTTCCTCGAGCACCTCGCGCGCGAGGTGGCCGACGGCGGCTACCGGGCGCTGCTGGACGACCTGCTCGACGACGACGCGTTTCGCGCGCAGTTGCGGCTGGCGGCGTGCACGCGCGCCGGCCACCACGCCTACCTCGGCGGCCTGCTCGAGCACACCG